>Ga0194133_10000802_pt1 | contig 60037 bp, 87 predicted proteins | sample TA2KigOf40mmetaG_FD_155448 | JGI IMG/M metagenome (GOLD analysis project Ga0194133, IMG submission 155448) | Freshwater microbial communities from Lake Tanganyika, Tanzania - TA2015055 Kigoma Offshore 40m | ecosystem: Environmental > Aquatic > Freshwater > Lake | place: Tanzania: Lake...
AATACTTTCCTACTGCTCGTTGCTTTGATTCTTCATTTGCCTTTTGAAGTTCTTTGCAAGCATCAGAGTCCCACCATTCCTGCATGGATTTCATGAAATCTTTTTTGTTTTTAGATTCTTCAGTCATTTTTCAATTTCTCTTGAAGTTGTTGTGAAGTAAATATATCTCCTTCATAATCATAATACTTGTCTTCTATTCCCAATACTCGTTCGCAAACATAAGTCTTACCAGAAACTTGCGGAAACTCATCTTCCACCCATTCTTGGACATAGTTAATATCTCCAACATAAGGAGGGAAAAAAACATCATCATTCCAATAATCTTTATGTTGATTCAAAAACTTTACAGTTTCCTTTACCAACCTTGTATTAGGTTTAGTAGATACAAGTTTGAGATTAAAAATGGCAAGTAGTTTGTTGATTAGGTTAGTCATCTTTACCAAACATAGTTCCAAAGAAACCAGTGTCTCCTGGTTTACGATTTTCTAGTTTATCAAGAATAGCATCAGTGCTTTGAAGTGATTCAATTCGACTAATCAAGTCTGCAATTATACTACAAACCATTGGACGTTCTTGACGTGCAGCATAAGCAAGTGCATTACGCAGACTTGCTTCTGCTTCTTTAAGTGAATCTTCTACAGATTTAGATAGTGCCATAATTATCTGGATAAAGTCCTTCGTATTTTTTAATGATTTTGTTATTAGTAGTAGCAATTAACAAATTAGTAATATCACGGATAACTGGAACTACATGTGCATTTACTTGTGTATTTGAATCAAACTCAGCAAAGAGTTTATTTCTAACAGTGTTAAAGCAATGAACATATTCATCTACTTTACCATCAAACTCAGTCAACCATTCTCTTGCATGTGTTTCATCTGCAAAATTATCAAGCATCTTAATTCCTCCAAAAATTAGTTATTTTAGCAAATTTAGTTAATAAAAGCAAATTGATCTCAAACTGGATGATATGCAATAACTATTTTTCTCAAGGTATAAGATCCATTACCATTGTCAATCCATTCCACTTTATCTCCTTCCTTTAAATTTGCTGCTTCTAGCAAATCATCAGGAAAACTAACATAATAATCATCTACACCATCAACAACAGATTGTTCAACAGGAAGAATCCACTTCTTTGGAGTTTCATCTTTAACTAAAGTTTTTTCTGTTTTTCCAAACTCACGAGAATAAATTGTTTTCCCACCATTAGGTGATTCGTAAATACAATTCTTCAAGAATGGATTTTTTCGGTCAATATCATTCCTCGTGTAATCATAATAATACTTAGAATGTTTTTCCTCAGTTACTTCTGGTGTCCATCCATAACCACCCTCTTGTTTAATTTTTTCTATTTCAGCATCAAGTTCTGCTTTATCGCACATTGCATTCAGTTCTTGTTCAGTATATTGATTTGGGTCATAATTATCATACCAAAAAGAATTCCAAGCACTCTTACATTCTGGTGAAGGGTCATCTTTATCACATACAGTATTTTCTTTTGGAAAATTACTGTTGCGGTCTTGAGTCAAGAATGAATTGTGAATTCCATACTCTAAATCACTATGACCCCAAGGTGGCATAGAAGGTTCGTAATATTCTCTTTCTTTCAAGACATCTTCATGTGATTGTCCATTACCATTCAAAAGAGCAAGAAGTTCACTTGCTTTAGATGCTTGCTCTTTATAAATGTGGTAATTTTCTTCAACCACGCTAAGAATAGTATCGTAAATTTCTTCTGGTGCTACTACATCAGAAGACATCACATCATGAACCCAATTTTCAAGTTGTTCAAGAGAATACCTCTTATAATCAATCATGCTCATAATCTTTAATTGCTTGCTCCATGATAACTTGTATCTCCTTCGAAGTCAACCCATTCAACCAAGACCATTTCGAGTCTTGCGGGTCCCAGTCCATTGCGAACGACCCATCTTCATTTTGAATTATTTTTAATGAATCCATAAGAGTTATTCTAAAGTTGGTACATATTTACCTTTCATTTTGCACTCATCTAAGTGTTTGTAAATTTTTGCGAATGGTGGCAAAGAAACATCTAAGTCATAATAGAAATATTGACGACCTTTTCTTGGTACATCCGTTTTCCATCCAAGAAAATCAATGACCCCACTTTCACTTGATGTGGGATAAAAATCAATAGGAACATCACTTTCTGGATTCCAGTCCCAGGGAACACAAGAGTCTACAGTTAAAATAGGAATGATTGTATTGAATGCTGCCATTCTTAAGTAACCATCATGCCATGCATTATATGCATCATAATGATAATCATCATCTCTATGCTTTCTGCCGTTAGTTGCGTGTAATATTAAACTAACTTGTCCTGTTTTCTTTATCTGCGTTGTTAGTGGTTCTCCACCTGCTTCAGAAGAACCCCACATATCGTTACAAATTAAGCCAACTGCAAGAAGATTTAAATCTTCTTCCGATAAAGGAACAAATTGTAAGTTATCCTGTCTTGATCTCGGAAGAACTTTTTCAATATCTGGAACAGCATATGTTTTATTTGTTGCTCCCATAAACTGACCCCAAGGAGCATAATGACGAATTTGATTTCTTTTTATATTTCCAAGAAATTCTTCTTGCTTGAATAAAGTGCCCAAATGCAAAAAGACTCCAGAATCAGATAAGTGGGTTTGAATTTCTTTCTCTGCCTCTACAATTTCGTCAAATCTATCCATCCAATCTTGAGTATAACCAGATAAAGAACCTTCTGGTGTCAACAAATGATTGACTTCATTTTTTTTAGCCCAATCAATAGACTTTAAAATTTCTTTTTTATTGAATTGAACATCTGTACTTACTGGAATCTGTGCCCCAGCAATCCTAAGGTTATTCATAGTAAAATTATTATTCTTCCCTATTTTCATTCTCCCAATTTTCTTTCTCTTTTTTGCGAAGTTTTTTGAGTTCTTTTAACATATCTTTAATTTCTTGATATGCAGTTTCTGGACTCATTTTATCAGAGATTTCTAGTCCAACAATATATTGAACTTTATCTCCAAATCTAGCAAGTGCTCTTTCAAACTCTGTCAAAGATTCATAGACCATTTGCTTTCTCCCAATCTTTTTGAAATAGTTCCAATCCTTTCTCAGTCATGATATTTTTATACATTCCCCAGAATACGGTTGGGGGAATAGTCACGACATCTGCACCCATCATGGCACATTTTTCTACTTGCCTTACATCACGAAGAGAAGCAGCAAGAATATTAGTAAGACAAAGTTGACCTTGCCCACTATATGCTTGTCTGATGTTTTTAATTAATTCAATTCCATCAACAGAATTATCCAACCATCTTCCCACAAAAGGAGAGACATATTTTGCACCTGCCTTTTCTGCAAGAATTGCTTGTGCAACCGAGAAAATCAAAGTGACATTGACATGTGTGCCTTGACTTGCAAGTTGTCTACATGCTTTGAGTCCCTCCACAGTGCAAGGAACTTTAATTGTGACATTCCACAATCCACTAAATGCTTGTGCTTGCTCCAGCATTTCTTCAGCAGTATCAGCAACTACTTCAGCAGAAATGGATTGAAGGGAAGTGAAGGTAGTAGAGATTTCTTTAATTACTTCTACTGGATCTCTCCCACTTCTCATAATTAAAGTTGGGTTTGTCGTTACACCGTCAATTAGTCCAGTTTCATATGCTGGACCAATCATATCAACTTCTGCAGTATCTAGAAAAATTTTCATGCATCTCCAAGAGTAAAATTACTTAGATTTTTATCTCCACTCAAATTGTAAACAATAGGATGAATCTTGTCAATTTTAGATTCTAATCTGTTTTCAATCTCATATAAAGAATTTGTCAGTTCGACGTTTTCTTCTTCCAATCTTTTAATATCTACAAGAAGACTCTTGTATTTTTCATCAAGTTCTTCAATCTGATTTGATAGTAAAATTATCAAATCTGCAATGTTATATTCACTCCCAGTAATTCTATCAATAAAGTATTTTGTTGTTTCTTCATCATGAGATGTAAATTTATAATCAAAAAGACTTTTAATCCATTTTTTCATTTTTTATATCCAATCAGGTTTTCGTTCTGGCATACGAAGATAATTAGATGCAACCCAAGGTTTGGATGCGATATACATCTTGTAAGCAGTAAAAGTGTCAATGCTTGTGTCAAGTTTATACTCATCAGGCATTGCCCTCGCAAACGGTGTTACTTCCTTTATTTTACCTTTTGGGAACAAATAATAGGCATGAAGTAAAGTATTGTAACAAGAATGGACCTTGTTATAACGAACAGCATATTCATCACACAAATTCATGCCATGCTTGATTAACCAGTAAGCATTATGAATTGACTCTGCTGCCCACTTTGTACATGGATGATTGCGAAATGCTCCCTTCTCAGTTTTATATGGTGTCCCATCCGTCTTAAGCAAAGGACCATACCCATACCCCCACTTGTCCGATGCCACAATGGAGAGCATTTGACAGCACTCTAAGGGCATCTTAACGATGTGTTTATCAGGAAGGCAAACAGCACTTTCAGCAGGCCAAGGAGAGGTTACAAAAATGTTCATTTAATTCAAAAGATTAGTATTAATTAAAACCCGCTTTTTAAATTGCGAGGGAGAATGTCCAGTATGAAGATATAAACCATCAAAAAATAAAATACGATTTTCCTTTGGTTTTACCTTAGTAATCTCCTTTAAACTTTTAATATCAATACCTAAAATATCATGATACGAATCACATTTTAAATCATATATGACAGTTTCTGCATCAGAATCAGTTAAGTAAAATACAGATGATATGTGTGGGAAATAAAAATCAACATGAGGGAAATGTTTATACTTTTCAGGAGAATATGTTACCATATCAACTCTTGATCTTAAAATCTTTTTTGCTTTACTAACATCTAAAAGAGAAGCAAAAAAAGAAGATAAAAATAAATTCAAATGCGATAAAGATTCTCCATCATAATATATCTCATGAGAAAATCCAAATTCTGAATTGATACTTGAATTAAAATAATTATCCCAGTCAACAAAGATTTTTGAATCATCTTTATATGTAATGTTTTCTCTATAATTCCAAGTAAACCTTGTGCTAAAAACTTCTTTTTTTAACATTTCAAAATATGTTTTTGGTAAAAAATCATCAATAACAATAAAAGGTTTTTCAAGAAACATAAAATCCTCTGTATACAAATGACATTCTCAATGTATCTTTTGATGGTCCATCTGCAGAATGCATTTTATGTCCATCCATTATGATTAATCTGTTTTTTATAAACTCTATTCGATTTAATTCTTCTCCAGGATAACAAGTGTTATTTTTATAATTATTTTCGTAAAAAATTAAATCACCATCTGCATCACCACACCCAATATAATATAAGAAAGAAACACTTTTTTCAGAATCAGATAAACTACAGTCTTGATGAGGACAAGCATTCATATATTTTGTTTGTCCATTCAAACCAATATATTCTGGTTTAATTATTTTTAAATCAGACATCTCTTCAATATAAAAAATTAACTTATCAATATAATCTGGTTTCTCTGTTAAGTAACTTTTTCCCCATAAAGTATGCTGGCAATAATCCGCATTTACTTGATTCATATATCTCCAATTAGTATCACAAAAAACTTTTTCATCATAAAAATTAGAAAGTTCTTGTGATAAAAAATTGTCCCAAATATAGACAGTTGATTCTAAATCATAGTTATCTATTTTGTGAGATATATTTTCAATTTTCATTTGCTCTTATTTTCTGCTTCTATTTTCTGATATTCTTTAAGTGCATCTACAGTTTCTTTTGTTTCTTCCCATTCCCAGATGGTTCCATCTTTTTGAGTATAAGTTCTTTGTGTCATGTTTTTAAGTGCTTAATGAGTTCAGGAAAGTTTGCTTTTCCATGTATAAGTATACCAGCAATAGTTGCTAAGTCAAATAAAATTAATATACTTAAAAGAATTATAATTGGTTTAGTAAGACTTTGTTTTTCTGCACTCACAACTTTCCTCCTACTTTCCCCTCATAGACTTTGGATTCAACGAAATCTTCCTGCCGTCCTTTAAGGTAAAAACGGGTTGCTGCCACACACAGGTCTTCAGAGAGAGATGTGATAAGTCCGTTCCCATCTTTGTCAGTTGAGTACCATAGACCATACTTTTTTTGCTGAACATAAAAACAATCATCGTACAACTGGGGTTCCATAAGTTTTTTCTTCAACTTGAATTATAATTTGCGTTTCATCATTCCAGTGTCGAACTACACCAGCAACAATAAAACAATTGGTGATAAGATAGGTGAAAAATATGAAAGTACGTATATAGGCAACATTATCTGATTCTCTATCATCTTTTCCCACTTTCTCACCTAATGCTTTTGCCCACCATCTCCAGGCATTTTTAATTTTCATTAGTTAATGTCGAATAAATGTTTCCAGAAATTGATATCCTAGTTCCATCACTTGTATAAAAAGGATTTACTCCATGATGTAATTTTGCAGGAAATAGTGCCATTTCCCATTCCCATGACTTGCTTATATTCAAATTATGAGAGACGATTTCTCCAAGATAATCTATATATCTGAATGAAAATAATGATGTTTGATTTCCATTAGCAGGATAAACGGACAACTCTTCATTTAAATCATATGGTATTTGAACCCAAATAACAAATGAGTAAAGTCCAGAGTGATTATGAGTAGGATTAAAATCATGTTTTTTTGCATAGTTAATCCACAAAGTTTTTAGTTCATATTTCCAACCACTATTAAACTCTTTTTCAGTGTACATATGATGTACTGCAGTTTTTCCATTTAAAAAAACTTTATCATATTCATAGCACATTGTTTCAACCAGATATTTTAACCTTGGTTGAATTGGGAGAGAAGTTTCTTTACCTAAATGTCCTGCAAGTTTACCTCTATAATCAGTAACTTCAACATCACCATTTTCAATCTCTTTTATTAAATTTTGAATTTCCTCTTTGACGCACTCTGGAACAGTGCATGTCAAATAACCAGGTGAATTAAACCAGTGAGAATTAAACTCATATTCAAATTTATGTTGATCGTCAATCATGATTTCTTTATAAAAATTTGATAGTCTGATTTTTTAAAGTTGCATCTTACAATATATTTTTGTGCATAATGCTCACTCTGAAAATAGCAGGTTTTTGTTTCACATAAATCCTTACCATCTTTATGAATGATTTTAACAGGAAATTGACTATAAGGAAATGTTTGTTTATCAGACTCCGTAATTTTTAGTTGAGGTTGTTTTTTCTTTGGGGTTGCTACTTTCTTAGAAGTAGTCTTCTTTGCAGCAGGTTTTTTTTCAGTCATTTTTATTACCCAATAATACGGAAACATACAACAGCATTCCCCCGACGAGGAGAAGCAATATGGCTAAATGCAGCATAACTTAAATCCAAATCTGCATGTGAATAAGGTCCTCTGTCATTGATACGAACAACTACTTGTTTTAAATTATCTTGATTAGTTACTCGTATGCGTGTACCCATAGGTAGATAAGGATGAGCTGCAGTCCAACGATAAGCATCAAACCGCTCACCATTTGCCGTAGTTTGTCCATGAAATCCATCTCCGACTCCGTAAAAAGTTGCGATACCACAAGTCAGTCCAGCAATCAAGGTTCCAATCATCAAGAAAGAGTATTGTCTTCTTCCTCTTTATTATAGCACGGTTTAGGGTCAGTGAGGCAGGTACTGTGACAGTTTAAAGACTGGCAAAGCACACACTATTAAATCTTCCAACTACTCCCTCAACTGAAATTTTTGTATGCTGAGAATGAATATCTACTTTGGTTACTTTATAAGTTTTTCCGACAATCAAAAATCCATTGGGGTCATCGTTGTTGCCCCAATGGATTTGCTCCTTTGGGCATCCAATAAATTCTACGTTTTCACCAATAACAAATGGCGGCACAAAAGAACTTTCAGTCACTGCGAAATTTATTAATTGAATCCATAACAATTTTAATCCTTTCTGATTGCGTATTATGGTATGACATTGTTTCACTTAAACAATCAATAATATCATCAATGATAATTTCGGCATCAACTCCAGATTCAAAATACTTTTGAATTGCTTCATTTAAGTATCTTTTTCTTGACCACTCTAAAGTATAAGGTTTATAGTTCATCATAAAAAAGTATATACATTTACTGTACACCTATGGTTTGTATTTGTCAATAGGTAGTTCAAATTAAGTTTCTCTCTTTGAAGTATTGTAGTGTTTCTTTAAGACTACCAATATGTTCATGGTTAATTGTAATCTGAGGATATACGGCATCCTTTCCAAATTCTGCTCTGAATTGTCTATCACTAAAATCAACACCAAGTTGATACTCTAAATACTCTCCACCCAAACTTTTAAGAAGCATACGAATGCGTTCACACTCTTGACTTCCATCTGTATAAAGAACTGCCTGCATTAGTCTCTCTGCCTCCAGTCATCTGGTTTATCTTCAGTCCACCAATCTAACATATCATCAATACTATCAAATCCTCTCTTGCCAAACCTCTCATTTCCAAATCCACCAATATCAAGTTGATTGAGAAAATCATCCATTTCATTCATATCTGGGTTCTCTGCCCTACGTCTTGCTTGACGCAGTATTGTTCCTGCTGTGCGATTTGCTTTAGCAAGTTTTTCTGCCCAAATCATATCATCTAAAGATACTTCTTCGTGCATTATAATCTTATCGCAGATTGCTTCAAGACGAAGACGGTATTGTGTAGAAAGCATGTTTTATCCTCTAACATGGTTATTTATTTTTCACAAAGTATCCCAATCTTTACTGTAAATGGGAATTTCTGGTCCCCTAATCATCCAAGGAGTATCTAGATATCTTTCATATTTCACTAAAAGATTTTCATACTCTGGCATGAATTTTTGCCATAATTCTTTTTGCTTTTCACTGAAATTTGAGGTATCTAATTTTTGTAGAAATTCTAATTGATTTTTATAACCAATTATATAGTCTTCTCTATTCAGATGTGGTTTCTTCCAAGGGTATGGTTTTTTCCATTCTTTTTGTTCAAAATCATATTCACACTCTCCAATCTCAATCGTATGACAAGGTGTAGTTGGATTTGGTCTGGCATAAATCCATTCACCAGTTTCATGATGATAATAATTTTTTACTTCCATATCTTTCATATCTGGAGGAGGCACTGCAACTGCTGCAAGAAGCAATGGATCATTTTCAAAATCAAGCAAGACTACATATGACCCTAATCCTGCACGTCTTTCCATTGCAACAAGTTGAAATTCACAGTCAATATCATCAAGATATTCTATAAAACCCTCCTGTCTTATTAATTTATTTGTCTCTTTATCTACAAAGACCCAAACTTTTTCTGGTCCAGTATAAGTCCAATCGGCTTTCAATCCCAAAGTAGTTTCATATGATAGATAATCGTCGGGAAGATCGTATTGAAATTGTCTAGTAATTTCCATAATTAATCAAATTGTTATATTTTTTATTTAGATTTTGATTCTAAGTCTTTTAGTAATTCTTCTGCAAGTCTCATCGAACGACGATGCATTGAATATCTTGCCCAAGGTGTTTTTGGATTATATATTAACCACCACTTAGTTTTTTCATATTGAAATCTCAATAACTTATTTGTATAATTTACAAGTTTAACAACACTTTCATCTGTAACAATGAAGTATGCTGTTACAGCAAAAAGAAAAAACCAAAAATAGTAGATTTCCATTCTAATCCCACCAATTTTCTAAAGATTTAATTGCTCTCAGAAATTGTCCAGCATGATATTGATCGGGATTAGTCAATCCTTTCAATTCTTCAATATATTCAATAATTCCTTTTGTTGCTGGATTAATTTCAAAAAATTCATAAAAACGAAATACATTGAATTTTTCAACATATTGAAGCATCATTGAGTCGTTTCTTTGATACCCTTCAATATAAACATCTTCTCTATCTATTCCCTCCTCATTTACAATATCAATTTCAACTAACTCATTTGGGTCAAAATCTTCACTTTCTTTTTCTTCTTTCCAATCATCAAACAAATCTTTGCCTGTTTTTTTAATTTTTGCTTTAAGACCATATATGTATTTTTTTTCTAGTTCAAGGTCTTGAACAATTTCAGATTTATGCCATTCTTCTGTCTCGTACATAAATCTTTGCTTTGAACTGTAATATTCATCATCAGTATCAGATGCACGAAAGACAAGGTTCACATTATAACAACCTTGCTCATGATATGATTTCCAATTACGGTAAGAAAAATGAAGAATTTCAAATGAAGGGTTGTAGTCTTCCATCAGTACCATCTAATAGTTTTAAGATACTCCAGAACGTTTTCTCTCACGTCCATCAATTCATGAAAGCACTTTTGATCGTGTGCCGCTTGCCTCAGTTCACTATCTGGTTTATGTACACTCTCAATGAATAAATCCAGACCACGATTCCATTTGTCTTTTTTTGACTCAGCATCGTACATAAAATATGGTTTTTCCATATTATTTCTCCTTGTTGTTTATTTTAACTGGGCAAGACGGAATTATCTTTTTTAACTCTAGCACTATTTCTTTTCTTTGTATATCCGTCAATCCTACAACAGTAGAGACTCTATTAATTAAGCTCAGTGCTTGGGTGCAAGTTATTATGGTTGTTGATAATAGTACAACCATTTCTTTACCTCAGTTCTATTAATATTTAACCTTGATATTTTTTAATAATCATCCATAGAAATTACTTCCCAATCCAAGTTTAAACTTTCTAGGTAAGTAATCAATTCTTCATCATCTTTTGGGAGTAGTTCTCCTTCATCTAGATAAAAAGCTGCCTCACACAATGCAGGACCATACTCTTCTGGTTCAAATCTAGTTGCAGGAAAAACTACTCTAGCATCTTCAACTACTGCAGTTACAGTTACTCTGTCTTCATCTTGTTGTAAATTATAAATTAGAGTAATCATTTCTTTCCTCTATTTTGTTTTTGAATAAATTTTTTAGCAGTCTCTAAATTATTATGCAGGCAAATTTGCTCTCCATTATAAATGGAAATGTATTTTTTGCCATAAGGCACAGCAGCCCAAAGACCATTTGAACTAATGTAACCATCCATCACTTCTTCAGACATAATTACCGTGAATAATCATCAAAATCAACATCAGGATGAAGATACTCTAGGTAATCTTCAAAATCAACTCCAAGATACTGAGCAAACTGCTTTAAGTCTTCAATTTGTTCTTGTTTAACTTTTTGTTCTACTTCTTGAAACATAAAACCCCCATCAGTAACCGTGTCTGGAAATCATCTGTTCCATTCTATCTTCTCTATATTCTTCTTCGTCTTGCTGCTGCTCATTAGAACTCTCAGAAGTAACCTGATACTCCTCATAGATTGAATCTGCGTCTTTCTCGAAGAAAAGGGAACTCATAGGAAGAAAAAGGGTAGAAGGGTCGTTTTTATATAGTCAGGAAGGGGGTTTACCCCACCTCCTCTGTGTCGGGTTGCTTAAATTCAGCATCGATTTTGTCATACAACTCAACAAAGGTTGTTTTGGTTTCATCATCAAAACGATTCAGACAAACCTTGATTGCTTTGTCCTTCTTACCGAAGATAGAATATGCCTTAATGATATGAACCAGACGACGAGTGCTGATGACTTCATCAATACCACCATCGTTGAAGGTCTTACGAATAATCTCAGACCAAGTGCAAAGGTGCTTGATGAAATCAATATGCTCACCAATCATAGGAATATTAAGAGATTCTGCAACTTTAGTCAAGATTTTAGTCTCAACACTGATTGTAGGATACTCCTGCTCAAAGGTGATAGGGAATCGTTCCAGGAATGCCTCGTTGAGAACATTGGTGCCAATGAAACGACCATCATCAGAACCCTTACCCTTGGTGTTCGCAGTTGCAATCACATTGAAACCTGCTTTAGGCACAACGTGCTTACCGATTTTCTTGAGGAATACACCCTTACCCTCAAGGACAGATTGCAGACACATAATCTTGTTAGATGCCAGGTCAATCTCATCCAGCAGGAGGATAGCACCTCGTTCCATTGCTTCTACAACAGGACCGTTATGCCATACTGTTTCCCCATTTACAAGACGGAAACCACCAATCAAGTCATCCTCATCAGTTTCAACAGTAATGTTGACACGAATCAGTTCCCGACCAAGTTGGGCACAAGACTGTTCCACACCGAAAGTTTTTCCGTTACCAGAAAGACCAGTGATGAAAGCAGGATAGAATAGACCAGACTGAATAACTTTCTTAATATCCGAAAAGTTACCAAAGCTGACGAAGGTAGCATCTTTATTGGGAATAAGATTTTGAACGACAGAATTCATAGTTGCCACACCAGGAACCGTATCGGAACCTTCTGCAGCAGCAGAGTTGTAAGTTTCTTCTAGGTCTTGCACGGTTTGCTCCAGATTCCATTTACCACGACCCACCTTGTATTGATTCAGATACTTGGAGAGAGTCGCATAAGAAGTATTCAGTTCATCTGCCACTTCTTTGACAGCATCGACACCAAACTCGGTGCCAAACTTTTCCTTCAGAATGGAGATTGCTTGGTCGGTCATAATGTTAGATTTAGTGGGCATCGGTTTGGTTGATTACTCCGTAATCATAGCACGGAAAAAGGTATAGGGGGGTATCCAGTGGACACTGCCTCAACTGGTCGGGAAGATGTCAGAATTGCCACCATCAATCCAAAAGTCATCACTTATTTGAATCCATCCCGCTTCATTTACATTATCATAATGCTCTTGAAGACGAGCAGTTTTATTTTTCAACCCAATACTTTCAACAACATATCCTTCAAGAGTTTGTGTCGTAGCATCTGGGTCATCACTGGTATTTTCTAGACGATCACGTTCATTATTATCTACAAGAGGTGCAAGAGTTTCCCAAGTATTGCCAAGTCCATTTGCAAGACATGGATTACAATTCAATTTATACATCAACGTTTCAATCATAGTCATAACATTACGTTGATCTGGATCATTGAGAGTGTATTCAAATGCCTCCGCAAGTCCAAGACCACATTCACCAGTTTTGATTGGATCAATACCAGTTGGTTCATATTCAACAGAAAATCCCGTTTCACTTCTAGTTTTAGAAACAACTGCGGAAGCAGATGAATAATCAACATCTTTCAAACAAAGTTCTGGTTCTGAATGAACAGCAGTCCAAGCCCATTCAAGAACATTGCAAAGTGCATCATATTCAGTTGGTGTCAGAATTGGTTTAGTCATAGTATTAAATAACTTAAAGTATTATAGAACAAAAGTTGGCAGAGAAGAGTGTCTAATGGACACTCTTCCAGGTGGTCAGGCAACAAGACTGATAAAAGAACCAAGAATTTTCTTGTTAGTCTTTTTCTTACCCAACATCTTACTAAAACTGCTCTTGATTTGTGCTTTCGTTGCATTCTCTGGAACAGTAAACTCTTCATCTTGTGCAAGAGAAGATGAGGCAATCACATTGAATTGGTCGAAACCAGTTCCATCAAATTGCACACAACTATTCTTACGATAATCAGACTTTACTTTTTCGTAGTTCTCTTGCTGACCACCATACCAACGATAGCAAGTCGCAAAATCACGACCAGGAGTAATGCGGAAGTTAATCAGATTCACAGTCGGGAACCTATCTTTCACAGTCTGCAGAAGAACTTTGGCATAACGAGGGAAGTTATCATAATCCAGAGCAGGATATACACGACCAGTCTTGCGGTCACGAATCGCAGTGCGAGGATGCTTGGTATGACCGATATATTGAGGAGAATGAGGATAAGGACCATTACGAGCAATCGTCACCGAATTCTGATAACCCTCACCATCAGTCAGGAAGATAACATTCACCTTCTGCAGTTTATTCTTTGCCTGGAAATCAGGAATCAGAGAATGCAGTGCCATCATACTCTCACCAATAGGAGAACCCGAAAGGTCAAGGTGAGGAGGAACAGCACCAGAACGTTTCTGATAAGAATAACAAGCACACCAGATGTTCTTCAGTTGCTCATCAAGAACTCGGTTGTTGACTTTGCTGGTGAAGAAGTTCATCAAACGGAAAGTTGCCTCAGGAGAGAGAACACCAGCAACTTTATCATACACGGGAGGATGATTGGGTTGCAGTTCCATATAAGAATGAGCATCCAGAGTGAAAGCATAAACCTCAAAAGGAATATTCACCTTACGGCAGAACCAAATAAGATTCAGCAGTTGCTTGTAAGCATCCAGGATGAATTCACTCATTGAACCAGACCAGTCCAGAATGAAGATAAGACCGTGATTCTTGCCATCAGGGACCACAGAGACCTTCTTAAACAGGTCTTCATTAAACTTATAGGTATGAAGTTTGGAAGTATCCAGAACACCCGTGCGAGCAGTGCTAGAACGAGCATACTGGTCTGCAGACTTCTTGCACTCAAACTCTTTTACCAGATAAGAAACTTCTTTTTCTGCAGATTTCTTGTAAGTATTATACTCCTTACAAGCAAAATCAAAAGTTTCTTTGTAGTAAGAACCACGATTGGTGTAAAACTCAGTTGCTTTACGATGAATAAACTCATTAGGAATAATCATCGTCTCAAGATTCATCTTGGGAAGTTCCACATAATGAGTTTCCTGAGCATTCTTATCCACAAGGTCTTGGGATTTCTCATCAAAAGAACGAGAAGTCTTGGAAGTTAGTTCATCCTTGCTAGTTTCCCTGTGCTGATTGCTTACTTCCTGACCGAAACCACCACCATTTGGTGCTTCCATAGATTTATTCATCTCATCACCGAACGATTCACCTTCAGATTGAGACTGACCCTGGGAGTCTTGCTCCAGTTCAGATTTGTTCTGTCCGTCTTGATTCTCTCCATCTTGAGAATCGTTAGAAGAACCTTCCGTTTGTTCTCCAGCACCTTGAGAAGAATCACCTTCACCTTGAGTAGGCATAGATTGAACTTCCTGACGTTTGTATTTCACATACTCAGTGATTTCACGAGCAAGTTTCAGCACTTCATCAAAGGTTTCAGTCAAAGAAGCACGAGTCAGAAACTCATTCTCTTCATCATTGAACGCAATGTTATGAAACGCACCAATCTTGTAGTAGAGATTGATTCGGTCAATGAAAGTCAGTTCATCCAGGTTCTCATCTTTCGTTGAGAAGAAGTCGTCAGAGTTCAGTTCATTATAACCATTGTAAAAAGTCCGAGACAGACCAGGATACTTTTTCTTCATCAGACGTTCCACACGAACATCCTCAAGAACATTCACAAAGTCTTTGGGAACTTCAGGATATTCTTCAGTCCAGTCAATATTATCAGTGAAAAGTGCGTGACCCACTTCATGACCCACCAGAAGGTCATAGACAGTCGCAGATGCTTTGTCCCAACTCGGAAGAGTAAGCACACGACGGTCCACATCAAACATTGCAGTGGGGACTTTCTTGTGCTCAATAATCAAGTTCTCAGTTGCCAGACATTTGGCAAGAGAACCTTTAACTTCTAGGTTAACGGACATCTGGTGTGCTTTTGAACTCCATTCATCATAGCAGAGAAAAGGGGAGACACCACTCCCCCCTCAGACACTGCGTAAACCGTCCACCACCATAGACGGGTCTAGATTTCTCAAAGTTACAAAGAAACCTCAAGACTTATACAGCATAACACTGAATCTTGAGGTTGTCAACTATTGACTTACTAGTGGTTTTTTGATTAAAATCACTCTGTTACGTTTGAAGATGAATCTTTATCTAGTTCATTAAGAGCTTCTAGTGCTCCTTGAATTTTTAAATATTGCTCTTTCTTTAAGTTAAAATCTTGTTCTAGTTGAATAAGTTCATTTCTAAGTTCTTCTGCTTTTGCAAGAAGAGTCTCATTCATTGTTTTCGCATCCATGAGTTTATTAATTTAAAATAACTACAAAAATATTTATCAAGTTTTCATAATGAAGCAAAGAGCATAATATGGAGGTCTGTTCTCATGTGGTTGATTAGATCCAGCACTAGATATTGAGTGGGTATGTCCACCAACACCATTAATTGATACACTATGAGAGTGTCCACCACCACTAATACTTAGGAAGTGGTGATGATCTACGTTAACTCCACCAGTAGTAAAATTATGAGCGTGGTCTCCAACACCTTCAGTATTATCACGAGCATGATCACTATCTGTTGCTATGGCATATCTCTCTGACATAGTATTAACATTTCTCCAACCAGTATTTCTTGCCAATCTATGAGAGTGTGCTCCAGCCCCACTTGTACTTCCACTATGAACATGGTTAGCACTTTGTCCTGCAGTATTTCCAGTATGAGAGTGAGAACCATCACCACTTGTTGAACCAGAGTGGCCGTGATCACCTGCACTTCCCATAGAGTGACTGTGGGAAGGCATTTGTGCTTCTGTTAATGGTACAGAATCTGCACCACCAGTTGCATTTGGGTTATAATTTCTCCCAGCACCAACAATAAATCTATCTCTTAAATCTGGAGTTCCGTTTGTTCCATCACATAATGCCCATCCACTAGGAATATTTGATGTAGTTCCATTCCACATCACAATTCCCCCACTGGGGAAAAAGTTGATTGATGCAGCTAATTTTTGTGCTGTTACAGAACGGTCAGCAAGTTTAGCGGTAGTTACCTGAAGATTTCCAATAGCATCTGTCAATATACAACCAGAGGAAAAATCTTGAGAAACGATTTTTCCATCTTTAATAATTTCGACTTCTGTTCTTGCCATTTTATAGACCTTTTTAGGTATTTATTTGAGTACTAAATTAAATGCTAATGATATTCTATCTTCATCACTATAATTTTGATTGACATAGTGTGGCAAATATGATGGAAATAATATCATTAAACCTTCTTTTGGTTTTATATCTAAAGCAGCAAATAAATTATTTTTACTTCTATGTCTATTGTTTGTTTTGTTCAATAATTCATAATTAAAACAATCAGGCATTTCAAAGACAAAATCACCAGAGTTTTCAGGAATTTTTATCCACAAAACTCCTGAAATACTTGCACCTGGATGAGTGTGTCTATTATTATAAGAATGTTTTGAATTTATATTTACCCACATTGACGGTAAATCTAAATCGGAAATTAAATTATATTCACGTATTAGTTTGGTAATTTCTTTTTTTACAATTTCTAATTGATTGCAAAATAATGAATCAAAAAATGCGGTTCTACTACTTTGCCATCCTCCTCTATTACTTATTATTGAAGATTCTGGATTTTTTTCTTTATATTCATAAATTAATTTTATAAAGTCATCTTTTATTTCATTAAAATTTTCAATTTCTCCCGAAACAATTTGTGACGGGAGAAAAAATTTATTAGTAATATTTTGCATTCAATAAATTAATATATTATATCAGTATTTAATCACTGGGAGAAGAGCAACATATGGAGGTCTATTTTCATGACCACCACCAGATCCAGTTGATCCGACTGTATGTGTGTGGTCGGAAACCCTACCAATAGAAATTGTGTGAGTATGAGTGCCAGTTCCAGTAAATGAAACTGAGTGAGTATGATCACCTGCTCCAGTAATTGAGTGGGTGTGGGAATTTACTCTTCCAGAATGACTATGACCTCCTGCCCCTCTTGTATTTCTTTCATTTTGTTGTGGTCTGTAACCTGTTTCTGCTTGACCAGCAAATCTTGCACCTGGTGTAACACCTTCTTCATTAAACGAGTGACTATGATCACCAACAGCATCAATTGTTATAGATGGTGATTCAGATGATAACGAGTGACTATGACTGCCAGTTCCACTAAATGAAACTGAGTGAGTATGATCACCAGTTCCAGTGAATGTACTTGTGTGATCGTGACCACCAGCATTTGTAAGAGTATGCGTGTGTGGAGGCAATTCAGTACTAGTTATGGTGACAGTATTTGAACCACCAGTTGAACCAATAGTATAAGAACTTCCAGATCCAGCAGTGAAATAATTTCTTAAGTCTGGAAGTTTTCCTGCAGCACCATAGGTTGTCCCTAACATTCCATATAATGTTGAGAAGTTTGCTGTCACACCTTGCACTGTACCAGTTCCATTTGGAATAGTAGAACCATCACAAACAAGATAACCAGATGGAGCAGATGCAGTTGCAAAGTAGAATACAGAACCAGTAGGAACACCAGGAGGAATAGACTTCCATGCAACACCTGTTTGTGTTGAAGAATCAGCAGTAAATACTGTTCCATCAGCACCCACTTCCTGCATAACAGCAGCATTATCACGAACACCAATTGGAATTTGACCTTTTCTATCCCATGCTGGGTCAGAAAGCAATGCTCCTTGTCCACCCAAAGCAACAATAAAGCAACTTAGTCCTGTAGTTGGTGCAGTAGTAAATCTAATTTGAGGTAAGAATGCTCCAGTTCCAGTTGTTGGAACTAGATAATCAGTATTTCCTTTTTGAATTACACCACCAACAGATACAATCAAGTTAATTGGACCAACAGGAGTAAATGGTGTTCCTCCATCTCTAGTTAGATTGAATAAAAGAGTATTTCCATCAAAAGAACCAGAAATATCATCAAGTAAGATTGAATTTCCTACTGGATATGTTGATACTGTAATTGGAGCACCTGGAATAAATCCAAGGGAATCAATGAAATCTTGACCAGTTAAAATGCTATCAGTTCCATTTGCTCTTAAGAAATTGGTTGGTCTTCCTGGATTCTTCTTAATGAATGAACGAGCAAAAATATCACCATCAGCATCAAGACTACCAGTTAAATCTAAATCTCCTCCGACTAATAGGTTCTGAGTGATTGTTGCAATTCCTGCGACTCTTAAGTTTCCACCAAAAGTTGCATGACTTGCCAGTGACAATTTACCCCCAAGAGTTGTATCACCAGTAGCACTCAATGTGCCTTGGATGGTAGTATTTCCATGATAACCACCAACATAAAGATTTCCAGCAATACCAACACCACCACCAACGACAAGAGCACCAGTTCCTGTGCTATTAGATTGGGTTGTTCCTCTTACAGTAACAGTAGCATTAGAAGCATCGCTTCCCATACTTAATGTTGTTGCTGCTTGGAAAGCATTTACAATTACTGCATTATTGTTTAACAAACTAAAGGTTGGACTTAGTGTTGCAAGTGAATTTCCACCAAGTGTTAATGTTCCTGCAATGATAGTATCACCATTTCCAGAAATCTTTAATTTGGTCTCTGAGGGATTATCAAAACTTTCTGAACCATATGCAAGAGTTGCTTCTGGGTTTGCAAGTTTCCATGAATAATTATCACTTACGTCGATACCTGCATACCAACGACGGTTTGCATTATTGTTTGTAATATCCCAAGATAGAGCAACATCACCAGTGCCATTTTGAGTCAATTTAAGATGATTTCCTTTTAATTCAGTTCCAGAGTTGTTTTGGAAAATTGTTACCGTTCCAGAAGTGCCAACAAGAACTCTCTCAGTAGCTCCTGTTAAAATAGAAACTTCACTTCCACTATCTAATGCATTAATTGATAGCTTTGATACACCTCTATGAATAATCTCTGAACTTTGGTCTGCATTTTTTCTTGCAATTAGACCACCACTTGGATAGAGTCTATCATCACCATGCAGTGAAATTAAAGTAACACCATCAGTATTACCAATACCTATATCAAAAGTTCTTGAATTGTTCAATCTTGATGTTATAGTACCACCATATGAAACTTGACTTCCAGTATTCAGTTCAATAGATGTTCCATTGACAACTAAATTATCAATAATTTTAGTCGTTCCAGAATCACTATCAATTGTTAAATCACCAATAACGGTATCAATTGTATTATCATCACGAACACCAATACGAATATTTCCAAACTTTGCACCAACACCAAAAATATTACTATTAAAGTCTACTCTTTTAGCAAATGTAGATATTCCAGTAACTTCTAAATCATTTAGAAGTGAAATACCTGCCAAATGTATTTGTGTATATGACGAAGTTAATCCAGTAATTGGATCCAATCCCAATCCAGTAAATATTGCTGTTCTTTGAATAGTTGCATTTTGGAATGTTACATTACCCAAACTTTGTGGTTGGGTAAAAACAACTTGACCATCAACGATTAGGTTTTGTACTTTTGATTCACCACGAACTTCAAAATCGAATGAACTATTTCCTACAGTATTAACGTGTAATCTATCAGTTCTGATATCTAAAGTATCTGGTTGTCTGCTAATTAAACCAAAAGGTCTCCATTCATTATTTACTCTTACATGCCCAATATAACTTGATGGATTGGAAAGAAGTGAGATGTCACCAGAACGTGGAGCAGGAATTGTCAATGATGTTGGAGTTGAAATTCCAACTGTAATCAACTTAGATTGTGCTGCTGTTCCTTTGAGTAATAAATTCTTTGTCTCAATTCCAAAATCAGATAAGTTAGTTACCTTTTGAGTGAAGTTTACTGGACCATAGAACTGAGATGCTTGATTATTATTTTCACCACCCTCAACAGTAAGTCTTTGACGAACAAGAAGTTCATCAAAAATACCACTCGACACTGTTGCAGATTCACCTTGAGAATCATCTCCAGTATATGTTAAGATTGGTGCTTCAATTACACTCTCTTCTCCAGTTGCAGAACTCAGTTTCTTACTTCCAGAGAAAAATTCACCAAGGTCGTTCATTCCAGTGTAAACTACTGAACCACCTCTTAGTTCTTTTGCTTGAGATGTTAATACTTCATCTTCGGACAGAATTCTGTTCTGTTTCTGTGGCATACCAGTAGAGTAGTTACCAGGACCGAAACCTAGATATTCAAATGTATGACCAGAAGCTCTCATGAATGAGGGTCTTCTAACTTCTGCTGGGACTAGTTTTATCTTTCTTGCAGCAGATCCAACTGGTGAAGTATTCTTAAACGTACCAAATTGTCCTCTCAGAACAGTAAATGGATTTGAAGCACTTGCAATTCTGATTATTTCAGCATTAATTGTATAGTAATCTCCTCTCCTTACAGATGATGGGTCAGCAAAACTAATTGTATTGCTACTTCCATCAAAAATTTGGTCAGTATATACTGTAATTTTATCGTATATTGTAGAAGCACGAGAACCGAGATTCTCTTCACCTCTTCCAATATTTCTAGCATTTGGTGATAATGTTCTCTTTAATACACTACCAGTTGATGAATATGCTGTTTGTGTTAAACCATAAGCAACTATGGTAAATGTATTAATTCCTACAGATTCACGAACAACAAATTCTCCATTCAGTACAGAAGAACCTGTTTGTACAATTCTAACCTTATTTCCAGGTAGCAATCCATGAGCAGAAGAAGTTGTATAAGTTACAATTCCTGTTCTTATGTCACTTACAACTGATGAAGTGATTCCACATGCTTCACCAGAAACAAGTGCGTAAGGCAATTCTCCAGTTGTGTTTGGTTCGTATGTACTAATACCAGTCGGAGCAGCAAGTACAAAAGAGTTTGCATCTGGAATTGTTTGTATCTTAAATACGTTATTAAGATTTTCAGATGAGAATCCATTCAATTCAATAACAGTATTATTGTTATTATTGATTCCAGTAACTGTTACTACACTTGCTGTTCCTCCTCCTGAAATACTTAAAGTATCATTTACACTATAAGCAGATCCAGCATCCAATAATTCAACATTGGAAATTTTTCCAGATGGGTCAGTAGTTACTTTGACTGTAGCACCTTCTCCACTTGAAATAATTGGGAAAAGTTGTTTGGAATATAATGTCTGAGACGCTGGATATCCAGATCCAGGAGTGAAAGTAAAACTCTTAATCGAATTTAAGTTGTGCTGGACATCAGTGTTGACAGTTATAGTAGTATTTCCAACTCCACTTAGAGTAACTGCTGTTAATCCATAACCAATTTTAGCATTTTTAGCAAAGAAATTTACTGCTTCTCTTGTGATTGAATGTCTCTTATCACTAGTAATAATTTTTCCTAGTACTCTCACGTCAGCATAACTTACTGTTGCCTTGGGGTTTGTGTCAAAGTTATCTCTATCTAATTGTGGATAAAGATTTTTTACATCTTGATTGAATTGTTTTTTGTCAAGATTAAAACCTACATTACTTGATGGAGCAACGTTTGAACTTAGACAAATTAGATGATAAATTCCATCCTGACCATCCGCACCAGGAATGTGTTTCTTTACTTGAGATACACGATAGATGAAGAAGGTATTTTTGTAAGAATCTCTTGAGAATACTGGGAGTGCTTCTCTTTGTTGTCTAGTATTCCTTGAATTTATATCATTGTTAAATGTTCCAGGATTAGTGGAAACACCACTAATTGTGTATTGGAATTGCTTAGAATTTAATACAGAATCAACTGCATAAACACCGTTGTAAGTTGATACAATTCCAGTTGCATTTGAATTATTTGTACTACGTACTTTCTGAATCTTTACCGAATCTCCAGCAGAGAGTCCATGTGGAAGTTCAGAAGTTATTGTGATTATTTGATTATTATTAATGATTGAACCAGCAGAAGCATTTGAGATGACCTTCTCATTTCTCAAATCTTTTGTACTTAATAAAGTATCATTAGTATATGAAAGACTACTTACACCAACAGTCTTTGACTCTTGGATTACATAACCTGCTTCTGGTTGCTTTGCATTTTCATATTCTTTTGGAATTACATAACGAAGCTTATAGATTTTGTCATCAATGGAACGATTATCTAGTTTTCTCTTGATAAAAGTAGATGATGTCTCAGTACCAATAACAGAAGTTCCAATTCCAACGATTGCAGAATAAATTTGATTTTGACCTACTAATGTTGAACCAGTAACATACCAGTTGGTTTCTGTAGAATCAAACTGAATTGGATGAGCAATTTCTCCTGGAAGTTTATCTGAAACTCTACTGACTATTCTTAGAATACCACCAGTGTTTGATAGTCCAAGAATTGGGACATTTGCAATTGCATCATTAAGTGATTGTGCTAGTTTTATTTGATTTGCACCAACACCAGTTGCAATTACATAGTAAATTCCCTCATTTTCAATCCCATCTGGTGTTTGTCCAGTGTCACTAAAGATTCTAATTTTTTCACCATTGATTAACTGGTGGTTAGTGGTAAATGACAATATGTTATTAACAATATTGTTTTGCCCATTAATTCTAGTTACCTTATATTCTTTTTTAGAAATTAATCCAGTTCCACCAGAAACTGGCATTAATATTGGACTACTATAAGTAGTCTGTGCGGTTCCTATTGTGATAGTTAAATATAATTTATCATCATCTCTTGCTCCAATCCTATAACCATCTACTTGGAATGCTGGAACTATTTCAGAGTTATTTGCACCATAGATGTATAGTCTATCAGGACTTACAGAATTGATTATTTTTAATGCATCTAAAGATAACCAAGTAACTTCATTCTCTTCTACTACTACTTCCCTTGGTGGTATAATGTGAGTGATATAACCAGTATCATCTCTATCAAAAGATTCTGGTTTAAATCCAACAGATTCTAATGAAGTATTACCAAAGTTTGAGTTGGAGTTGGTGATTGACATGTCAGCACCAGACTCTGTTAGGAAATGCCTTGAGAAACCAATAGCAAATACAGAAACTGCTTGAATGAATGCGTTATTTGAAGCTCTTATGTGGAAGTTTTCATAAGAAGGTCTAAATATTGCTCTGGAATTTGTATGTAATGGTTTTTCTAGACTATTTGCTGGAAGAGTATTTTCATCATAGAAAATACCATTATCATAAAGAATAAATGCATTATTATCTTTTTGTAGAGATACACCAGTATATTGTGCAACAACAATTGATTTAAATCCTGTTGCTTTATTACCATCTGCATAAAGTCCACACATCCCATAAACAGAACGCAGTGAACAGTTAAAGATATATGGTGATGCAGAGCTTACCGTATCTGATCCAATAGTAAGTGATGCAGTATCAATATTATTTAAATTAGGTAAGTATTCTGTTGGAGCAGAATTGGTTGTAAATGTAAAGGTATTGATTCCAACAATTTCTTTTACAGTAAATGAACCATTATAAGATTCTGAGTCAATTGTGACACCATTAATTAGGAATGGACTATCAACAAATAAGTTGTGCGGTGTTATATCTCCAGACTGCTTATTAGAGGTAGTTACCGTAATTAAGTTTAGATTTCCAGTTCCATCACCATTTCCAGCACGAATACTAGAGATTCCAAGAGGATTTGGATCTAAAGAACCAACAATTCTAAATTCGTCAATAGAGGGTTCAAAATCTTTTCCTACTGGGAAATCTACTAGTCCTCTACCAGTTATATCTCCATATGCCTTTGCGACCTTGTAATAATACATATCAAGGTCAGTGATATAAGTCTGATAGTTCCCTAGTTTTACTTTATTGACACCATCAGCGTAAGCAAATGATACTAATTTGTGGTGAGAAAAATTAGGAACTACTTTTGATTCACTATAATCTAAGAATACTGTTTTTGTTGGGTCTGCATCAAAAATACTGAATGCAGTGAAGTAACAAGTACCAGTAACATTAAAAATACTTGCATTATCTACATTGTCATCCTTTGGATTTGGAACAAACAGAGGACGAATCTTTGTTTTTCTGAGGTCCAATCCAATAATGGAAGTACCACGAGGAAGAATTACACCACCAAGTACTGAGTTATACTTGTAAAGGTCATTACTTGGATCTAAAATATCATAATTTGTTGTTAAACCAAATTGGTCTAACGTTATTCCTTCCCAAGTAGATACACCAGTTCTCCTCTTGTAAACAGCAGTTCCATTAATTTCTTCAATTGAATATCCAGGTCTATTATCAATATAGTGAGTTCCTGGATAAACAAGAATTGTTGTTCTATCAATTCTATCGTTATTTTTTCCTTGTTGGTATGAAAATCTTGCTGCTTCTATTAATGCCCTTTGAATAGTCTTGAATGGTCTTGACAAGGAGTTACCTTGATTCTCAAAACTATCAGTAGCATCAAAATCAGATGGATTTACATAAAGGATATTACCTTCAGCATTCTTGAGAAAATTCTCTAACCTTGAAAGAGGCATTTTATAACTACAGTAACTTAATCTTAAGTTATTTAGCTATCAAAAATGCACTATGCTTGTCAATCACAAGGTAATTCCTCTGGATTTTCTAAATCCAATTCAAACATTAGAGGATGACATTCTTCCATAATCAGATAGTTTGACCACATATATAAATCCTCTGAAGTATAATCAAGATTTCCTTCTGCTTCTACTTGAATATAAGGGTCTTCTTGCATTAATGTTGGAATGTAATCAAACGTAAATGGGATTCCATTTATAAAATACATATCAACTATTATACCATCATGGTAACAATAGTTTGACGAGATTTTGTATTTCATTATACATCCCACTACAATGTATTTATTTAAAAATTGCTGTAGGTTGGTGGATGATATTTTAAATATTCAAAGAAAGTAAGTTTCATTTCTTTTTTGGTCATTCCACAATGCTTAGCAGCAGCAGGCAAAGTCATTGTGCAATTGAATAATCCCTCGTTTGCTTCTTTAACGTTTTCTGGAGTTGTTTTCACAATAATGTCTTTTAATTGGCAGTAATCAATTTTCTTTATCATAAACAAGTTCTCCTCTCAATTCAGCAAGTTTTGCTTCAGCAAGACACTGAACGCAAGTCCAATAAGTCTCTCCACTAATTGGAAAATTTTCATCAGTAAAATGCTCTGCCATGTCTTCTTGCATTCCCCTCAGGTCGTTCAAAACATCTCTAGAGATAATCATTAAATTTAGTGTCCTATTCCATACTCATTATAGCACTAAACCAATTGCCTGTCAAATGTTCATGGACAGTTCATCAATTGGCAAAGTAGGTAATGGTTTCTGTGGTAAAATCAACGATTACTCTTGAGTGTCTTTGTCCATCCGTCTCAACGTTTGATGATTGAAACTCAATAGTTCTTCTGATGGATTTTGATGAAGGAAAACTATTAGTAGCAGTTGGATTGCTGAAAGTATGTGTTGTGTTATTCAAGACCATTACTCCACCCTGATATGCATCCATACTAAGAATAACTTCATTTCCAATAATAGCATTCCAAAAACACCTTAAATCTAAAGTAAAAGAAGTTGCTGTGGGGAATGCTTGTAAAAATTTTGCTCTATCAATATAGATTGATTCTATACCAACTCCTGTATTATCTCCTCCCCAGTAGGCAAATGTAATTCCATTTTTACTTATTACGTCGTCTCTACCCCATCCAAGAACTGCAGATGTTCCAGATGGATCTAAGAGTGATGCTCTAATATCTAAGTCAGCACCAGCTGTGACCAAGTAGTTAAAAACGAAAAAATTACCATATTTAACACCTGGGTCACGAAATTCACCAGAACGAAATGCTTTTGCAACACCAAATGAATTAGGCATAGTTTATAAAAAATATTAACTAAAGTTGAGTGCAGAAGAACCATAAACACGAATGGTTCCAGTAGAGTCAGTTGCAATAGTAAAACTCAAAATATCTTCATTGTTTGTTGGTAATGGTGCAATACCACCACCCCATCTAACTCCACCTGTAATATTTGTTCCATTTACTGTGCATGTCTCACCATAACCCAAAAGTGAGTTTGAATCAATAATTAAAGTGACCGTTGTTGCTTTTGCTGCTTCCGTATTGACACCAGTAAATGCCCAAGTAGAAACTGTTTCTGTTAAAATACCAACGACAACTGTTCCTGCACCTGCGTCAATGGTCATTACACCATCTGTTGAAGGAATATTAGTACTAAATGTATTAGTTATTTTTTCAGTTATGGATCCTTCAAAATGGGTTACACCATTTATTCTTCCTTCACCAACAACTTCTAAAGTAGAACGTGGTGCTGTTGTTCCTAAACCAACTCTTCTAGTTGTCTCCGAAACAGAAACTATTGTGCCAGCAGTTCCTACATTAATATTTGAAGCAGTTATGACACCAACTTTCAGATATCCGTCATTAATAAAAGTAATTCCGTCTAATAATGTATTTCCTTTTACAGTAAATTTGTGATTTAATGCACTAGTTCCAACACCTACATTTCCATAGAGTCTCCAAATATTGCTATTTGATTCATTAATTGCCCATCTTGATGCAACATATAATTCACCATTTTGATATAAAGTTCCTGTAAAATTTACATCTCCCAAAACGTCAACATTAAACGATGGAGATGTACTTCCAATTCCCAATCTATTTGTGGATGGATTATAAACCAATCCATTAGTGTCTACATTCAGATAACCAACTTCGGAACTTGCTTCCGAAAAAGTTAAAAAGTGAGTAGAATTTGTATTGATATTTGTTAAGTAAATAGATTGTGCAGCACCAACAGTAACTGCATCTGGTGCTCCCCAGACTGGAGGATTCGGACCTTGTGAAATTAAAACTTGTCCAGTAATTCCTCTTCCATTACTTACATAAACTAAATCACTAACTCTAAAATCACCCTGAACATGAAGTCTATGTCCTGGAGTTGTGCCTAAACCAACTCCATTTGCTACAGAATCTACTATTAGTGTGTTTGTATCTACAGTTAAACTACCACCAATAGAAACATTTGAAGTTGTTGTTACTGTATTTGTATAAACACTTCCAGTAGAAGTCAAACCAGATACTGTAGCATTTGTTGCGAAGAAGTTTGCTATTGTACCAGCAGTAGAAACATTAGCATACTTTGCTTTTAAATCATTTGTTGTCGTTATTCCAGTAATAGCTGCATCTGCACCTTTTATGGAAGTAATTTGTGAGTTGGTCGCATATATTGTACCTACTGTTGCAATTCCAATTGTCGCAATTCCAGAAATATTTGCATTTGCTGCAGACAATGAACTTGTCGTTGTAACACCACTAACATTAATCCCTGTTGCCTGGATATACCCAAATGTAGAAATACCACTTACAGAAAGACTTGCTAAACTAGACCCTCCACCAATTTGAAGTCCACCATTTGCAACTACTAAACCATTAAAGGTCGATACACCAATAACACTTAAATCAGTAAATGCATTTGGTGCATTTACAATCGCTGCCTCAATAGTTGCAGTTGTAGTTGCATCAAGAGAAGCAATATTTTTTAGTTGTCTGGAAGAACTAATTACTTCGGTACTTCCAATCGATATCGTACTAAACGATGCTGTACCATTAATTAAGAGTGTATTTGAAGTTACTGAGTTTGAGAATAGAGTTGTTAAGGTTGAGATACCAGTACCCTTAATTGCACCTTGCCCAATATCTAATGCAACACCAGGAAGAGTTGATCCAATTCCGACTCTATTTGTAGAATAATCGAATACAAAGTTAGAAGAACCTGCTAATTGTCCATCTGCTCCATAATATTGAATGTTTTTTAAAGTGCCTGCTGCAGGAGAGGTTATTCTTACTGTTGCAACTCCAGTTTGTTCTGATGGATCACCACTAACAAAATCAACAGCAACACCTGGACCAATAAAATTCAGAGTTGTAAAACTACTTGCTGCACCAACTAAAATATTCTCATCTCTAATTGTAAATGCACCAGGAATAATACCAAGTCCAAGACCTGATAATGCAGATGGCGGAACCCAGTATCTGTCAGATTTATCTGTCTGTGCAAAAGATGCAAGTATATAAGCACCACCATTTGGATATGGTTTTGCTCCAATTGATGATGGACCAACTAAAGGATTTCCTAAGTCTGGCTCTGCTTGCTCTAATGACAAATAATCATATCTTGTTGTAGATACACCAGTACCAAACTTCTTCTTTACTCTATTACTTAAATACTCAGCCATTTTTATTATTGGTTAAATGTTTCAAGGATACTGGAAAGGAATTTCAAATCTGTCCCAGAACTTCCACTTATAGAAAGAGTATCACCAGTTTCTATAACTAATTTTCCAGACAAGAGGTTTGCAGTATCATTTGCTGGAATTGGGTAATCTTTTAGTACTTCAGTTGTTACTGTACCGAAACCGATAGTTGTTCTATTATGATATAAACTTAAAGTCTGTTCAGAACCACTGATATTTGCACATTGCGCCAAAAGAATAACACCAACAAATCCAACTGGTGCTTCATAAATTACTTCTGTGGAAACTCCAACTACCTTTGTTACAGTTCTAAAATTATTAACTGCTGCGGCTGCTACTGCCATTTTTTAGTTTCCTCCTAATTATGAGAGTGCAAGAATGAATGGGGTCATTGTTGTGAATAATGCTTTTGTGAAATCTCTACCAGAAACAGCACCAGTTGCCTGATTGATTGTTACTCCATCACCAATTCTAAAGTTTCCTGCTTGGTCGGTGCTTGTATAAACAACATCACCACCATTCAGTTTAACAACCTCATTTTCTTGAATTGTTACTCCACCAAGTGCTGGTTTTGCTTTTAATATCTCTGTACCTGAACCAATAAATTCAAATGCATGAGAAGAAGCAAGTTGTAAACTTATTCTAGAGAAATATGCAGTTGTTCCAAAACTTACTGTATTATTTAGATTCTGTGCAAGAGTTACTGTTGAAACACCTGCAGATGGAAGAGTCGATTCCAAAACTCTATAGTAAATTGGATCAATTCTTGAAACTTGTGCAGTTGCGGTAGTTCCAGAGTCTGGAGATTGAACTGTTACACTTGGTGTGGAAATATATTGACTTCCTGCAGTAACAACAGTAATTGCAGTAACTCTTCCATTTTCTACAGTTGCTGATGCTTGTGCTGTAATTCCATTTGGACCAGTTGGTGCATCAATGATGACCCTAGGAACAGCAGTGTATCCAGAACCACCATCAGTAAGTTTAATCTCTTGAACTGAATAATAAAGTTTGTCAAAATAAACAACTTGTCCATCATATGGCCTATAACTTCCAATACCAGATACTGTAACCTCGTTTTGTCCATTTGTAGTTGTTGTTGAAGAAGTTCCAGTTAAAGTATAAATTGATTTAGTGTTGTTATTACCAACTCCAATTGAAACTAAACCATAATTACCAAATGATGCGTTTGAGTTTGTAATATCGCATTGACCACCAGACTCTGTATAGATTCCCGTATCACAACAGATAGTAAAGATTGAAACTAACTGAGCATAGGCACCATTGGTGATTGATACTCCAATACCACCTTGATTGTATTGTGTATATGAGTCAACGGACATTGAACCTGTTACACCAACATCATCCTCATCACCTGGTTCTGCTGCAAATCCATCGACCTTCATACCAATACTCTTAGGTATGAAATTAGTACAGTTTCTAATATAAGGACCCTGAAGAATTGGTCCAACACCAGGAGAGAATGAAGGATGATTGGGAATGGTTGTTCCAGAACCTGCATTTCCAGGGTAAGTGGTATTAATTCCAACTCCAAGAATTGTTGTTCCTGCTCCAATGATAGTTGTTACAATACCTGCACAAGTATGAACCGCAGAAAGAACATTAGCACAAGATGCGATACTCTTATTTGAACCTGTTGCTGAATCGGGAAGAATTCCTACATCTTTTACTTGAGTAAAGGTATTTTGGTAATTTTCATTCCAGGAAACGTTGTTAATACAAGAGAATGCAATTCCTACTGCATATCTAATTGCATCAATAGTTGCTTCTTTTACACTATAACCATTTACATCTGTTCCAGTGATATGCTGTAAAGTGTTTCCACTATAATATGACTTTCCTGCACCTACACATTTAGAGTTTCCACCTCTAGTTATATCATGGCAAATTGCTTTAAAGGTATCTTTAATATCATCACTGCAATCTTTTGAATTTCCAGTTGGAACAACGAATGCTGGAGATTTGTAACTAGTGCTCGTTAAATATCCAACTGCTTCATTTGCAATAAAGTCAAGATTCATTCGAATCATTCTTGCAGCATCGAAGAATCTGTTACTTGATACTCCGACTAATGGTTGGAATGCAACAACGGCAGCACCATTTGTGGAATCTGCACCAACAAAACTCAAATCAGTAATATGAACTGCATTATTGACATGGAATAAATCTTTATCTGAGTTTAGTGGACTTACCAAACAGTTTCTTAATTCTGTTCCTTCTACTGCAACATTTTTTGAAAGAACGATGGGATTGTTCTCTACATAATATCCAGGGAAAACTTTAATGGTATCTCCAGGCATTGCAATTGCTGCTGCCGCCTTTATAGTTGCCTTAGAGTCATTTTCCGTCAAACCACTATTCGAATCATTTCCACTTTGAGTAACAAAGATTGTTTTTCCAATTGGTTTATAAGCATCAATTCTAACACTGCCTTTTCCATTTACTGGATTAATTGTAACACCAATTCCAGGAATAATTGCTGTTACAATACCAGAAAGTGCAGCACCAGATCCAAGAAAAGTAGTGGCATTTATTGTCTGGAATGTTGCCGCACCAGAAACATTGACATTATTTAATCTGGTTATTCCATCAACATTAACGTCTTGGAAAGTACTCAATCCAGTAACATTAATGCTAGTCAGTGCATTTAATCCGAGGTCTGCTCTAAAGGAAGCAGCAGTAGTTGAGTCTATTCCAGATAGATTTTGAAGTTGTCTGGAACTGCTAATAATTTGAGTTGAACCAACACTGACCGAAAATACTGTGGTTACACCAGATATATTTGCTCTTGTGGCATTTAAATTAGTTATATTAGCAGTAACTTGAGTTGCTACACCAGTAATTGACACATTGTTGAGAGTGGTTATTCCAACCACTCTCAACGCATCAAATGTACTTAATCCAACAACAGTTAAATCATTTAATACATCAAGACCGAGAGATACTTCTATTGTATTTTTTGTTGTTTCATCAATAGAAGTAACTCCCTGCAATGTGGGAATTCTTGCAACTAGTGCAAATAAGTTATTGGATGTTGTTAATCCTACACTATGCAGTGTTCCACGAACATCTAAATTTGCTGTAGGCACAGAGGTTCCGATACCTACATAATTTAAACCAGGATTATAGACTAAACCGAGAGGATTTACGAAAGCACTTGTATCTTTATTGAAGTCTTTCGTATATGTTAAGAATTGTACTTGGTTATCAGTCTGCTCAAAAATAGTAAGTGATGCAGCAGCACCAACTGCTTGATATGCTGTTCCTGTAATATCAATGTTATATACACCACTCAGTCTTGCTGCAGGAAGAATACCCCCAGTTATATTTGAAGCATTTGTTAGGGAAGTTGAGGTAGCAGCAGTACCAGTAATATTAATGTCATAATCACCACCTAACCTTGCCCTTGGAACTGTCCCACTAAGTATATTAGTTGCATTATTTAATACGTTAGCAGTGGAAACACCAATTGGATAGAAACCAATCAATCTATCAGGACTAATTGTTCCAGATAAAATATTTGCACCACTAAAAAGAAATGTCGAAGTAGTGGCAGAACCAGCCAAATTTCCAATAAATTGATTGGCAGTGATTGTGGAAGCACCAACAATACTATTTCCCAACAAACTTAAATTGTCATTAGCTGCCAATTCCTCTATTTGTTTAGATGTTGGATTGGCAATTAAAGGATATCTGTCTGCCATTAGTTATTTGTATACTTTTTGTTCTTATAATATATAGTTGCCCTTTTTATTTTTTCTTTTCGTATTTTGAAAAATCAAAATTTTCCATTTCTTTAATTTGTTGTTTTAATTTGTCAATTTCTTCTCGTGTTCTTGATGCTGCTTGAAGGAGAGACCATGCATAAAGTTCTCTTTCCGCACGTCTTTCACGCAATCTTCTTGTCATTGATGTCAACTTTTCTGCTGTTGGTTGATTTGCAGCAATTACAGAATTCATATTATTAGTTGCATTTGTAATTGCTGTATCATATCCCGCACAAACACTACCATTTGGATCTGGTCCTCCATTTGCCCTTCCTGTATATCCAATTGATACTGAATTTGTAGTACCACCAATTGTTACTTTTGTTCCCAATTGTGCATATGAAGATGTGCAAGTTGTTATTGGAATTCCTCCTCCACCACCACCTCCGCCACTAGTAGTGCAAGTTGTTATTATTGGCCATTGTTTTGTTCCAATATAATAATCTGCTCTCCCTGCTCCGACTTTTGGTTCTTTAATTGCTGGCAAATCATCTGCTCCTCTAATTGGTATTTTGTCTCTTGCAGTTTCTGGTCTCCAAGTTGCAGTTATTCCAGGATCACCTGAAGCATCATAAAATACACTATGTCCAACACCAACGTTTGAAGCATTTATAATTCCAATTGTTTCTGGACTATTTGGATTTGCTGTATAATCAAATCCAGAATCTATATCTGGATTATTTCTAATTACATATACTGTGGTACTTGCAAAAGATGTTAGTGCAGTAGTTGATATAAACATCGAGGGGAGTGTTGTAAGTATTCCTACTCTAAATGTACCTTCTTCCAAATAATTAGTAGCTGGTTTATCCAATATCAAGGAAGGAACTAAAAGTTCCGATGTACTTAATACTCCAACCTCATCATAATATTCAATAGTTTGAGTTGTACTTCCAAAACCAACAATTGAAGTATATCCATTTGTGGTTAACACACCAACATAACTTGTTGTCATTCCTGTAACTTCTGGTGCCAACAAAATCATTCCTGTTGTTATTCCACTCAAATTACCAGCACCAAAATTAGAGAAAATGTAAGAACCAGTAGATATTCCTCCAACTAAAGTTGTGATAATCCCAACAATTGTAGTTGATCCAAATCCAACAACTTCTGGTAAATCTCCAGTTGTAAATGCTTGGGGATTATCTAAATTATCAGTTAAAGTATCTCCAAGTTTAATTACAGAAGGAACAGAATCTGCATTATTTACACCTACAATTGTTGAACCCATGGTTATATAACCATCAAATTCAGTAATCAAATTAGATCCATAGTCTCTATTTGATGGTTTTTGGTAATATTTTATTCCATGATATGGTTTAAAGTCATAAACGTCACTATTTTTTTTTACTTGATATTCGGTAAATGTTACTCTAGTAATTCCTCCACCACCTTTTGTACCTCCAGTAACCCAAGATTCATAGGATCTAAGTTCTTTCCATATTAAATCAGTTCTGCATCCAGAGGTAATTCTGGCATCATATGCAGTCTTAACTGGAGTTACTGATTGATTTATAGTATTGGTTACTCCAATTGCGTCTCTATCAATTCCAATTATTAAATTGTCCATTTTGTCGATTTCAATATCGACCAATGCCAGTCTATCAAGAATTCCTTCTCTTTGTTTTATCTTGAGTTCTAATTCTTGCTTTAATTCTGAAATTATTTCTCTGGATTCTGACATTGTAAAGACACTTTTATACCATTTTTAGTATTTATTTTACTAGAAAGACCTCCACAATGAAGGATTCAATCGACTGAACTCACACTTTACATAGTCTTCCTTTACAGTTAGAGTAACATCACCACAGATTGAAATTCTTTGACCTTCTCTTTCCATAAGTTGGATAGTCGAATGCATTAATGAACTTGGGAAAAGAACAATGGTTCCTTCTATCGGAGTCACATTAAAACTATTACAATTATATTTGTTGAATTTTTCAATCAAATTATATTTTCCACTTCTTGTCGTTTGAAACATAAACTCAGATACTTCATTATTGTTTTTAGTTTGATGAAAACAAAGTTTATCTGATGTCTGATTGCAGTTTAGGTAATAGCAAAATGATATGTCACTACAATTATGAGTATGAACTTTTATATTCGGGAGATCTTCCTTATGAATATTGACCCAAGATTTTGTTACATGAACATCAAGCAAAGAATCATTAACATTAAGAACATTTAAATATTCTCTAACATTATCCGATAAACATTTAAAAAAATCTTTGTATTTTTCATTATGGTGGAGAAAATATCTTCCAGAATTTTCTGGTGATTCTAACTCTTCTCTTGGAAGTTCTTCGGAATAATGCCAATATTTACACAGTTCTGTAAGATATTTCTCTTTAAATTCTTTGTGGCAAGATACTTCACCACGATAAATTACAGTTGGGAATATTTCATAGACTTGGTGTTTTATTTTCTCCTTTGTGTACTGCATAATCCCAACCCGCTAAAGCATATTCACTATTATCACCTGGATAGTCTGCTGGTGTCAATCCTTCGTATTCAGGTTGTAATTTATCTTTCGTAACTCTTTCTGCAAATACAGTATAGTAACATTTAATTGATGTTCCAGAATTGTTTTTAATTTTAATTCTGGTTCCCCATTCAATTGATTCTACAAACAATTCTTGATATTGTCCAATCGGAGTTAAATTGACACTAATTGTTTCTGGGTATACTAAGTTTCTCCAATAATCTGGCAATTCTATTACATTAGTATTTTCTAATTTTCCTCTAAAATATGCTCCAACCTCTGGTCCTTCTAAACAGATATATCTTAATCTATGATCTTTTTTTGTTGGGTGTGGAATATCAAACCCCTTTCCTGCTAAAGAAAGTGCTTTTGTTGCTATAGCATAAGTTTCAAGTAGTCCGTGGCCGTTTGATGGAATAAAATCTCTACCAGAAACAGCTCCATCAAAAATGCCAAATGAATGAACAATTAATGGTGCATTATTAATTTTTGGTGCATTACCAAGACTAATTGAATTATTTAAATTTACCGCATTTTTTAAACTCAATGCATTCTTAATGGTAATTCCATTTTTTGTAGTGACTCCCATAAATAGACTCACTGCAAATACATTCAATGAACCAATAATATTTGTTATCCCCGTGACTTCTAAAGATGCTGGTGCAGCAAGACTACCCAATGGTGGACCAATCATGCAAGCAGCACGAGCAATTCCAATTTGTGGAGTTGCTCCAATAAAAACTGGACCATTTAAAACTGCTGTACCTGGGAGAACTCTACTAGAAGCAGTCAAAAAAGATGTGTCGATTGCTCCTACTATAAGTTTATCTCCGACAGTTGAGATAGATGATAGTGCTGGCATGTTATTATAGCAATTGTAAGAACTTCTTCAAATTTCCAAGTGAATTTAAAATTTGACCAATAAAAGAACCTTGGAAAATATCAACTAAAGATGAACTGGATTCTTGTACCCCTGCTGCAGTTTCAACATATTGTCCCATAATATTAACAGAATTTTGTGCAGGAATATCAATATTTGTTCCTTTTATTCTACTTGTTGGACCATCAATCTCAACAACCTTTCCTGCTTGAATAGTAACCTCCCCGTCACCATCTTCCGCAACAAGACGAATGCTTCTTGCTTTCAAAGTAATTTGACCATTCACTGCTTCAAAGTGAATGTCACCATTTTTTGCATAGATGATTTTTGCTGGTTCTTTTTCATTTACTTTTTTTCCACAAACTTCCAATGAAGTTTTCAAAGACAAATCCCATTTGTCACCATTTTTATAATAAGCATATCCAGTATGCTCATCGGTTATCACACCATAACCGACTTCCTTACCGTTTATTTTCGTTCCTGCTTGAACTTTAAATCCGTATCCCTGTTGCCACCACTCTTTTGGTTGATCAGTCATTTTATAAGAAGAGATTTCTTTTATTTAGTGATACAATCAATAACGTTAATAACACCAAATTGATTAACAACAGTAATCTTATTAAATGTTGGTTTGAATTGTATTATTGGATATATTGTTGCACCTTCACCTGTAGTGGTAACAATTTCTGCTGGTCCTGGATTTGTGACAAAATTACTATTACAAGAATTGATAGAATTCAATCCAACAATTGCTCCAGTTGGTGTAACAATTACTCCAAACTCGCAATTTTCAAATTTAACTTTGTCTCCAGAAGTATAACCAAATCCTGGATTAGGAATAGCAAAATTTGTAATCACTCCAACAACATTAGTTCCAATACCAGTGAAAGTAGATATTCCAGGGAATGGAATTAGATTTCCTGGCAGTGAAGTAGTTCCAATTCCAGCATTTCCACCTAAATCATCAGGAATTGGGTTTCCTGGTGGAGATTCATTTGGTTGATTTGGTGCTGGTGGAAGTGTTGGTGAAAGTCTATTTCCAATTATAACTGTTGTTTTTGCTACAAAATCATCATCTGGGTCATAAAGATTAAACATCAAAGTTTCAACAGGCTCTGTCTGACTATCTTGTTTTACCTTTACAGATACTGTTGCTGTGTTATTGATTATTTTTATTTTATTAGATAATGAAGTGACTTCCAAATCTTCTATTGTAACATCACCAGTAATATCATAGTATAATTCAGTATTATCTGCTAAATTTGTAGTTGTTATTGTGAAAGTTATTGTTTCTCCTTCAAACACTGTATATTTGTCTGCTGTTACAAAATAAGTGGGGAAAACAAATGTGTTTGCATAATCTGGTAAACAATAACCAGATCCAGGATTTACAACGTATATTGACTCTATTTTTCCATCTTTAATTTTAGCTTCAAGTTGAGCACCTGAACCATGATTTGTATTGTCAATTACATTAATTGATGGTGGTTTTGAATACCCTCTTCCTGGATTTAATACCTCAACAGTCAATATTTTACCATCATTTCCAACAATCGGAATTGCTTGTGCATTAATTCCTGTTCCAAATATTTCAAGTATTGGTGGTATGCATGAAGAAGACTTCACTCCTGTTGGAAGTTTTGTTTTGTCATTTTGATTTGTCGGATTATTGACTTTTTGAGAGCAATCTCTAAACGGTGATGGTCCAGTATATCCAAACATTGAAGTAGAACCAATAGCATCATCAATGCTTTGATTAACTCCTTTCATGAAGTTTAACTTTTTAAGTGTTCTTGACCAACTATCTTTTCCTTTTTTAGCTGCTCCTCCATCAGCGCACCATTGAGTTGCAGTTTCGCATTTTAATTGGTCACATCCAATAAAATTGAGAATCTGTTGGGCAATAGAAGAAATTTGACCTAATACACTACTTATTTGTCCAATACCTCCAAGTAACCAATTCAATCCAGACATAACTGGACCAAGAAGGTCTTCGATAAACTCCATTAATTTTCCAAGAATTCCTGCAGTAAATTCTTCAACCGCACATAATGGAGCATTGATTGCTCTACCAATCATATTTGTCAAAAGATTGACAATGTAATCAATAATTAATGGAATTAATTTTTCAAATAAACAGAAGATAATATTGATGATATTTTTCGTTGCTTCTGCTACTGGTGGGTGTTGTGGTAGTGGCAGAACCTTTGCGATAAAATCACGAAATAAATTTGTAACTAACTTAATGATTGCACCACGAAGATTATTGACTATAAATTTTATAACCCCAACGATTCTTCTCGCAAATCCTCTTATTTCATTAACGATATCAACAAACTCATTTAATATTGGGTCGATATAAGTTCCAATAAAATCTTGTATTCTTCCTACAAATTGAATAAATTCTTGTAATATTTTTGATATTTTTCCAATTAAATTATCATTACAACCATTTTCTCTAACAATACAAACTTCACCAACCTCTGCAGCAAATTGCTGAGATGCATAATCTTCTCGAATAAATTGATCTGCTCCTGATTTATTTTCTTCTCTAGTTGTTTTGGATAAATCACCAATATCTTTAGAAAAAGCAATATCTGTTATAGAGTTTGATGTTTTTGGTTCACCTTGAACACCATCATTTTGCTTTCTTATTTGTGTTGCCCCTTGTCTTAAAGGACCAGTATGACCAGTAAAAGGTCTCAATTGATCAGCAATTGACTCTGATGGGAAATTTTCAACACTTTCATTTCTATGCAAACAACCGACAACTACTGGTTGTTGCCCGTCATCACCATCTAAGAAAAAACCAAAAGCAGTTTCTCCACCAGTCAATCTCAGTGTTTGCCCAACACCACCCTGGATTGATCCTTCTGCTCCAGTAGTCAATACGTGTGCCCAAGGCAAATCATTGTCTGGAAGAACGTTTCTATCAAATGGATGATACCCAATAATTCTTACCTTACAACGATATGCCCAACTACCACTCTTTTCGCCTTTTTTATTTTTACCAGCATCTGGCCAAGATTTCTCATCTCTCCAGACTTTTGCTGGGGCAACTTGTCCTATCCACCAAATAAATCCATCTTTTCCAAGATAGTTTGATTTTAATAAAGATCCTTCAATCATCGAAAATTCTGCATTCAGGTGCGTCTGGGTTTAAATCACAATACAACTCTAGATGAGTTGGACAATCAAGAGCATCTGGATTGTGCTTTTGAAATTCTAAAAGTTCTGAAAGATAATTTTCCAAATATCTTTTTCTTTGTTTATTTATTGCAGGACTTTCTAGTTCCTCGCAAATATCATTGATGGTCTGTTGAAGTTCCATAGTTTTTATCGGTTGGAAGACCCATATAATCCATAACTATCCCTAATCAATTTTAAACTTGTCACTACTTGATTCAGTTCAAAATGGTGTCTTAATTCTTTGATTAAATAATTTCCACTTTGTTGTTTGTCAGCTTGTTTTTTATCAGTTACTTCGATTGCAGGAAATTCAGCGTGAATTACGTCACCAGCTTTTAGTTTAATGTTACATGGTACTACCATATTTAGTGCCTGAGTGAACAAAATGTTATATCTTGATGCGGATTTTGCCATATCCGCAACATCTCTCCCTGATTCTTTTACGACAGTTTCTTTATCCAAAACACCCCTATCAGAAGTTCTGACCATTATTCTTGTCCACGAATCACCAAGTTCTTTAGAAACTGCTATCGTATCATCTGTTCCCAATGTATTTTTGATTTGGTCTTTCAATTTATACGTATAGATGTCCATATGACCAGTATAAAAGTCATAAAAGTATGTCTTATTTGAATACATTCCAACTCTTAAACTCTTTAGTAAATCAATATTCTTTTCTATATTATAATTTAAAATTATAAATGCATTTTCTACTTTACTTGCCTCGACTACTCCAGTGTAAACATACTTTGATATCGTTTTAGAATCTGCTGAAGAAGATCCAATCTGAGTACTAGATACTAAACTATCAATGCTTTTGAAATTAAATCCTTCTTTATTTTCATAGAACAAATATCCAGAAGTTCCTTTTGCTTCTCCACTGTTTCCTTTTCCAGAAACACCACCAGATGCATTTGGCATTGCCTTTGGACCCAACCAAGTCAATACAGTGAATGGTTTTCTTGTATTTCCAATAAAATTATAACTGTTTGATGTGCTTTCGATATTTTTAGTTTCGTACTTCTCACTTTTTAAGTCATTCTTTAATATAGATTCTACAGTTGTTTTAATATTTCCTTCATATCTCTTAAAACATCTTGTGGTTTCATTTGTGATTCCTTCTCTTGAAGTCAAATGCAATGTGAACATTTCCTTCATGTCTTCTGCAATAATATCACTCACTTTAAAAACATACATAGAAAACTTTTTATCTAATGTAAATTCGCCAGATCCAGTCTGAACACTGAATGATACTCTTTCTCCCCCTCTTATTGGTAAAAAGTTAACAAGAGAAGTTGAGTTTTGTATCATCATGCTCATAGTGACACAAGGTGAGAGTATATCTTCATAATAATCTGCAAACAAAACAGAATTTGTAATATCAACTTTTTTCTTGCCATCAAGAGATTCTATGACAACAAAATTATATGTTAAACCTGCTATAAATGGATTTGACATTATGTTTGCGAAAGATTTGTGAGAAGAAGGGTTTTCATTAAACTATTTACCACCTGTGCTTGTGATTTGCCCATAACCATCGGAGGAGGAGTCCCACCACCTCCTCCACCAGTAACAGTCATTGGGGCACTAGATCCAGAAGGTGCAGATTGACCAGTAATCGGAACCAAAACAATTGATGAACCTGGCGCATTGTATTCTGGATAATTTTCTAATTTGGAAAGAGCACCTGGAGCAAATTTTGACTTGTCTACTCCTTCACCACCCATTCCACCTTTCATCATATCCTGTAATTTTTGACTATATTTTTTATAATCTGGATGAATCTTATCGGCAGCATTGAACCCCCCAGCAAATTGAACGAATCCAGGAAATTCACTTGCTAATGCTTGTAACTTTGCATTTAGTGGAGACAAATCACCTCTATCTACACTTGTTCCCATTAACTGAACACCTTTTGCTCCCATCTTTTGAGCATATTGTAGTTGTTGTCTGACTGTTGATAAATCACCAGTCTCATTAGATATTCCAGATGATAATCTAACGAGTTTTCCTTTCATGTCTTGAGATTGCATCATACCAAGAACATCTTTTGGAGTTGCTCCAGCAGTTGCAGACCCAGCACCTCCAGTTTGATCTTTTATTCCTTTTGCAATACTATCTCCAATTGTCAACATTGGTGCAGACATAATATCATTTGCAGTAAACTTTCCTGCTTGTCCATTTGAAGTTGGAGCAACTGCTGGTGTTCCAGTTTTAACTGGAACTACTTTTGGTGTCTTTGGGGAAGTCCTTAAGAATGGTCTTGGGTCAATTAATTTTCCACCAGAATTATATAACTCGAAATGCAAATGTGGAAAATCTGCAGAACTTGCTGTGTCTGCAGGAGAAATTGTTCCTATTTTTTCTCCTGTTTTAACTTCTTGTCCAACAGATGTATTTGCCATAACATGAACATATCTTGTCATACTTCCATCTTTATGTTTGATTGTAATGGTTTGACTACTTCCTCCACCTTTTTGCCATGGATAACCACGACCAACTTGAGTTACTGTTCCTGCCATTGCAGACAAAACTGGGTCACCAGCACTTTGACCCGCAATATCTTGCCCAGCATGAACTCTTCCATTTGGTCTTCCAGCACCAAATTGTGCTCCTGGATAGGTACTCACATGACCAGTAACAAATGGAGAAACTCTCTCAACATTATCAAAACCAGGATAATTTGCATCTGCTGCTCCATCTGTTACCCCACCACCAGTGTCGTTGGGATCTACAGAAGTTATATCAGTCTGAGTTCCTTCACCTATAGGAGACTCACTATCCATAGAAAAACCAGAAGCAAACTCACTAAATTTATTGACAGCACTTCCGAGTCTATTCATTGACTCTTTTAAACTTCCTCCGCCTTCAGCAAGACCTTTTTGCTTTTGCTCTTGTGCTTTGAGTCTTTCTTGCTGTTTTTGTTCTAATGACTTTTCTCCCGTTACACCTTCATATGCTCTATCAGCAGCATATCCCCCAAGGAAATTGCCTGCCATGCTTCCAATTACAAATCCAACTCCAGGGATTGGTATGAGGGTTTGTCCAATGGCACCACCAAGTAAACTTCCAGCAAGAGCACCACCAGTTCCAGCAGCAGACTTACCTATACTTTCTCCTTCTGCTAGTCCAGTCGCAAAGTCTAATCCAGCAAATATACTATTAACAATCCCAATAGATCTCAACCCACCAAATCTCAATCCCTTTCCTCTTGGAATTGGTTTTGCTGGTTTTCCCACTGCTTTAGCAGGTTCTCCTAATTTTCCTTTTCCTGGAAACATACTTCCAAGGAAACCACCAACATCAAGAGCACCACCAACTAAAGAACGTAAAAGATTACCAATATTGCCAAAGTTACTAGCAATATTTAAATTTGAAAGTTCTTTTATCTTTCTTTTTGGTGGTAATTTAATACCCTCAAGTGCTTTAGTTTCTCTCAATAAAAATGTTGAAAATGCTTTGTATTCTGACTGCATTTTTGTCAGATTACGTTTAGTATTACCATTCAGAGAAGCAATACTATTAAAAGATGAAACTAGTGGGGAAGAAATAGTTTTTGCCATTATCCGTCAATAATATTGTAGACTATTTTTGAATACATTGTTAAGAAATTGCTCTCGTCAGAGGATGGTAGCAATGGAACTGATGGTCCTTTTTGTTCTGGTGGGACCACCATTTGACCACCACCCCCACCAGATTGTGGTTGACTTGCTTGCTGCCCACCAGAAAGTGGAAGTGAAACTATAGATGGTTTTGCTTGTGATGGTGGTGGTTGGGAAATATTGATTCCTAATGCCTTTCTCTGTCCAGCATCAATCATTGATGGATCAATCCCGTCAAGCATTCCCATTCCCTTATCTGGTTTTGCCTGTGCAGATCCATAATACTTATTATAAATTTCTAATGACTGTGCAGATGTTCTCTTAGTTTGTCCCCAATGTGGAGTTAATCCTGCCCATTGAGTTCCTGCTTTTTCGATGTCTGCTTGAGTTGCTCTTTTTGTTGGATCTACTCCAGTTAAACGAAGATTTTTTAGTCCAAGTTTATCTTGAATTTCTGGAGAAAATACTGTTGTTTTGGGATCCAATCCTAATTGTTTTGCGACTCCCAACATTGTTTGTGGTTTGAACTGATATGCACCCATTGCATGAGAATCCGCACCAAATTTAACTTTTCTTCCTCCGAATCTCTGTGGTAAAGTTCCCTCACCAATTCTACCCTTCATTCCCAGATCATAAATTTCTTGCAAAGTCATTTGTGTCAATTCTGGCACTACTTCACCACCAACTAATTTATTATATCCACCAGAATCTGCTGTGCCTTCAACTTTTCTAAGAGTTTGTAACCATGATTTTTCTTCTTGAGTATCAGCAGTGACATCTGTTGCACCCATGGAACCCCCACCTCCAGGAGAAGAACCTGGACTCGCAGGACTAGAAGGTGCTCCACCAGAAGAAGGTCCAGGTTGAGTTGATGGTGTTTCTTTCTTTGTACCACCCTTTATCATCTCTTCTACAGCATTTGCAAATTTATTCACAATAAATGCAAATGAATCCATAATTCCTCCAGTTAGTCCACCCACTACTTGAGGCATTGATTGGAGTCTATCACTATCAGCAAGAGCATTAACTGCACCACCTGCAGCAACTGCTCCCAATCCCAAACCAAGCATTCCTGCACCTCTTCTTCCTACAGATCTTACATTTCTGGGAGTAGTTCTTTTTAGTGCTCCACCTGGAACATCAATATCTAAATTTAATCCAGGACTTCCGCCTGGTGTTGCTTTTGGTAAATTGGATAATTGAGTGACAATTTTTAAAATTGTTTGTCTAATTAACTTAGCAATTTCAAAACTTTCAGTAAAAGAAGTCTTAAGTGTTTGTAAACCTTCTCTTAACTGCTTGATATTCTTTCCCTTTCCAAAGAATTGAATAAAACCAATTGCATTTTGATATGCTTTTAAAAACTTATCTAATATACCAATTGGTTTTGCAGTATCAACATCTTGAACTCTTTTTTTATAATTTTCAGAAAGTTGCTTTACAAAATTATTAGTCTGTTGACGAATGTTTTGAACAACAGTTTGAAGTTGAGTTACTTGATTTGTTTGTTCTTGTTTTACTTGCTGTACTTGATTTGTTATATTTGCTGCTACTTGCTTTAATTTACCATCTACTTGCCTATTTGTTATATTTGTGGCATTTCTAATACTATTATCAACTTGAGTTAAGATATTGGAAGAGATAGTACTGACAATTGAGTTAATATCTGGGGTTACTGGTTTTACTGCTGCACGTTGAAACCCTACGATTTTATTTGCTGCCGAAGAAACAACAGAAGATCCAAGTGGTGTTCCACCAGAAATAAAATTCTGAGCAGACTGCACACTTTTTGGTCTTGTTCTGACTATAGATTCTGGTCTAAGGGCAGACTTAATTGCCATTTGCTTGTTTTTGCTTCAATTTTTCTTCTTCTATATGTTGTTGCAATAATCCAACGTAAATATCCCTTTCCCAGGGCATCATATTTTCAATCTCAGTCAAAGAATATTTATGGAACTGCATGAGGGCAAAATTAATTCTAAAATATGCCTCAAGATCCATATGAGACATAATTAACCGAAAAAACTCGTTAACCCCTCCAACGTTACTTCGTTGACTACTCCTGTTTTAGGATTTTTAACTTTCAATGTATGAGAAAGTTTCGGCATCGTATCAAAGAACTGTTCGATTTTTTTGAATTGTTGAGAATTCATTTGCTCAATAAAGTCAATTAACTCTTTCTTTGTGCAATCTGCTGCTGCCCAAGACTCTTCATCACTATAAACCATATCAATACAAGAAGAAATGATATCAAATGATTTTTCGATGTTACTTTCACTTTGTGCATCACTGAAATCGAAGTTATTTTTAATAAATTGATCTAATGAAGGATACTTCATTCTCATTACCAAATTAGTATCCAACTTAATATCTGTAGAATGCTCTGGATTTTTTTGCACATTTATTTCATCAACATAAACTGTTACTGGAACTTGAGTATTCTCTTCATCGTCGTAACATGTAACTATAAGGTCAATATTTTCACCAACTGACCTTCCTCTTACATTTAAAAAGACATATTCAATATCAAAAGTAGGAAGTTCTTCTACTTTAACACCTTTTGTTAAAATGCATTCTTTTAGTACTTGTTTTATTGCAGTAGTAATTTGTTTGGTGTCCTGGGATTCTAATGCAATAATTAAAATTTTCTCTTCTTTTACTAAAAATGGTCTGTATTTAATCGTTTTCCCATTTGAAGGTAATTCCAACTCATATGTTGGTGTAGAAATCTTTGGTAAAGGCATAATGTCCTAATAAAACATTCAGTAAAATTATTTATCGAAGGTTTCTGGTTCCAGGATTTTTTTCATAAACATATCTTGAATAACTAAATTCGACTGTGGTTTTGGTAATAGTACTTCCCTCGTAAGATACTGGGAGTGCTGTAATATTTGTTGGGAATGCTTCTATCATCCTATAAGTAATACTAGGAACGTTACCTAATAGTCCTCCTGTTTGATCGGGAGTGAGACTAAAATTTCTTTCAAACTTAACAATACTAATAGTTCTTTTATAATCATCTGGATATCTCATTCTAAAAAAGTTATTTCTATCTTTTGCATTTCCAAATCCATTATCTGATGCTTGAAATTCACCTTTTTCACCATAAATTGGATTAATAAAATTCATCCACTCTTCAAATAAACGAATTAGTTTATAATCATTATCAACATAAAATGTCAAAGTTACTGGTGCATAAACTCTTCTTGTTGGTATCCTTTCAATAACTCCCTGACGACTTCCTGCTTCTTCTGCAACTTCAAATGTTGCTCCTGGAATTACTGCTTCTGCACAATAAAAATCATAATAAGTATTTTGTACTATGTCATTAGTAAGACCAGATTTATTTAACCATTTCATTAGGGGATCATCACCAGAATTAGTTAGATGCAGAGCAACTTTGAATTGACTGGTAATTGATAATGCACCAAAAATATCTCTAGCACCAGCAAGTCCAACTGCTCCATCAGTTCTTGAAGTAGTCATTTTTACATATAATGGTCCTATCTCTGGCTTGCCTGCAGAGTTCTCCTGTGCCATTTATAAATATTTAAAAAATACCTATACTATGTATGCCACATAAGGATGATTCTGGATATAGACAAGGAAAATTTAGACCACAAAAGCCAGAAAAATACAAAGGAGACCCAACAAAAATAATTTATAGGTCTTCTTATGAATTGAAGTTTATGCAATACTGTGACCTAACCGAAAGTGTAAATGAATGGAGGTCAGAAGAATTTTTTATACCATATATTTCACCAATAGATAATAAAGTCCATCGTTATTTTCCAGACTTTTTTGTGAAATATAAAGATAAAAATGGCAACAATCGAACCTTGGTTGTTGAGATAAAACCAGAAAAAGATTTAAAAATGCCAGAGCAAAATCCGAAAAGAAGAACAAAATCTTGGGCATTTAGAGTTAAAACTTGGGCAGTTAATCAAGCAAAATGGAAAGCAGCAAGAGAATTTTGCGAGGATAGAAAGTACGAATTTAGAATCCTAACAGAAAAAGAATTGGGAATACCAGTACGATGATATCAGACGATATAAAACAACAAGCAGGAAAAAAATTCAGAAGTAGCAATTGGTGGACAAATGCTACAATGAATGAATTGAGGAATTACCAAAAAAGAAATATACATGAGATCGATACTAACTTTATAGTTCCTGGTGATTTAGTTTTTTTCTTATATTCTGCAAAATACCCACAAAAATATCCTTGGTGGGATAGGCATCCACTTTCATTCATTGTGGATGTAAATCCAAGAGAGGGAAGTTTTGTTGGAATCAATCTTCATTACTTAAATCCACAATATAGAGGGGGATTTGCTAAATCACTCCTAAATAAAACAGGAATTTCTAACGCACCAAAAAAGACTATTCACAAATATCTTTTTTCTGGTGTAATGAGTGAATTATTTAAAGTCCCAAAAAATGATTGGGTTGGAGTTTCATTATTACCGACAGAGCAATTCGTCGATAAAAACGGACAATCCGTACCAAAATACCGAGTCTGGGACGCACCTTAATGGGATATAAGTTACTAAAGGACAACTATTACGTATCAGGAATTGCCCCTCTTGGAGTTCCATTGGGATTTGGTTTAAGGTATGATCCAGACACTGGTGATTATGAACTTAAACAGAAAGGTTTAGGTGGAAGTTATGATATTGGAATTGGATTAGCAGTATTTTATAAAAATGGAAGTTGGTATGGTGATGCTCTGAGAGATCCAAAATTGTTTAAAGATGGAAAACCAACAGCATTAGCAAACCAAATCAGTGAAGACATAAGAAGAAAAGTTGGTGCTGCATATGCAAAAGGTGGTGGAGCAAATGCTGGATTGAAACTCAATAAAACAGCATTAGATCCAAAAGGAACTGCAGGAATTAATAACTTTTTTCCAGGAACAAATCCAGGAATTGCAACTGCTGTTCCTGGTGGACAACTTGCTGCATCTCCCCCAGGTTCTTTGCCATCATTCAATGAACCACTAGATTTCCCCAGTGTAAATGAAAAAGATTTATTTGGAACCCAGTCAGTAATCTCAGAAAAATTATTGGTTTATCCTCGTGATATTCTCGAAAGTAAGCAAGATACTCTTCGAATAACAATGTATAATTACTCTGCTCCAAGCGGAACTGATTTATTTGATGGAAAACCAGGTGACATTATAGTAAAAGGATTGCAAAGATTGTCTGGTGCTAAATTCGGGAAAGAAAAACCTATAGGAACAGTTATACTTCCAATACCAAATAATGCTTCAGATTCAAATGCAGTTGCTTGGCAGGAAGATTCTATGAATAATCTTACTGCTGCTATATTATCACAGACTTCTAGTAATTTACCAGGAGCAGCTGCAGGAGCATTGATATCAAGCGTGATGACCAATCTAAAAAACATAAATGTGTCTCAAGCGATATATTACTTAGATTTATTAAATAGAATTGGACCAGACCTAAAAGATCCATCAGTATTAAAACAGGTACAGGCACTAACTGCGTCGCTTTCTCTCAAAGCAGCAAATATAGATATTCCACCAGAAACTATATTATCAAGAGGATTTGGTATTGTACCAAACTCTAATATGGAATTGCTATTTAATTCACCAAAACTCAGAAGTTTTGAATTCTCTTGGAGAATGAGTCCAAGAAGTGAAAGAGAAGCAAGAACAGTGAAAAGAATTATAAGGTTATTTAAACAAGGAATGGCAGCCAGAAAACTAAATTCAGGATCTGGTGCTGGTTCTTCCTCTGCACTACTAGGAAGTCCAAATATATTTAAATTACGTTATACTACTGCCGATGGAAAAGCAATATCTGGTATGAACAGATTTAAACTATGTGCTTTAACTGGATTTGCGGTAAATTACACCCCAGATGGTCAGTGGTCTGCATATGATAAGGGACAACCAGTATCCGTAAATTTGGGTATGGGATTTACTGAATTGGAACCAATATTTGAATCAGATTATCAAACAGAAATATTTGAAAAGTTAAAAGGTTATCCAGATTTAGATCCAATCGGAGCAGACGACGTAGGTTACTAATATGGCATACTTTAGAGAACTTCCAAATTTAGAATATCCATCACCATTCAGTGTAAGAAATTACATTGATGAGTACACAACTGCTAAAAATTTCTTTAGAAGAGCAAAATTAAGAAGTGATGTTGCAGAATTTTCAACTGCGTTCACTTATTATCAAATACAAGATAACGAAAGACCAGAACAAATTGCACAAAAACTATATAATGACCCACAATTAGACTGGATTTTGCTACTTACGAATAATATCAAAAATGTGAATAATGAGTGGCCATTAGATAATGACTCATTATACAAATATATGCTCCAGAAGTATGGATCTGATGAGGAATTGAAGAAAATTCATCATTATGAAACTGTGGAATATAAAGACGAATATGGAAGAATTATTATTGAAGGTGGATTACGGATAGATCCTGCAAAATCTGAAGTAATACAAACAAATGAAACTTCAAATGAATATCTCTTAAATTCATTTCCAAGTGGAAAGAGTAATACTGTCATCACTATTAATCTTTGCCAAAAACTTACGATTTACGGAAAAGATATTAGATCTAGTGAATATCTAGTCACCGATATTCGGACAAACGTTTCATTTTTAAAGATAAAATCCAAAACATCGAATGGATTTGGTGATGTAACTATATTAAATAGTTTAGCGGATTGGCCTTATAGTTGGGGTGGAATCTTAAAAATAAAACAAAGAAATGGAAATGAAGTCGAAATAAAATTAACTGATGCTATAACAGATACAAAAATAAGAATACCAGAAAGACTTTATGAAATCACTGGAACTCTAATCAATGGTGTTCTACAACCAACCTTCAAATTTACTAACGAATTACCAGTATGAAATTTCCCTATCCTGGAATGAAAGTTTTTATTGAGTCTGATAGTCAGATACTAGAGTATCTTGATACTAATGGTGCAATACAAACTGTTAAAAATGTGGTTACTTCTGTAACAAATTACGAATTCGAAGTAAAAGAGAATGAAAAGAAAAGAACAATACTTGTATTAAGACCAGAATATATTGGCTCAGTCACTTATGACATGAAGAACATGATGAAATATGATAGATCATCACAATACATAAATTCAAATACTAAGAGAGTATATAACCCAAGAAATAATAAATAAAAAAAATCCCGCAAACCCTCACGAAGAAAAAATTTGCGGGAAATTTTTTTGACCCTTTTTTTAATTTAAAGGTCGTTTTTGAAATTTAAAGACTCAATCAGGATTCTGCTAGTTTCTGGAAGTAACTCAAAGCATCATCATCTTCATCTTCTTCATACTTAGATGAGGACGAAGTTACATCTTCAAAAGTGGACGAACGAGAGGTTGAAGTTGTTTCACCACGACGTTCACTTTCCCACTCTTCCTCTTCAGCAACAACTTCAGGGTCTTGATTTTTAGGGACTCCACGGAGACCAAGAGTGTACTCAAGACGCTTTTTCAGGTCATCATAAGACTTGAATTCTTTAGGGTCAGTGAAGTCATTCAGGTTATTCAGAGACTTGTAGATACGCTCAAGTTCATCGTCATCACCATCAAGAAGAGGAGCAGGAGATGCAAACTCGGACTTATCATAGTTCCAATAACCATCTTTCTTGACGAGTTTCAGTTTGAAGTTGGCACCAGTCCAGAAATCAAAAGGATTGATGGGAGTTTCATCTTCAAACTCAGGTTGCATTGCTGCAAGAATCTTGTCATAAATTTTCTTACCAAACTTATAGAGGAAGACTTTGCCTTCATTATCAGGATTGGCAGGGTCACGAACGACATAAATGTTTGCGTAATATGAAAGCTTACGTTTTTGCTTACGTGCTTCTTCCTTATCACGATCAGATCCAGAGTTCCAGAGAACACGGTTCTTTTCACAAACAGGACATTGCTGACCAAGAGTGGTGAGGCAGTTGTCAATCAACCAACCACCAGGACCTTGGAATGCGTGAGACCATACTTGTGCCCAAGGCAGTTCACAACCTTCGGGGGCAGGGAGGAAACGGATAACTGCGGAACCTACACCGCTCTTATCCATAACAGGTTTCCAAAAACGGTCATCATCTTTGGAACCAGATTCGTTGAGTTTCTCAACTTGTTTGATGAGTTTCTCGGTAAGAGAACCCATTTTAGATTGTTTTTTAAGATCAGCAAAGGACATTCGTATTCTCCGTATTAATTGTATTAGAAGTGTGTGCCGTATTGGTACGTATTAAGTATACCAAGATTTGAGTCAGTCGTCAAGGGTTTTCTCAAGAGACTCAATAGTAGACTCAAGAATTTTAAAGAAGTCATCAACAGTTCCATCCTCTGCCAATCCAAACATCTTGGCAGAATCAATAATTCTATTTTTCAATTCAATTGCTTCTAGGTCATCTGAGAGAGATAGTCTAAAGATAAAAAGTTTTTGTTTTTCTAGAAATTCTCTCATCAAATCAAGATGTTCTTTTTTACCTTGATTATCATAGATAGAAAGTTGCAGAACCTGTTCAAAAAGTTTTTGCTGAATTTCTTCTAACTCCACTACAGATTTTCTGACCATATCTGAATCAAAAAATCTACTCATAATACTATCTCCTTTAAAATGTTTTTGAATTTTGACTCATCAATATTTAGGAACGGTCTATATTTTTTTATCTTAAAACTTACGGTTTCCCATACTGGGTCAGTAACCTTTTTATCAAACTTAGAAACATATCCCAAGATGCAATCCAATATTACCATCGTTTCAAGAGTAATTGCTTTTTGGAAATATTTCTTCAATATCTCAGGGTGTTTATTTGGTTTGCATTCAAATAGGGAATTGAAATTATCTTTGTTTATAAAGACTTCACTCTCAGTTTTAAACATATAACTGAGACTTTGATATCTTTTTGCCCACTCGACATAATTTCTTTCCCCATTTGATATAATTTCTCCAATCCATAATGACTGGGGATCAGTACATTCAATAAAACTAGCAACAAAATATGCTTTTATTTCTTCGTCTGTTTTTTGACGAGATAATTTTTCAAAAAAGTATCTGTCCTTTCTCTTATGAAAGGACTCTAAACTTGCTCTAGATCTTCCACAATATTTAAAGTAATCGTACTTTTCTTTTGTGAAATGATTCTTTATTGACAAATAAGTTTTATATACATCAAAGGGTGTCACAATTTAAAAATTCAAAGTTGCCCTACTCGTCTTTTTAAGGAAATTTAATTTAGTTGCTTCACACTTAAGTTTCTCCTTAAGTGGTTTTGGAATTAGTTTTGGGACTGTTTCTATTTCAATAGAATTGTCTTCGCAATAACTTACTATTGCATCGATGTAACTAATCTTAGAAATTTTTACGATATGTTCAATATCTTGAGCAAACTTTTGTGGACATAGAAACTTATCTTTAAGGACATCTTTAATGTTGTTTTCCATGTTAATTAAGTTTACTGTTAACAAACTCTCTAATGTATTTGATGAGCAACTTAATATATTTTTGTTTATCATATTCTTCATAGACAACGCATTCTCCGTTTTCACATGCCATTAAAATTACAAGTTTTTTGACTGAAATGCCAGTCATTTCGTAAAGCATACATGCATATGCAACTGCTTGTACAAAATAGTGTTCAATCCATTCAACTGGTTTGGGTTTTTTAGAAGTTTTAAAATCTATAACTGCCAATTCACCATTATATTCTGCTATACAATCTACAGTACCAGCAACACCAAGAACTTTACTGTAAAGTGAACTTTCTAAAGCATGAATATTATTTATCTTATTCAACTCTGGTTTTGCAACTTTAAATAAGATTTGTGATAATGGTTGAACTTCGGGAAGCTCTGGAATGTTATAAAGATAGTTCTCAACCAAACTATGCATATCAGTTCCACGACTTGTTGCTTGTCGTGTAATTTTATCTGCCTCTGCTTCTCCTACTTTTTTTCTCCAGTCAGCAAAAAATTGACGGTTTTTGTGAGTAGTAACAGAGGTAATAGAAACAAATCTCAAAAGTTCTTCTTCTGTTGGGATTTTATAGTATCGAACCCCATCTATAGTTTCTCTTTCAAGTTTGGGAAGATTCAAATCTATATGTTTAAATCTTTCTTCATGGGTTAATATATTAGACATTCAATCCAGATTCCATTTTTGCAATTAAGTATTCTTTAACAAGTCCAGAACGAACAATATCATCAATACCAAACTCAATTATATCAAAAGATGGCATTTTTCTCAAGATATCCATGAAGTCACTAATTCCATTTCTTTCATTTGACTTTGTTAGGTCAGATTGAGATGCGTCCCCACAGAACATAATCTTGGAATCTTCACCAACACGAGTAATAATAGAATCCAACTCGTGAAAATTCATATTTTGAAATTCATCAACAATAATAATAGAATTATCGAGAGTTGTACCACGAACAAATGATGTACTCCAGAACTTAATAGTTTCCTGTTGCTTTAAGTTTCCATAAAGCATTTCAAAGTCAGTTTCAGTTGGAAGTTGGAACATATACTTTACCATGTTCTTATAAGGAATCTGATAAAGACTAGACTTATCTTCATGGTCTCCTGGAAGGAATCCAATCTCACGAGTGGCAACTAGTGAACGAACAATATAAATTTGCTCGTATGGAGTAATCTCATTTAGAACTTCTTTTAAAGCATTGTATAGAGTAATAAATGTCTTACCTGTTCCAGCAACACCATAAGCAACTAGATGTCTTCCTTTTGAATATGATTCAAATAATTTTTTTTGATTATCTGTTAATGGTTCAATATCAATTAGCAAATCAGAATTGAGAGGTCTCTTCCTTCTCATTTGCTTTGCAGTCATGCCAACTCCGATTGGTTGGTCAGAATTCCTTCTTTTTCTTGACATTAAATCTTTCCCACACTAGCACCAGGCATCTTAGAAGCTCTTTGAAGAACTTCATTCCATCCTGGTTTTGATTTTGTAAGTTTGTCTTTCCATTCACCAACTTCACCACTTCCAGGGCAAGTTGATGGGTCAGACCAATCTCTATCCCAATCTGGGTTTTCTTTTTTCCACTGGTCCCATTCGTGAACACTCATAGTCACTTCTTTTTGCTCACCAGTATCTTTATGAATAACAGGGTATGTTGCCATAAGTTATGAAATCACGATATTTGTATTTATTCTATACAGACAGAGGGAGCATCAGAGCATTCTGGGCAATTCTCTGGTTCCCATCCAAGTGCTTTAGCAATATCGGGGAACTGGCAGATAAAGACGCACCGTGCTGCCTCTGCAATGTCCATATGCTCCTTCTGAGTGCCGTGAGCAGACCTAAGATCAATATAATGTATCCATGACCTCACAGAGCCCTTCATGTAAATTCTTGTTGGAGTTGCCAATGGGAGCACAAACCTTGCACATTCCTTTGCCACACCCTTCTCAAGCATTTTGTCATAGAGACGTTGTGCCTCTTCAAAGTGCTGCTCAATCATTCCCTCAAACTTTTCTCTGGTGTGCTCATCCAAATCATTAGTTGAGTTCTGACGGTTCTTTTCATCCTGTCTACGAAGTTCAGGAACCTCAGGAAGTTCAGTCAGAAGTTTTGTGTCAGCATATCGTTGTGAAAATTCTTGAAATACGAAGGACCTATGACGAAGCACTTGAGCTGCCAGTCCTCTAGTGGTGTTAATCTCAAGGGTCATATCTGCTTGTTCAAAGATAGACCAATGGTTTTGTTTAATACAATACCGAAGAAGTCCTGCAGCAGTATCAAACTTAAGTTGGTTATTTGGATTACTTACACGAGCAGTATATGTAATCACTTCTTGTGCAGATTTACCTGCAAGTTCTCCTGCACCCTGAGTAACAGAAATCAATTTAACAATAGGTTTAGTCTGCATAACCATCGTCATCCTCAAAAATTTCGTCGTAATCGTATTGAAGTGTTTGTTTAATTTTGTCCGTATTCAAATAACTTTGAGTATCAGAATATACTTCTACCTTTAAAGAATCAACTAATAATTCAAGGTTACGGATAATTAATTTAAGTTTATCTTTATCCATAAAATAATTTTCTCCAATAAGATTTTACCACAAAAAAAGGAGGGGATCAACCCTCCTTAGAAAATCATTTATAAATCCACTGAATATATGCTGAAAATAGCATTGTAGTTAAAGCAATCACAGCAGTTGAAGTTATAATAATTTGACAAACCATCACTTTGCTCCAACTAAATGAACTAATTGAGCTTGATAACGACGCTCCTCTTTTTGCTTTTGTTCCTTAATCAATTGCAGGAAGTTAAGTTTTTTCATTTCTTTTCCTCCCAGTTCCAATTGTTACATGGACGATAGGAAATACCACGATACTTATTTGGTGGATGAGATGGAGCATGTGTTTCCGAATACCACTTACGGTACTCTAGTTTTGGAGTGTGAGTATTATACTTCACACCACGATAAGTTGCTGTCATCCCTTGTTCCCCTCTTTTACAAACTTGACCCCACGGTAGGTCTCATTGTATTGTTGAGGTTGTTGTTGTAATTGTGCCTGTGCTTGACGGCGTTGTTCGGTGTCATATGCGACACCACGATATACTACTTGTGACATTAGGTTCTCCTTAATTTTGAGGCTAAAGAGCGTTCCTTCAGTCGGCTTTTGCGTCGGTTTCCCGATGAACGATCCGTTCCGAGTCGGCTTACTTCCGTCCTATTCAGTTTTAGCACCTCTTAACTACGTCTTTTCGTAGTTCTAAAAGCAATCGGTCTTCTCTTCTTTGATTAACTACATCGTCGTTTTTAACGATGTCCATTAGTTCCCACGCCGTGTCACAACTAATCGTAACTGGATATTCAGTTTCGAGTGGATGCGCCGCAGCAATAGAAAGAAGTGGAACCCATGCTAAAAGCAAGAGTGCTTTTGTCATAGGATGAACGTTAGGAGATTACTATACTCCTATTCACTCTATATAGTCAAGCACTTTTGTAAAATCTGATACAGAATTAAGAATCTTTTTTACTTTTTTTATCCATTTGCATCACTTCATAAAGTGGTGTCTTCTGGAACTTCTTAATTTTTTTATATTCTTTTATAATATTTTTTAGTTCTGATTGATTTATTTGAACATTCATTTGATGTTCAAATTCTTTTTTGAGTTCTTTTCTCAGAACGTCTTCAAATTTTTCTTTCATTTTTTCCTTTTATCAGAACTTTTTGGTTGGATATTCCAGAGTTTTGGATTGATTCTCCCTTCAGACTGCTTAAAGGAAATAAAATATTCTCTATACCTATCCCAATAATAATCAAAAATTTCTACTTTTTTATTACATTGAACAACGTCATACTTTGTTGTTCCCTCATCTTGATATGTAACCAAGTAAGTATTATAAGGTAGACTTCTATCATTTGCTACTTCAGGAGTGCAGTCTTGATGAAGTACTTTCATTAGCTGCGTCCACCCCAAGTAATATCTGGAAATGCCTCTGATATAATTTCTTTTGTTAATTTATATTTTTCTTGTAGTTTTTTGTCCTTGCACAAACAAAGTATTTCTGCTTCAAGTGGATGCAAACCTTCAAGAAGATTGATGAAAATATTCTCTCTTCGTAGAGAACTTAGGGAATCATTTCCACCTCTAATAAAGTTAAAAAACTTGGTGTACTCTGTTCTAATTGTTGTATATTTTTGATCTGATGCTCCAAGTGATTCTGAATTCAAATCTCCCATCACATCAACTGCTTGCTGAATCCTTTCAGACATGGTTGATGTTTTGAAATCATTGTCACCAAAGTATGGTACTTCTCCTGGTGGAAGAGCAGAAATCACACTTTCATCAAAGTTCCAAATAAAAATTGCCTTCAAAGAATCATGTTCATATTCTCTAAGAATTTCTACTTTCTTTGCATTAGATCTCTGCTTTGATGCTAAAGAAAGTACCTCAAATGCAAATGGCTTTGGAGGCAATTTGACTGCTTTTGATTCAGTCGTCTTCTTCTTCGTCGTAGTCATGGTCATTTTCAAATCGTACTGCTATTATTTCATCTGGAATGATGTTTCCATTATTATCGAACATTTCTGGGTGTGTATATACCTGCATTTGCTGTGTGCTATACACATGTTGTTTTGTTAGCCAACCAATTACTCCACCCACCAATAAGAATAAAATAGAAACTAAAGAAAAAATTGTGAGTTCTGCTGCTAACATGGTTATTCCTCCGAGAGAACTTATTGTTTTTCAATTATAGAAAAATTTAAATCTATTAATATTTCTCTCTTAAGGAGAGAAATTGTCTTGCAAAAACTAAACTTTTTTTGTTTAATTTTTTGACTTTCTTTTTCCCTCCTTTTTCGAAGTAGTAACTCAACACCCCTATTAATTTCGGGGTGATTTGAATTATTTATAGGGCACATTTAAATTAATTTGTTTTCTACCATATACTTAACAGTGTCAGTACATCCACCCAATTTATTCCCATCTAAAACTACTTGAGGGAAGGTTGCACCAACACCAAATTCTTCATAAAACTCATCACGAACAAAGTCAGTATCCAATTCATACAAAGTATAATCAATACTTCTTTGTTCAAAGACAGATTTGATTTTATCGCAGTATGGACATCCACTTCTGCTATAAACAATTATGTTCATAAAACTTTATTCCTTCTTGGTTTATATTTGTGTAAATTCAAGTTTTGAGTCAACAGTTGCCTTTGCCAACTTATTATAGCATTAAATCTTTCCTCTGTAAAGAAGTTTTGTCTTGAGAACCACTGATCCCATTTTTCATGTCCTTTAGATCTGTTGCATTTTACACAGCAACATAGAACATTTGTTATGTGATCGTTACCACCTTGTGATTGTGGAACAATATGATCAATTGATAACTCTTCTGTTTTTTCTCCACAATAAGCACATTGATGGTTCCATTTTTCTTTTATTGAATTCCTCCACATTTTTTTTGCTTCATTCGGTGAACACGTATGCAAATTAAACAAAAAGTCTTGTGGTGAATTTAAAATTTCCATAAACTCTTACTCGGGTAAATTAGTATCGTTTAAGTGTAACCAACTTGTAGCAATATACTTATCACCAGATAAAGGAGGATTTCCTCGATGAGTATGTGTCCATTGTGTAGGAAAGATAACAACTCTTCCTTCTCTTGGTTTTACTCTTCGACTTTGATATAAAAATTCTGTTTCCCCTCCATCCAATACATCATTTAGGTAGACCATAGTTGTTAAATGTCTTGAATGTGAAAAAACACTAGATGCTTTTTCACAGTGAAAATTATGAAATCCTTCACATTTTTGTGTCTTTTGAATATTAACTGTGTATTGAATACTTGAGATATCAAATAGTACTTGATAAACTAATGCAAAATTTTCAAGACAGACACTCATTAAATGATTATAATTTTTCAAAATATTGATATCGGTATTTACTTTGTATGATTCAATTCCGACAAAAATAACTTCATCTTTTAGATTGTTTTTTCTAGAATCATATTGTCTTTTTAATGATTGATTACTTTTTTTCAAAAAATTAAAATAATCAATCATTTCTTTACCGTTGAAATCAGTATCAAAAACACCAATAAAGTCTTTTATATCTGTTTTAAAAATATTAAAATCCTTTTCCATACTAAAACTCAGGTTTATATCATTATACAGTAAATGCCCCAAACACCAAAGTGTGAGGGGCATTTACTGGAAGTTTTTACTATTCATAAAAACATTTAACACATAATTATATATTACATTTTCATACTTTTAATTTTTTTCTCACAAACAGTTCTACCCCAAGCACGATTTATACTGTTGACATAAGAACATATTTTACCAGTCTCACCACAATATGGACACTTTGACCCTGGTGGGTCTTGGAAATACCCATCTTCAATTAGAGGATGTTTTACCATTGTTTTTATTGTTTTTGAATTTCTTGGAGCAAGCATCTCTAGCCCAAGCACGACTTAAACTATTCACATGAGAACAAGATTTTTGTTTTTTCCCACAGTAAGGACATTTTGCATCTGGGGGATCATTTATATATCCTTCAGGTGTATACATCCTTTTCTTTTTTTGATTATCTGCTTGTTTTCTTTTGCGATGATTCATACCTGAACAGGTTTTCCTTGACCCTCTGGAAGTTTAATTTGAGGAAGTGGTTGTGGTTCACGAACTTCCCAGGAACCACCAACACCACCGTCCATATTCACGACGATCTCATTAGTTGGTAGTGCCTTAGGCATCTGAATGTCCACCACCTGACCCATCAGAAATTTATTTTTTGTAATAGTTCTGTTTTTTGGACTGAAAGAAACCATCATAAGAGCATCCATTTCATCAGAGCAATCACAAATTTTTCTTCCAGTGTTTATTTCAATAACAGAAAAATAATCTTCATTCCCGTACTTCTTCATTTTCTTTTTTGTTAGTTTTATTATTTAATGCTTTATTTTTTCTGTACAGATTTGGCCAAGTATCTCGAATGATCTCAGCCAACTTGTAAGGTGTATCTGAACTGATCATAAAAAAAGGAGTTCAGAGAACCCCACTATTTGGTTTTAGGTCGGAAGGGGCAGTCAGGACATCCTGCCCCACAGCATCCCTTAGAGTGCGTTGCCACGGGGCAATACTTCCTCTGGGAATACAAAGTTCTCGTGTGGTTGATCAACAGGTGCCATCCAAGCACGTAGTCCTTCGTTGAGAAGAATGTTCTTCGTGTAGAAGGTCTCGAACTCAGGATCTTCTGCTGCTCTTACTTCCTGTGATACGAAATCGTAGGCACGAAGATTAAGAGCCAAACCAATAATACCAATAGAGCTAGTCCACAGACCCATAACGGGAACAAAAAGCATAAAGAAATGAAGCCAACGTTTATTAGAAAAAGCAATCCCGAAAATCTGTGACCAGAATCGGTTCGCAGTAACCATCGAATAAGTTTCTTCTTCTTGTGTGGGTTCGAACCCTTTGAATGTGTTTGATGCATCACCGTCTTCATACAGAGTGTTTTCTACTGTTGCTCCGTGAATGGCACACAGCAGTGCTCCTCCCAGTATACCAGCAACTCCCATCATATGGAAGGGATTGAGCGTCCAATTGTGGAATCCCTGAAGGAATAAGAGGAACCTAAAAATCGCTGCAACACCAAAACTCGGCGCAAAGAACCAACTCGATTGTCCAAGTGGGTACATGAGAAACACACTGACAAAAACAGCAATAGGCCCAGAGAACGCAATAG
>Ga0194133_10000807_pt1 | contig 59826 bp, 51 predicted proteins | sample TA2KigOf40mmetaG_FD_155448 | JGI IMG/M metagenome (GOLD analysis project Ga0194133, IMG submission 155448) | Freshwater microbial communities from Lake Tanganyika, Tanzania - TA2015055 Kigoma Offshore 40m | ecosystem: Environmental > Aquatic > Freshwater > Lake | place: Tanzania: Lake...
TGTGTCGGCTGCATTACTTCATCAAGCAAACCGCTATGAGTTAGCGCTGCGCTTGTCTGCTGATGAGGGGCTCGGCCTGTCCATTGAAATAGAAAACGATAGCGATCTACCGGGTACAGTGATTCAGATGCTGTCATATTTTGCGCCGGAGCGCGTGGTCAGCTTATCCGTACCCGGAGCACAGCACCAGCAATTTACGCAGTGGCTTGAGTTCCAGCATGCCAGCAATATTACGCTGGTCGACGAGCAGTGGGCAGACTGGATCACAGCGAGCCATCGAGTTCCGGTCGATCTGATGAGTGCAATCGATGACGATCAGCCATCGACCATCGATTGGACCGGTTGGCGCTACCCTATTCTGATAGCGACCATGTTTGTATTGTTCAATATCGTAGCTATCAACGCTGATTGGTTGCGCCTGCATCATGAAGGGCTACAGATCCGTGAAGAGATAACCGACATTTTTCGGCGCAGTTTTCCAAACGACCAAGTCATTCTTGATCCTTTGGCGCAGATGAAGCAGAAAATTGCGACATCGCGCCAGACATCCGGACAACTGAGCCCCTCCGACTATCTCGTTCTTAGCGCGGCACTCGGTGAAGCATGGCGAGAATCCGGTCATGACGTACGCGGCATTGCCTCACTTGAATATCGAGATGGTGCACTTAGTATCAAACTTAAGCCAGACACCAAGTTATCGCTCGAAGCACTGCAAGGCCCGCTAGTAGCGCGGCAACTGAAAATGACGCCCTCGCCGACTGACCCGCAACTTTTTCTGGTGGGTCGATCATGATACGGCAGCTAGGTAATACAAAATTCTGGCGAGAGCGATCATCGCGCGAGCAGCGTTTGCTGGTGATAACGGCTATTTTTTTATTCATCGGGTTAATATTTTCTACGCTCGTTGAACCGGCGCTAAATGGACGACATTTTTGGCAACAGTCACTGCCACAATTACGTTTAGAACGCGCGCAAATGCAGGCCCTTGCCAGTCAGCTAAACGGTAAGGCATCAGCAGCACCCTCCGCAACAGGTGTGCGATCAATCGATCGTACCCAGCTTGAGCGTAGCCTCAGTGATTCAGCTATCAAAGTATCATCGTTGGACATATCTGCGGGATTGATCCGCTTGCGCTGCAGCGATGTTTCATTTGATTCGCTCAATCGATGGCTTCAGCAAATACACCGTGAGCGGAGCTACGTTGTTATCGACATAAGCATCATTGCGCGTGAGCGCGCTGGTCAGGTCGACGCGTCGGTGTCATTACGATCCTTGAGCGCTACGCCATGAAACATCCTTTGACGTGGCTACTCGCTGGTTTGTTAACCGTATCCATTACGGCGCTAGCAAGCGCGCCGGCTGTGTGGCTGGTGCCTCTTATCGATCGCCAGACGAATGGTCGTCTTTCATTGGCAAATGTCGAGGGAAGTGTCTGGCGAGGCTCCGCATTACTGGGTGCCGCCGCTGCACGTGATGAGTCGCTTTCACCATTATTACCGGGGCGCTGTGAATGGCAAATCTCGCCCTTGGTATTCATTGGCGTGGTCGACATCCGCCTAATGAATTCTGCAGTCACGCCAGAACCCATCAGCATTCGCGGGAACTGGTGGCGTTGGGAGATCGGCCCGGCGCGTCTTAGCTTGCCTGCAGATGGCCTAAGCGCGTTGGGCGCACCGCTGAATACCATCCAACCGGCGGGGCAGCTGAGTCTGACTTGGCCATCGATGCGAGTCGAGCGCCATGCTGGGGGTTTTAGAACCAACGCGGTGTTGCAGCTAGATTTGCTCAATGTTGTATCAGCCCTGTCGGCGGTCAAGCCGCTTGGCGCTTATCGCCTACGTGTTGACTGGCAAGGAAACACCGCAAAGCTTGATTTAAAAAGTTTGGCAGGGCCTTTGCTATTGACTGGTAAAGGCGAGATTGCCAACGGGTCTTTCCATTTTTCCGGTCAGGCAACCGCGCAAGAAAGCGAGCAAGCAAGGCTGATAGCGTTGATGAACCTCCTTGGACAGCGGCGACAAATTAATGGCCAAGATGTTATCGCGCTCGAGTTTTAAAAAAGTAGCTAAAAAATTCCTAATCATTTAAGAAGTCTAAGAAAATTTTATGAAAATCATCTTTCCGCTCATCATGCTGCTCACCGCGATGGCAAGCGGCAGTAGCTTGGCGCAAGAGCCGCACGAAAAGCAGGCTGCACTCAACTTCGTCGGTGCCGATATTGAATCGGTCATTCGCGCCATTGGCCACTACACCGGCAATACCTTCGTGATCGATCCGAGAGTAAAAGGAACGATTAATTTGGTATCGGAAAAGCCGCTGAGCAAAACACAGGCATTTGATCTGCTCAGCTCGGTACTTCGGCTGCAAGGCTTTGCGCTTGTGCGCACGCCAGACTATGTGAAGGTTGTTCCCGAAGCAGACGCCAAACTGCAGTCAGCACCCGTTCAAGTTGCCAAGCTGCGTGGCGATCAAATCGTCACGCAGATTTTCTCATTGAATCATCAGAGCGCAACCGGTCTGGTGACGGTGCTGCGTCCACTCATCTCACCTAACAACACAATTGCAGCGGATACCTCCAACAATACATTGGTGGTCACCGACTATGCCGACAATCTCAAGCGTATCGCGCGCATTATCGCAACGCTCGATACGCCGGCCATTGCGGAGCTGGATGTGGTGCGTCTGGAGCATGCCATTGCGATGGATCTAGCGACTACGATTAACCGGTTGCTCGACAATACGGCCACTGCAGGTGCTGCTACGCAACCAGACCAAGGCCGCGTGATGGTACTGGCCGAGGCACGAACAAATTCGCTCATCATTCGCGCACCAAACGCTGCCCGGGCAACGCTCGCCCGAACCCTCATCGCAAAGTTAGATCAGCCAACCACCTTGCCGGGTAACGTACACGTAGTCTACTTGCGTAATGCCGAGGCAACTAAGCTGGCGCAAGTACTGAGGGCAGTTGTCGCCAGCGAATCGGGATCGACCATGCCCGCGTTACCGAATACCTTTGCACCCGCGCCGGCGCCAGCGCCCACAAACAATGTCGCAACGGGTGGTCTGCAGGGTATGAGCAGCTCACCAGCGCCGATGCAGGGGCCTCTACCCGCAGGCGGCACGGCTGGGTTCATTCAAGCAGACCCAAGTACCAACACCTTGATCATCACTGCAAACGAACGTGTATACCGAAATTTACGTGTCATCATCGATCAGCTGGATGCGCGCCGTGCGCAGGTATACGTCGAGTCACTGATTGTTGAAATTAGCGCAGAACGCGCAGCGCAGCTCGGCGTGCAGTGGGCAGCGTTGTCTGGCGATGGCGGCGCCGGATATCGAGTCGGCGTGATTACCGGATTTGCCACAGGTGGCGATAACCTCATTCAACAGGCAGGTGCTGCACTGTCCTCTTCGGGTACGCCGCTGCCACCCGGTAATGGCATTACCGCTGGCGTGATACAACAAAATAGCAAGGGACAACTCGGGCTTGGCGTTCTGGCTCGCGCGCTTGAGACAGATGCAAAGGCGAATATTCTATCGATGCCGAACCTGATCACACTGGATAACGAAGAGGCACGCATTATCGTCGGCCAAAACGTGCCGTTTATTACTGGTCAGTTTACGACAGCGGCCTCGGGCGGTAGTGCTGGTGTCAATCCATTCCAAACGATTGAGCGGCGCGATATCGGTCTCTCGCTCAGAGTACGTCCGACTATTTCGCAAGGAGGTACGGTAAAAATGGCAATCTATCAGGAGACCTCAAACATTCAGCAATCGACAGCATCAGGTCTCATCACCAGTAAACGATCCATCGATACCAATGTTCTGGTCGACGATGGTCAGATTATTGTGCTGGGTGGCCTGATCGAAGATACGGAATCCAACTCCATGGAAAAAGTACCTGGCCTGGGCAACCTGCCGATCGTGGGCAACCTTTTCCGCTACCAATCAAAGCGTCGGAGCAAAACCAACCTGATGGTGTTCTTGCGGCCCACCGTTATCCGTAGCAATGAACAAAGCGTATCAGTGGCGAGTGATCGATATGACTATATTCGTAATGCGCAATCGATAGCCCAGCCAGCACCTGGCATATTGCTGCCTCAAACCGAGCCACCGCAGCTACCCCTCCTGGAAAACGGCAGACCGGTCGGGGGCGCGCTACTGAACAGAGCAGCACCGGTGACGGACTTCACCGCACCCAAGCCAGCCACTGCACCTGAAACCTACTCCGTTGAACCGCCTCAGATCGAGCAACGCTAAATGATCGTGTTAACCACTGTCAGAGCCCCAAAACCATGAGCGCACCGATGCAAGACCCTCGCCTGCTACCCTTTGCATTTGCGCGCGACTTTGGGGTGCTGGCGCAAGCCGGCGCACCGAATGATGCGATCGATGTCTGGATATCCGAGACAACCCCTGCGGCTGCCGTAGCAGAGATTAGTCGTCGATTTGGGCGGTTGCGTCTGAATCGTCTAACGACCGAACAACTCGAGCGCGCGATTGCGCAGGCCTACGCCAGCGGTGGTGGCGATGCCGCGCAAGTCGTGGGTGAAGTTGAATCAGATCTGGATTTGGCGCGGCTGATGCAAGACATGCCCGCTATCGAAGACCTGCTGGAAGCGGCTGATGATGCGCCCGTGATTCGTATGATCAACGCGCTACTAACGCAAGCCCTGCGCGAGGGTGCATCAGATATTCATATCGAGCCGTTCGAGCAAATCTCGATTGTGCGCTTTCGCATCGATGGTCGACTCCGCGATGTCGTACGGCCCAAAAAAGGCATACACGCGGCATTGATCTCGCGCATCAAGATCATGTCGCAGCTGGATATCGCCGAGAAGCGTCTGCCGCAAGATGGCCGCATCACCCTGCGCGTAGGCGGCAAACCGGTCGATGTGCGTGTCTCTACCCTGCCTACCGGTCATGGCGAGCGCGCGGTACTGCGTCTGCTGGATAAAGAAGGCGGCCGTATGGACTTGCAACAGCTGGGCATGAGTGATCATACGCGCGTGCAATTTGACCAACTCATCTCGCAACCGCATGGCATTGTGCTCGTCACCGGGCCAACCGGCTCGGGTAAAACCACCACGCTATACGCCGCGCTCACACAGCTCAACACGCCCACCACCAACGTACTTACTGTAGAAGATCCGATTGAGTACGAGCTAGCGGGTGTCGGTCAGACCCAGGTCAATGCACGTATCGATATGAGCTTTGCGAAAGCGCTGCGCGCTATTCTGCGACAAGACCCGGACGTGATCATGATCGGCGAGATTCGCGATCTGGAGACCGCTCAAATCGCTGTACAAGCCTCGCTCACCGGGCATTTGGTTCTTGCGACCCTGCACACCAACGATGCACCGGCAGCCATCACGCGCTTGCTGGATATGGGTATCGAGCCGTTTTTATTATCGTCATCTTTACTGGGAGTGCTAGCGCAGCGGCTGGTGCGCAAGTTATGCCCGCATTGCAAACGCTTCGACGGGCATCAGTGGCACGCAGTTGGTTGCGATAAATGTGCTGGCACTGGCTACCATGGTCGCGTCGGCGTTTACGAGTTGTTAGTGACTACCGATCACATACGCGCGCAGATCCATCAGCGAACCTCCGAGGCACAGATTCGCGACACAGCGCTACGCGACGGCATGCGTACCATGTATCAGGACGGCGAGCGCTGGCTACGCGACGGCACCACGACAGAGGCCGAGCTGCTCAGGGTCACCAAGGACTAACCCGTGCCCGCCTTTCGCTATCAAGCAGTGAACGCTGCCGGCATTGCCAGCAAAGGAATTCTGCGCGCCGATAGTCCTCGCGCCGCACGTTCGGATTTACGTGCGCGCGGCTTGGTGCCGTTTTCGCTTGAAGTGATTAACAGTGAAGCCGCCTCCGGCGAGCGGCGCATATTCCACTTCGGCGAAAAACTCACGAATATCGAGCTCGCGCTGTTTACAAGACAACTGGCCGCGCTGCTCGGTGCCAATCTGCCGATGGAGCAGGCATTTGATGCACTGATGGAGCAAGCCGAGCGGCCTTATGTGCGCGAGCTGATTGCCATGATCCGATCCGAGCTGATGGGTGGCGCATCGCTGTCGGATGCGCTCTCACATCACCCGAGAGATTTTGCGGATATCTACCGCGCTTTGGTGAACGCTGGCGAGCAAACCGGACAGCTAGCCACCGTATTAGCGCGCCTGGCCGATTATATTGAAAACCGTAATGCCCTAATCCAAAAGCTGAGACTGGCATTTACGTACCCCGCCATCGTCACCGTGGTCGCGTTTTTAATTGTGATTTTTCTGCTGACCTATGTGGTACCGCAAATCGTGTCGGTATTCGCCAGCACTAAACAGCAACTGCCTTTGCTCACGACCATCATGCTCGCACTATCCGGCTTTGTGCGGCAGTGGGGTTGGCTGGTGGCGTTGATTGCGGTGGTGAGCTGGACTTTGTGGCAGCGCAGCCTGCGCGACCCGGAGCGCCGATTACGCTGGCATCGCTGGTTATTACAAGCGCCGCTGATCGGGCGATTTCAGCGCAGCCTGAACACCTCACGGTTTGCCAGCACGCTAGCCATCACCACCAGCGCAGGGGTTCCGATTTTGCGTGCGCTGCACACCAGCCGCGACACCTTATCCAACATGGCGATGCGTCAGCAAGTCGATGAGGCGACTAATGCCGTGCGCGAGGGTGTCAGTCTTGCGCGCGCACTCGGCGAGCAGCAGAATTTTCCGCCGATGCTGATTCACATGATCCGGGCAGGCGAGGCAACGGGTGAATTACCCGCGATGCTAGATCGTGCTGCGCAGATGCAAGCCCAGGATTTGGAGCGTCGCGCACTAACGCTTGCGGGCTTGCTCGAACCCCTGCTCATTCTGAGTATGGGTGTGGTGGTGCTGCTGATTGTGCTGGCGGTGCTGATGCCGATTATCGAAATCAATCAGCTTGTGCGATGAACCGCTATAAAACACAGCGATAAGTTTATCGATACTTTTTTATATAAATTGTGCCATAGCTCATGAAGCGCCTACCTCTGCTGTGCAGTTTTGTTTTATTTATTTTGCTGAGCGCCTCAGTCACCTACTGGTTACTGCAGTGGATGGCACCGTCGACGCGTACGCTACAGGTGGTAGCGCCTGCCGAGCCAGCGCTGCCCGAGCTATCAGCGGCCACACAGTTGTTTGGTGGCGCTAGTACGGAAGCCACAAGCACACCGCTTCAGCTGAGCGGCATTATTTATTCACGCACACCCGGCGAACGGGTCGCGATTATTACGAGCGATGCCAAGCCCGCGCGTGCCTTGGGTATGAATGCAGAGGTCGCGCCTGGCATCATCATCAAACAGATCAATCAGCGCAGCGTTGTGGTGTTGGAGAATGGCCAGCAACGCGTGATACCACTATCGAAGCTAAGCAGTACCGCGAAAGATAACCTGACGCCACCTCCTGAAGCATCCTCTTCCAAATAATTGACAATCCCGGGGCGTAAATTTTTTGGTCATTTATCGCAATGATTTGATGCAATAAAACTGTCATAAATCACCGCTACAGTCGAGCATAGGACGGGCCTGTGCGGGGCCAACCGTGTAGCTGCAGTAACTCCCTCTTTTATTAGCCCAATGTTGAAAGCGCCCGTACTCAACTTCACAGATACCGGACTGTCGGTAACTGACGGTATAACCCGAACCGGTTTGTGGTCGATCTCTACGACCTCGGATATTGGTTGGGAATATTCCCTCAACCAAGGTGCGACATGGATCATAGGACAAGGGAATAGCTTCGAGGTTACCCAGGATGGGGCACAGACGATATGGGTTAGATCTCGCGATAATGATGGGAATGTCTCTGATATTGTCATCGCAAAATGCGTGTTGGATACGCGCCCACCTAGCCCTGTTAATGCGGTTTTGATAGAACAGACTGGGGTCACTCGATTTGATCTTAGTGGCTTCGAGCAAAATGCATCGTGGGAGTATTCTTTTGACCAGGGCCAATCTTGGCGAGCTGGTATTGGTGCTAGTTTGTCCGTTCTGGGGAACGCATTTCCCAAGCTGTCGTTACGTCAGTTAGATCTGGCTGGCAATCCATCGGTGCCGACCGAGTTAGTCCTTGATAAAAATGGACGTGGCTGGCGCGAGGTCTCAAACGACCCGCTGAATCCAGATTCAGTGGGGACGCTTGACCACACGCTGCTTGTTCATGGTGAAATAGTACGCAATGATGCGGATTACTTTCGGGTCGACATTCCAGCTGACGCCAAACTGCGGGCGGCAAAATTTACCGTTTATCAATCGGCTGATGCAATCGCCTTCTACGCGATGCAGCAGCAAGGTGTGTTTAGTGCCGGGACGGACGTTAGCAAAATGCTGGCTTTCGGTCACTTCGGGCCGGAAGACCTCGACAGAAACCTGTTGCTGTCTATACCCAGTACCACCGTCTTAACAGGTCCAGTAACAACTTGGGTGAATCAGACCGGAAGTCTGATCACGCGATACGCTCTTCAAATGGACTTTGCGAAAAGTGGGGCTGCGGGTGATACCGCTGTCACCTCGCCGATGACTTTATCAATCAATGGCATTGGCACCAACTCCGCGAATAGCGAAATTGTCATGGGCCAAGGACCGATTGATAAATTTGTCTATCAAGCCCCCTCCTCTGCTTACAGCATCGGCGTCATGACTGGTGGATTGACGATCACGTCGCGTAACTCCTCAGAGATAGACCGACTCACGAGCGTGGAACGAATCAAGTTTGTAGACAAATCGATTGCCTTTGACATTGACGATAACGCCGGAAAAGTTTACCGAATCTATAAAGCAGCCTTCGGCCGTGATCCGACTCAGGGGGACCTGACAGGTCTTGGATATTGGATTTCCCAGACCGACAAAGGTATGAGCCTGCTTGAAGTTTCGGCACGCTTTATTGATTCCAGCGAATTCACGCGTATGTACGGATTGAATTCTTCAAACTCAGACTTTTTGTCCAAGCTCTACACGAATATTTTAGGTCGAAACCCAGATCAGGTTGGGTTTGGTTGGTGGCTAGATCAGTTGAATACCAACCCTGAGAAAACTCGCAGGAAGGTTTTAGCAGATTTTTCTGAATCCCCGGAAAACAAGCAATCAGTCGCTTCTTTGATTGGGAACGGCATCCCGTATGCCGAATTTTCAATGTGACATGCTGCGGCGCAGGCTCGGATAGATTTCATCTTCTTCGAAACAGTACGGTGTCTCCCTTCGAGTGAGGCGTGCCGGCCTCGTTCACTGAATTTACAAACCCGGCATCAACGCGTCATCTTCACTTAATAAAACGCTTGTACCTTCGGAAATTATCCTGACAGGAGTTGTCATGACCCAAAGCTTTAGCCGTCGTGATTTTGTTATCCGACTAGCCAGCGTGTCCGCTGCATTATCGACAGGTGTAGGGTTAACTGCCTGCAGCGGCGACGGCGGCTATGCTGAATTCAACTATGGTGTCGCCAGCGGTGACCCGTTGGCTGACAGAGTCATCTTATGGACGCATGCGAGATATCCGGGTAGCGATGCAACCGTACCACTTCGGTATCAAGTCGCCTCGGACGCTGCATTTACTCAAATTATCACGCAAGGTGATACCGAGGCCAGCATCAATACCGGTCATACCGTAAAAGTTGATGCTACCGGCCTCGCCGCCGGACAAAGTTATTACTATCGATTTCTTGAGGGATCAAACCCCTCTCCCGTTGGCATAACGCGTACCTTGCCACTGAATGCCCTGAGTGTGAAACTCGGCGTTCCTAGTTGTAGCAATTATCCAGCTGGATTTTTTAATGTCTACGCCGAAGTCGCGGCGAGTGATGTAGATCTTGTCGTTCATCTTGGTGACTACATTTACGAATATCCGGCTAATGGATATGCGTCTATTGCTGCAGAGACACTTGGAAGAGCATCAATACCAACGAATGAGCTGATTACGTTAGCTGACTATCGCCTGCGCCATGCACAATACAAAAGCGATCCAGATAGCAAGAATTTGCATGCGCGGTTAGCGATGATCAGTGTTTGGGACGATCATGAGCTTGCTAATGATGCCTACAAAGATGGGGCTGAAAATCATGATCCGGCTGCAGAGGGTTCATGGAGTAACCGTAAAGCAGTTGCCATCCAGGCTTATCACGAATGGATGCCTATCCGCTCTGGCACAGATAAAACAAAATTTTATCGAAGCTTTGACTTTGGTAAGCTGCTGAGCCTGCATATGCTTGATACCCGACTTATCGGTCGAGACAAGCAAGTTGATATAGCCTCACTTGCAGGAATCAACGGAGCGAGCGCCTATGCCTTGGCTGCTGCAGAGTTCGCCTCCCCGAATCGTCAACTGCTCGGCGTAGAACAGGTCCAATGGCTGCAGAGTAAAATTGTAGCGAGCACCGCAACTTGGCAAGTGCTCGGGCAACAAGTCCTGATGGCGCGAATGGAATTTCCGGCGTCGGTCCTGAAAGCACTCAACAGCACTGATACCTCCGCCGCTGCGCAAGCGGCAGGGCAAAAGGCGGTGACTGATTATTTAACAGCTAAAAACACGCCGGCATCATCGCGTTCTGCTGAACAGGTGGCGCTCTTAAACGCAACGACCAATCCTAAGCTTGGGTATAACCTCGATGCGTGGGATGGTTATATTGTCGCAAGAGAAACAATCCTGGCAACTGCGCTCCAACTAGGCAAGCGACTGATTGTTCTGTCGGGCGATACTCACAATGCTTGGCACAACGATTTGACACTCAAAGGGCTGGCTAATCCAGCATTGGACGGTACGAAGGTTGGGGAAGAGTTTGCGGCGAGCGCGGTGACCTCCCCTGGCTTGGAGGACTACCTCAAGGCATTCCCTCCGCAACAGATAAAAGCCATTTTTGAAGGTGTTGTCGACGATCTGAATTGGATGGATCCTTCGCGGCGAGGCTTCTTGAAAATGACCTTCACGCCCACGGCGGCCAAGGGTGAGTGGATCTTCGTCAGCACAGTGACCAGCAGGGCGTACACATCCTCAGTGGGATGTACGACGACGCTTCAAGCTTAAATACGAAAGATTTATTCCGACGACGTGAGTGGCAAGGCCCAAAAAATTAAAATAATAGCAATAATGATTGTGTGATTTCGCTTTGACAGCTGCCTCGTAAATGCTAACCACTCATCGGTTCGAACGGTGGCTGCAAGCTTCGGGTAGCTGCTGTGCCCCGCCTGACTCCGCTTATTTAGCAATTAAGCTTGGAAATCAAACTTTATTGCCAATTGTTTTAAGTGCTGATGTCCGCTAACCTATAGCGGATTATTAACTTGCTGGCAAAGACCTGCCCCGTCGAACGAGTGATGTGTCGACGAGGTTTTGCGGATTCTGGAGTCCAATGCGCGTAGCTGTTATCGGCGGCGGTGTCGTCGGAGTGTGTGCTGCCTATTTCCTTGCCGAGACAGGGCACGAGGTGACGGTGCTGGAGCGCTACGGCAATGTGGCGCAGGAGGCCAGCTTCGGCAATCTGGATCTGATGGGTCCAGCCTCGGTTCGGCCATGGTCGATGCCGGGAACGGTACGCCGCGTGCTCGGCATGTTGATGCGTCCGGAATCTCCGATGGCGTTCAGCGCCAAGTTCGAGCCGGCGATGTGGGGCTGGCTACGTCGGCTAAGCGCCGAGTGCGATATTCAACGCTTCAAACAAAACCAATCACGGCTGCATCGTCTCGCCAGCTACAGCCATGAGTTGATGCTGCATCTGGCGCAGATACACGAGCTCGACTTCCAGCAGCGCACTGGTGTGATGATGATGTTCCGTACGGCGCGTGATCTGGACCAAGCCCATCCCATGATGGAGACTCTCGGTGATGCCGGCGTGCGCACCGAGTTGCTTGATCCGGACGGTGCGGCACAGCTCGAGCCGACCCTCTCCACCCAGACCCCGTTTCAAGGCGCGCTATTCATGCCGGATGACTGGAGCGGCAACTGCCCCTTGTTCGTGCGACAGCTGAAAGCGATTGCGCAGGAGCGTGGCGTCGAGTTTCAGTTTAATTGCGAGGTGGACGCGATTCAGCCCGAGCTGGGCGGTGTCAGCTACCGCGTCGGCGACAAGATTGTTGATGTGGATGCGATCGTGATTGCGGCGGGCGCTGAAAGCGGCAAGCTGCTGCGCAATATTGGTATTAGCCTGCCGATGTACCCTGTCAAGGTGTACTCGGCCTCTACCCAGATCCAAGAGTACGATCTCGCCCCCAATGTCTCTCTGTATGACGACACCTACCGCATCGCACTCACGCGGCTCGGTAAACGTATTCGTATCGCGGGTTGTGCCGAGCTGGGTTCCAGTAATTTTGATTTGCACCAGAAGGCGATCGACACACTCGTCAAAGTGGCCGACGACTGGTTTCCGAACGCTGCCAACTACCGTACCGCGACCTTCTGGTGCGGGCCGACCGCGATGCTGCCAGAGGGCGTGCCGTTGGTCGGCAGCACCACCCACAATAATGTGTTCATTAACGCCGGCCATGGCGCGAGTGCCTGGGCACTCGCCGCAGGTAGCGGCAAGCTGGTAGCGGATGTTGTCTCTGGTCGTCGCACCGAGATCGATACCGACGGGCTCACGCTCACACGTTATGGCGACCGAGTCCGCTGATCAGCGGATCTATAGCGTAACCCGCGTGCGCGACATAGAACGCGCCGCATTAACTTCTCTTCCCGCCGGCACCTTGATGTCGCGCGCCGGCGCTGCCGCCGCGCAGGTAGCACTCGATATGCTACTGCCGCAGAACAAAGCGCCGGTGCTGGTACTCGCCGGGCCGGGTAACAACGGCGGTGACGCGCTCGAAGCCGCGGCGCTGTTGGCGCAACGCGGTTTGCCTGTGATGGCCGTGCTGATGGCCGACCCGCAGCGCCTGCCAACCGATGCGCTCGCAGCCTATCAGCGCGCACGTGGCGCTAAAGTGCAGTTTGTTGAACGGTTTGATGTCACCGCGCACTGGGCACTGGCGATTGATGGCTTATTCGGTATCGGACTAGCGCGACCACTCGCCGGCCCATTCGCTGCGGCAGTCGAACAGCTCAATGCGCTTGACTGCAAAGTGCTTGCGATTGATGTGCCCAGTGGTTTGGACGCAGACAGTGGCGTCGTGCTGGGTGGCACGGTGGCGGTCAGCGCCAGTACCACGCTAACCCTGATCGCCGATAAACCCGGTTTGCATACCGGCGCGGGGCGTGACTACGCAGGTACGGTAGTGGTTGATGCACTGGGCTTGGATGTCGAGAGCTTTGGTGCGCCACTGGCGCGATTGATTACCCCTGCGCTGTTTCCGCATGTGTTCAGCGCACGCCCTCATGCCTCTCACAAAGGGAGTTTTGGGGATGTCACGGTAATTGGCGGAACTGACGGCATGAGCGGTGCGGTGCTACTGGCGGCGCGCATGTGCGCTATGGCGGGTGCCGGCAGAGTGTTTGCGGCATTTGCGGCGTCGCCACCAGCGTTTGATCCAGTACATCCGGAGTTAATGTGCCGCGACGCCGCTGCCATCGATTTACAGCAAGGCGCAGTCGTGATCGGGCCCGGGCTCGGCATCTCGCGCAGCGCGCATGACCTTGTGGCGCGTGCCCTGTCCACCCAATTACCGCTGGTGCTGGACGCTGATGCGCTGAATCTGGTGGCACAAGAATATGGGCTGCAACAACGGCTGGCACGACGCCGTGCGCCTGCGCTGCTGACACCCCATCCGGCTGAGGCAGCGCGACTGATGGGCTCGGATACGTCGCAGGTGCAACAGAACCGGTTGAGCGTTGCGGCAGAGCTTGCCGCACGGTTTAACGCTTGCGTGATCCTCAAAGGCTCGGGCAGCGTTGTGGCCGCGCCTGACGGCCGCTTGGCTATCAACACCACAGGGAACCCGGCGCTCGCTACTGCGGGTAGTGGCGATGTGCTTGCAGGCTTATGTGGCGCATTGCTGGCACAGCAGCACACCCCCTGGGAAGCAGCGCTGGCAGCTGTCTGGTTACACGGCGCAGCTGCAGATCAAATGGTCGCAGATGGTATGGGCCCGGTCGGTGTCACTGCGGGCGAGTTACTACCTTATGTGCGCAACTGCTTGAACCGGAAGCCGGTATAGGCACCTCCCATTGAGCGCGCCTATTTGTCATCGACAATATGACCGGCACTAATCGTGATTTGCCGCTGACACATCGCCGCAATCGTCTTGTCGTGCGTGACCAGCATTAGCGTGGAGTGCTGCTCACGGTTCAGCTGAAACATTAAACCGATCACCGCTTCACCAGTCGCGGCATCCAAGCTACCGGTTGGCTCATCAGCAAGGAGTAGCGGTGGCTCGGTCACAAAAGCCCGTGCCAAGGCGACGCGCTGCTGCTCACCACCAGACAAAAATTTTGGGTAGTGCTTCAAACGCTGCGACAAACCCACCCGATCGAGCATGGCGAGCGCTTTCTGCTTGGCAGATTTGTCACCCCGCAGCTCTAGCGGCAGCATCACATTCTCAAGTGCCGTAAGATGACCCAGCAATTGAAACGACTGAAACACAAATCCGATACGCGACTTACGCAGCGCTGCACGACCATCTTCATCCAACGCATACAGGTCAGTGCCATCAATACGCACCGTGCCCGAGCTGGGGGTATCTAATCCGGCTAGCAGCCCCAGCAGCGTTGATTTTCCCGAGCCGGAGGCGCCCACCAGCGCGACCGTAGCGCCGGGCTGCACGGTAAAATTCAAGTCAGACAGAATGCTGAGCTCGCCGCTTGCGTCTGCGACTTTTTTGTTCAGGCCTTCGACGGCGATGGCTGGATAGTTTTGGGGATGATCTTGCATGCAGAGTCGGATAATCGGTAGTCTCAGCCAGGTGCTGCTGCTGTGCCTGATGCTGTGCGCACCGGCGGCGTATTCTGCATCAAAAACCTTGCTGGTGCTCGGTGACAGCATCTCGGCCGAGTATGGTCTGCCGCGCGAGACCGGCTGGGTCAGTCTGCTGCAAAAGCGTGTGACAGATGACAAGCTCGCTGTCAATGTGGTCAATGCCAGCATTAGCGGCGAGACGACAGCAGGCGGGCTGACGCGACTACCGGCGCTACTTCAACAACATAAACCCGCGCTGCTGATCATTGAATTGGGCGGTAACGATGGCCTGCGCGGCTTGTCACTCGCAGCAACCCAAGCCAATCTGCGCGAGATGATCAAAGCAGCTGATCGTATCGGCGCACGCGTGCTGCTGCTGGGAATGCGCGTGCCGCCGAATTACGGCCCGGATTACAGCAAACGCTTCGCTGCCATGTATCAGGGTCTGGCGCGCGAGCGCAATGTGAAGCTGGTACCGTTTCTATTTGCCGGACTGGAGGACACGGAGCGATTTTTTCAGCAAGATCGTATTCATCCCAACCAGCGCGCGCAGCCGGTGATGCTGGACACTGTCTGGCCTATCCTGCGCCCGCTGCTCAAGTAAGCGCCGATGAAATATCCCGCGCTGCTGCCAGCGGCACAAGCACTTGCCGAGCTGGATACCTTTGACAGCATCATCGACGTACGATCGCCCGCAGAGTATGCGCTAGACCATATCCCCGGAGCCATCAACTGCCCGGTGCTCGATGATAGCGAGCGCATTCTGGTCGGCACGATGTACAAGCAGCAGAACCCATTTGAAGCACGCAAGCTCGGCGCTGCACTCGTGGCACGCAATATCGCGCATCATCTTGAGCAGCAGATTCAGGCTATGCCCAAGCAATGGAAACCATTCATCTATTGCTGGCGTGGTGGTAACCGCAGCGGATCGATGGCACTGATCTTCGCCAAGATAGGCTGGCCGGTAATGCAGCTCGAGGGTGGCTACAAAGCCTACCGCCATGCTGTGATGCACGTGCTTGATCAGTTGCCCGTGTCGCTGCAGTTTCGCGTTATCTGCGGCACGACCGGCAGCGGTAAGAGCCGTTTGTTGCAGACCCTTCAGCAAGCCGGTGCGCAAGTACTCGATCTGGAGCGATTAGCGGCGCATCGCGGTTCAGTGCTGGGTAGCATGCCGCTGAACCCGCAGCCTTCGCAGAAACTGTTCGAGACCCGGCTATGGGACGCGCTGCGCGGGTTTAGCTCTAGTCGTGTGGTGTACGTCGAGTCGGAGAGCAAGAAAATCGGCGATCTACGGGTACCTGATGCGCTGATGGATCGCATCCGACAATCGCCCTGCGTGAGCATTGCGCTACCGACCGAGTGTAGAGTGAAGCTGCTGCTGGACGATTATCCGCACTTGATGAGCGATACGGCTTTACTCAAAACGCAGCTGTCGCATCTGACGCAATTACATGGCAAAGAAAAAATCCACCACTGGCAGACCCTGGCTGACACTGGTGAGTTCGCTGCATTGGTAGAGACGCTGCTGGTCGCGCACTATGACCCCGCGTATCTGCGTTCGATTGAAAACAACTTCTCGGGCTATCTCAATGCCAAAGTCATTCCGATGAGAGGCATCGAGGAATCAGACTTCTCGGCTGCAGCGCAGACACTGATTGCCGATGAGTGATGTGGCATCTGGATCCCGGCCTGCGCATCGGCTTGGATAACTATTGCTTAGGCTTGCTCATTGCCTTTGGCTCCGGCGTGGTCTTGAGGATTTCTGCCTTAGCGCGTTTGCGAATCACGCCCAGATAGCCCGCCATCTCCTGCGCGGCGATAAATTCTTCCACCTGCTGCTTTTCTGATTTGATCGCTTCCGCATCAGCCGGCTTGTCGTCGATACCGTTCACTTTGTAAATGCTGTAGCCCTTGCCCGGCACGGCCACGCCCACATAAGCGGGCAACTTGGTCGGGTCGGCCTTCATGATGGCGGCCACTGCGGGCGCCGACACGCCATTAAAGTTCGACCGCGATACCTGATTGACCGCAGCAAAATCAGCGCTACCACCGGCCTTCAGCTCGGCCAGACGCTTCTCACCTGCGGCTTGGGCGAGCTTCTCTGCCTCAATGGTCAGCACGCGCTCCTCAATGTTTTTTTTCGCGTCTGCCAGCGGTATCTTGGTGACCGGCTTGTAATCGACGACGCGACCGGAGATGTAGATACCAGAACCAACCTCTATCGATTCGGTGTTGTGCTTGCCCTTGATCGCATCATCAGAAAAAATCGCCGCAAGAAATTTAGGCTGATTAAACGCTGCCTGCTTGGGCAGCGATGGGTTGGGCTGACGCGTTAAGCCGCCTACGGTTTCTATCTTCAGGCCGAGCTTGTCGGCGACAGGCTTCAGGCTATCCGGCTGCTCATACACCATGTTGTTGAAGGTCTCGACCATCGCGGCAAACTTCTTGCCAGCTTCGGTACGACGGATCTCGTCTTCGATATTCGATTTCACATCAACCAGCGAGCGCGTCGCTGCGGCTTTGATCGCGGTGAGCTTGATGATATGGAAACCGAAATCCGACTCAACGATGGGGCTGATCTCACCTTCTTTCAGCTGGTAGGCGGCGTCTTCAAACGGCTTGACCATCATGCCCTTGCCGAAGAAATCCAGGTCACCACCGCGCTCGGCTGAACCGGGGTCGTCCGAGTTTTCTTTGGCAAGCTTGGCGAAATCACCCGGGCTTTTCTTGAGCGCTGCCAGCAGCCTCTCTGCCTTGGCTTTGGCCGCGCCTTTCTCGGCTGCGGATGCGTCTTTGCTGGCCTTGATCAGGATATGGCTGGCACGACGCTGCTCGTCAGTTTTATAGCGCGCCTGGTTCGCGTCGTAGAATTTTTTGATTTGATCATCGGTCACCACAATCTGATCTTCCACCGCCGGCGCCGCCAGCAGAATGAACTCTGCCTTCAACGATTCGGGCGTCTGAAATTGCGACGAAAACCGATCATAGTAATCCTGCACCATGGCGTCAGTGAGCTTGACCTGCGCACGAAAATCCTTCGCCTCTATCGCCAGCTCTTGCACCTCGCGCTTTTGCTGATTCAGCGATGAGATGCGCAGCGCAATTGCGCTTGGCGCGAAAGCGCTGCCCTGCACCGCAGCGTTGGCTTGCTGCATCGCCAAATCATGGCGCAGCGTGGCCTCGAATTTTTCGGGGTTCAAGCCTTGTGCCGCCAGCAGCTGCTGATAACGCTCTTTACTGAACTTGCCATCGGCATCGGTCAGGCCGGGAATACTGAGAATCGTCTGGCGCACCAGATCGTCCGACGCAGTCAGGTGCTTTTCACCAACATCTTTGGCCAGCGCCTTTTGCGAAACCAGATTTTCCAAGGCACCCATTTTTGCATCGGGCGTGTCAAACATGGCCGGGTTGAACTGGTCACCAAACATTTGCTTGAAGCGCTCGAGTTGACGCGCGTGCGCGTTATCCCATTCTTTCTGCGTAATCTCCTGACCCGCAACCTTGGCAACGGCCGGCTCGCGGTTGGCCATACTGGTATAGCTTTGCAAGCCAAAGAAAGCAAATGAGGGGAGGATGATCAGCAGCAGTAAAAACTGCATTAGCCGTTGGTGGGTGCGGAAGAAATCAAGCATGGCGCACTGTTAGTCCTTGCCCGTGGTCGGGCTAATCATTATGTGATGCATAAAAAAAGGCGAACACTGGGTTCGCCTTTCTGGGTTTGGCGGAGTGGACGGGACTCGAACCCGCGACCCCCGGCGTGACAGGCCGGTATTCTAACCGACTGAACTACCACTCCTGAAACTACACATTGCTGCTGACTTGTTGGTGGGTGCTGAGAGGCTCGAACTCCCGACCTACGCCTTGTAAGGGCGCCGCTCTACCAACTGAGCTAAGCACCCGACGGAAACCTGTGTGACGTCCGTGCTCGTCAGCCTGCACCGACGTTTGTCACCACGCCGGCCAAACCGCTAGTTTAACGCATCTTTCAGTGCCTTGCCAGGTTTGAATTTTGGCACTTTGGATGCGGGAATCTTGATCTCCTCACGTGTGCGTGGGTTACGTCCAATACGTTCGGCACGCGCGGTTACTGCAAATGTACCGAAACCGGCTAACGTCACCGTGTCACCTTTTTTAAGTGTGTGGGCAACCGCATCAATCATGGCTTCCAGTGCGCGACTCGCGGAGGCTTTCGAGATGTCCGCCGCTTTCGCGATTTCATCAATTAGTTCAGTTTTGTTCACTGAATTCCCCTCAGGCATATAGTTAAGTTTGTTCTTCCGAAGACCAGTGATGACTGATCATCTTCTGGCCGCATGCAGCGTCGCATAGCTACAGCGAGCGTCTATTAAACTCGCCCGCGCGTACGAGTGTCAAGAAATTTGCCGGACACTGTCAGAGTTGCATCCGTTTCGTTATCAGGATGAGCATCTTCATGATGCTGATATAAAAAAATCACCGATGAATGCACTAAAAAAGCGCCCCGAAGAGCGCTTTTCTGTGGTAAGCACGGAAAAAAATTACATCGATGCGCGCTTGGCAGGTTGCCAATTAATGTTTGACGACTTGAGGCTCCGCTTGTTTTTCTGCTGTTGCAGCTGCCGCCTGCGCGCTCACTTCTTCGTCAGCAATCGGCACCGGTTTACGCTCCAGTGCGATGTCGAGCACTTTGTCTATCCACTTGACCGATATAATTTCCAAGGCGTTTTTCACGTTGGATGGAATTTCAGCCAGGTCTTTGACATTCTGTTCTGGTATCAACACCGTCTTGATACCACCGCGCATCGCAGCCAACAGTTTTTCTTTCAAGCCACCGATCGGTAACACTTCACCACGCAGCGTAATCTCACCCGTCATCGCCACATCAGCGCGTACAGGTATACCTGTTAACACGGATACCAGCGCGGTGGTCATCGCAATACCGGCCGAAGGACCGTCTTTAGGCGTTGCGCCTTCCGGAACGTGAATATGAATATCGGTTTTGTCGAACACGTCATTCGGTATGCCTAGCACGCGCGCTCTGCTACGTACCACAGTACGCGCCGCTTCGATCGATTCTTTCATCACATCGCCCAGCGTACCGGTCCGAATCGTGTTGCCTTTGCCCGGCATGGTCATTGATTCAATCGTCAGCAAGTCACCGCCCACCTCGGTCCACGCCAAACCAACCACCTGACCGATCTGGTTCTCTCTCTCTGCAACGCCGAAATCGTAGCGACGCACACCCAGGAATTTATCCAGGTTACGGCCTGTCACCGTGATTTTCTTTTCGCCACCTTTCAGCAGCAACATCTTCACGACCTTGCGGCAAATTTTCGAGATCTCACGATCCAGCGAACGCACACCGGCTTCGCGCGTGTAGTAACGAATGATGTCGCGGATGGCTGATTCACCGATCGCGATCTCGTTTTCTTTCAAGCCATTATTCTTGACTTGTTTCGGCAGCAGGTAACGATTCGCAATATTCAGCTTCTCGTCCTCGGTGTAACCCGACAGACGAATCACCTCCATACGATCAAGCAGCGCAGGCGGGATATTGAAGCTATTGGACGTCGCAACGAACATGACATCCGATAAATCAAAGTCGACCTCAACATAGTGATCGCTGAAAGTATGGTTCTGCTCGGGGTCGAGCACCTCCAGCAAGGCGGACGAAGGATCACCGCGGAAGTCATGCCCGAGCTTGTCGATTTCATCGAGCAAGAACAAGGGGTTACGCACACCCGATTTGGTCAGGCTCTGCAAAATCTTGCCCGGCATAGAGCCGATGTAGGTACGGCGATGACCACGAATCTCGGCCTCGTCGCGCACACCACCCAGCGCCATCCGCACAAACTTACGATTAGTCGCACGAGCGATCGACTGGCCCAACGAGGTCTTACCCACGCCAGGTGGACCGACAAAGCACAGAATCGGCGCTTTAACTTTCTCAACACGCTGCTGAACCGCGAGATACTCAAGAATACGTTCCTTGATCTTGTCGAGACCATAGTGATCGTCTTCCAGCACTTTCTCAGCGTGCGCGAGGTCGTTATTGACCTTCGACTTCTTGCGCCACGGCAGACCGATCAGTATGTCGATGTAATTACGAACCACGGTAGCTTCGGCTGACATCGGCGACATCAGCTTCAGTTTTTTCAACTCGTTTTGTGCTTTTTCGCGCGCCTCTTTGGGCATCTTGGCGGCGATAATTTTCTTGTCGAGCTCTTCCAGATCGGCGCCCTCTTCGCCCTCGCCGAGCTCTTTCTGGATCGCCTTAACCTGCTCGTTCAGGTAGTACTCGCGCTGCGACTTCTCCATTTGCCGCTTGACACGACCACGGATGCGTTTTTCGACTTGCAGAATATCCAGCTCAGCCTCGAGCTGGCCGAGCAAATGCTCGTGCCGCTTGGCGACATTGAAAATTTCCAGAATCTTTTGCTTCTGCTCGAGCTTGAGCGGAAGATGTGCGGCGATGGTGTCGGCCAAACGACCGGCATCATCAATACCCGCCAGCGAGGTCAGAATCTCGGGCGGGATTTTCTTGTTCAGCTTCACATACTGATCGAACTGCTGAACAATCGCACGGCGCATCGCTTCAACTTCAGCATCGTCACCCGCCTCGGATTCCACCGGCGACAACTCAGCCACAAAGTGGGTCTCGGTCTCGCTAATATGGTGAATCCGCGCACGCTGCGCACCCTCGACCAGTACCTTGACGGTACCGTCCGGCAGTTTCAGCATTTGCAAGATATTCGCGATGCAGCCGATCTCGTAAATATCATCTGCCGAGGGCTCATCCTTGGTGGCCGCCTTCTGCGCTGCGAGCATGATGCTCTTGCCCTGCTCCATCGCCGCCTCGAGCGCCTTGATCGACTTGGGTCGACCCACGAACAAGGGGATCACCATATGCGGAAAGACCACCACGTCCCGCAGCGGGAGCAATGGTAGCTGGGTAGGTTCGTTGGAGGGATCGGTGTTCGTCATGGCGCGCCTTTGAGTGATTACTTTGCTGCATGTTGGCGCCAAACTTGCAAAAGCAAGCCCTGCACGCAACGACAAGGGTCTCGGCTTGAGACGGAGTCCACATGCTACCTTCGGGCGTCTAAAAACCGGCTGATATCCCTATTCTTGATGGAGAATCGGCCGAAATAGGCATTTCATGACGCCTTTCAGGGCAAAAAGAACGAAAAAAGCCACTCGAGACAGCCTTCCCGGTGGCTTTTCAGTGGAAGCCCTTGCGATTGGAGTTGATTGTACTGCGTTTGTTCAGAAATCGTCGCCAAATCGCTGTGATTCAGCAAGAAATTGCGCGTTTGTCAGCGGTTTTTGCCCTAAATGCCAAGCTTTACAAGACTACTTGGCACCCGAGACTTTGGGCTGTTCGTGATAGATCAATAGCGGCTTGGCGCCATTGCTGATGGTGTTCTCGTCGATCACGACCTTGGCCACATTCTGCTCGCTGGGTAGCTCGAACATCACATCCATGAGAGAGTGCTCGACAATCGAACGCAGACCGCGCGCACCGGTTTTGCGTGCCAGCGCTTTTTTGGCAATCGCATGCAGGGCGCCCGGGCGAACCTCCAGCTCGGCGCCTTCCATCTCGAGCAGCTTGGTGTACTGCTTGATCAGCGCGTTCTTGGGCTCAACCAGAATTTGAATGAGGGCGTCCTCGGTCAATTCTGCCAGCGTTGCTACGACGGGCAAACGGCCCACCAACTCGGGAATCAAGCCAAACTTGATCAAATCTTCCGGCTCAACGTCCTGCATCTTTTGGCTATCTGCGCTGCCGCTCTTGCTCTTCACCGTCGCAGAGAAGCCGATACCGCTTTTCTCTGAGCGATCGGAAATAATTTTTGCCAGACCATCAAACGCACCGCCGCAGATAAACAAAATATTGGTGGTATCGATCTGCACGAAATCCTGGTTCGGGTGCTTACGACCGCCCTGCGGTGGCACCGAGGCCATGGTGCCTTCAATCAGTTTGAGCAGCGCTTGCTGCACACCTTCGCCCGACACATCGCGCGTGATGGATGGGTTGTCTGACTTGCGCGAGATCTTGTCGATCTCATCAATGTAGACAATGCCCTTTTGCGCTTTTTCAACTTCGTAGTTGCAGTTTTGCAGCAGCTTCTGAATGATGTTTTCGACGTCTTCACCCACATAACCTGCTTCAGTCAGTGTGGTGGCGTCAGCAATCACGAAAGGCACATTCAGCATGCGTGCCAGCGTTTGCGCCAGCAGTGTCTTGCCCGAACCTGTCGGGCCAATTAGCAGGATGTTGCTCTTGGCGAGTTCAACTTCATCTTTTTTTCCCAGATGACGCAGTCGCTTGTAGTGGTTGTAAACCGCTACCGACAAGGTACGCTTCGCGGGGTCTTGGCCAATGACATATTGGCCAAGCAAATCGCAAATCTCTTGCGGCGTGGGCAGGTCGGATTTCGGTGTGACGGTCTCAACCGCTGATGCTTCATCACGGATGATGTCATTGCAAAGATCGATGCACTCATCGCAAATGAACACCGACGGGCCGGCGATCAGCTTTTTGACCTCGTGCTGGCTCTTGCCACAAAATGAGCAATAGAGCAACTTCTCGCCGCTGGATGACTTCTTCTCGGACATGGCTGTCTAAAACCGTGAATATGCAGCGATCTTACCTGTGAAAGCGAAATCCGTCACCCTGATGAGGGGTAACCTACTTCAAACTTAGGCTTGCTAGATTGGCAATATTGCCGCATCGAGCCTCAGCAGGGATCAGCTGCGGTGGGTCAGCACCTTGTCGATCATGCCGTACTCCACCGCCTGCTCAGCCGACATGAAGTTGTCGCGGTCGGTGTCTTTGGCGATCTGGTCGATGCTCTGGCCGGTCTTCTCGGCCAGGATGGCGTTCAAGCGCTCACGCAAGTACAGAATCTCCCGCGCCTGAATTTCGATATCCGCCGCCTGACCGGAAGCGCCGCCCAGCGGCTGGTGGATCATGATGCGCGAGTTAGGCAGTGAGAAGCGCTTATCTTTGGCGCCGGCTGATAGTAGGAAAGCGCCCATCGAGGCCGCCAAACCGGTGCACAGCGTGGACACATCGGGCTTGATGAACTGCATGGTGTCGTAAATGGCTAAACCCGCCGACACCGAGCCACCGGGCGAATTGATGTACAAAGAGATGTCTTTGTCCGGGTTCTCGCTCTCCAGAAAAAGCATCTGAGCCACTACCAGGTTGGCAGTGTGATCATTGACCGGCCCCACCAAAAAGATCACTCGCTCTTTCAACAAGCGCGAGTAAATGTCATAGGCACGCTCGCCGCGGCCGCTCTGCTCGATCACCATCGGCACCATGCCGAGCATGTCTGTGTCGAGGGCGGACTTGCGATGAAAATCTGTCATGGTGGTTCCTGTAGTGAGAAGTTGTTCGATCAGCCGTTCATCAGTTCGTCGAACGCGACCTGTTTCTCGGTGACCTTGGCCTTCGACAGCACGTAGTTAACGACATTCTCTTCAACCACCATGGCTTCGACATCGGCCAGACGGTTACGATCGCTCAAGTAGTGCTTCACCACCTGATCAGGGTTCTCGTAGGCTTTGGCGAAGTCGTCGATCCACGCACGCACTTGTTCGCCAGTGGCCTGCAGCGCGTTGGCCTTTACCAGTTCCGACATGATCAGGCCAATCCGCACGCGGCGATCCGCCTGCTCATTGAACATCTCGGGTGAGATCGGAAGATCCTGCACCTGCATACCGCGCTGACGCATGTCTTGCCGCATGAACTCGGCCAAGCGCTCGGCGTCTTGCTCGATCAGTGCTTTGGGCACGTCAAGCTCGACCACTTTCGCCAGCGCATCAAGCACGCTATTCTTGGTTTTAGCCTTGACCCGGCTACCCACCTCGCGCTCAAGGTTGGCGCGAATATCATCGCGCATTTTTTGCAAGTCACCGCCGGCTACGCCCAGGCTCTCGGCAAAATGCCCATCAACATCGGGCATGCGCGCCCACTCGACTTTCTTTAGCGTGATGGTGAATTCCGCCGTTTTACCAGCGACTTCTTTGCCGTGGTAATCCTCCGGGAAGGTGAGCGGGAAGGTCTTGGACTCACCCTGCTTCAAACCAACCACGGCGTCTTCGAATTCTTTCAGCATCTGGCCTTCGCCCAGCAAGAACGGAAAGTTCTCGCCCTTGCCACCGCTGAACTCAACGCCATCAATCCTGCCCACGAAGTCAATCGTGACGCGGTCACCGTTTTGTGCGGACGCATCAGGGCCGCCGTCGCCGTGGTCACCGGCTTCGCCTTTGGTGTGATAGTGCACGCGTTGGCGACGCAAGATATCGATTGTTTTATCAATCTCGGCATCGCTGACCAAGGCGGTACTTTTCTCGACTTCAATGCCGGACAAGTCGCCCAGCTTCACCTCAGGGTAAACCTCAAAGGTCGCCTGAAACACGAGTGCACCGTCAACCTGCTCATCGCCTTTCGGCTCGATGCGCGGAAATCCGGCCACGCGCAAGTTATTCTCCGCTGTGACATCACCAAAAGCACGGCCGACTTTATCGTTCAGCACCTCGCTCTCGACCATGGCACCGAACTGTGCCGCCACCATCTTTAGCGGTGCCTTGCCCGGCCGAAAGCCAGGAAACTTTGCGCTACGCGCGCGCACCTTGAGGCGCTTCTCGACTTCTTGATTGACCTCGGCCAGCGGCACGGTCAGCGTAATGCGGCGCTCGAGTTTTTCCAGGGTTTCAACAGCAGTTGCCATGTGCATCGTCCAAAAAGAATAAACAAGTTGTCTGGTGCGAGGAGGGGGACTCGAACCCCCACACCATTGCTGGCGTCAGGACCTAAACCTGGTGCGTCTACCAATTTCGCCATCCTCGCGGCAACGAATCGGGGCTTGTCAGCCTGCCGGTTCGTTTTAAGAAATGCAAAGGGCGACTGCGTCAAAGCGGTCGCCCTGCGTCGCCATGGTAGTGGCTGTTTGACTTCAGCCCTAGATTTTACTTTAAATCCGCCTCACTCTGAACCATGCGGCGTACAGCGCCGGCAGAAATGGCATGGTCAGCAAGGTCGCCACCACCAAACCGCCCATGATCGCTACCGCCATCGGCCCCCAGAACACCGAACTCGACAGCGGAATCATGGCCAGCACCGCCGTCGCGGCGGTGAGGGAAATCGGCCGGAAACGCCGCACGGCCGACCCCACAATCGCGTCCCAGGCAGGAATACCGGAAGCAATATCCTGCTCGATCTGGTCGATCAGAATCACCGAATTACGAATGATCATGCCGAACAAGGCAATCACCCCCAGCTGCGCGACAAAGCCAAACGGCCGCTGCAAAATTAACAGCGCCATCGCCGCGCCCGCCACACCCAGCGGCCCGGTCAGAAACACCAGCAGCGAGCGCGAGAAGCTTTGGAGCTGCAGCATCAGCAAGGTGAAAACAATAAAAATCACCAAGGGCACATTGGCCGCAATCGCTTGCTGCGCCTTGCCGCTATCGGCAATCGCACCGGCCAGCTTGACCGAGTAGCCCGCCGGTAGCGTGGCGCGTATCGGTTCAAGCAAAGGATCAATTTGCGCCGACACCGTCGGCCCTTGGATACCGTCAATCACATCCGACTGCACCGTGATCGACCAGTCGCGGCCCTCGCGCCACACCACACCCGGCTCCCACACAAAGCGCGGCGTGGCCAGCTGAGACAGTGGCACGGCGCGGCCCGTACCGGTAGGAATGCTGACATTGCTGAGTGCAGAGATCGTCGAGCGCTCATCGACCGGTTGCCGAATCACGATGTCGATCAGCTTATCGTTTTCTCTGAATTGCCCGATCGTGGTGCCCGACAAAATCGTATTCGCTGCCTGCATCAGTGCTTGCGAGGTCAGACCCAACGCGCGCAGTTTGGCCTGGTCGACATCAATACGCAGTACCTTGACTGACTCATTCCAGTTATCGTTGACGCCAACGGCATTCGGGTTCTTGCGCATTACCGCCTTGACCTGATCGGCCAGCTGGCGAACGGTCGCCATTTCCGGCCCGGCCACCTTGAACTGCACCGGATACGGCACTGGCGGCCCGTTTGGTAGCAACTTCACGCGGCCACGCACTTCAGGGAAATCGGTTTTGAACGCCTCGATGATTTTCAAGCGCAAGGCATCGCGGGTTTTTTTATCAACCGGCAGCAGCACGATTTGCACCACATTCGACTGTGGGAAGATCTGATCCAGCGGCAAATAAAAACGCGGGCTACCGGTGCCGACAGACGCAGTCACACTTTCAACCCCCGGCTGCTTGCTGACAAACTGCTCAAACTTTTTTGCTTGCGCTTCGGTCGCCGCATACGAAGAGCCTTCCGGTAACCACAACTCCACCATCAACTCCGGCCGGCTGGAGTCCGGAAAAAACTGCAACTCGATAAAGCGAAAACCCACCAGGCCCAGAAAAATTCAGCGAGTGTGAGTGCGATGGTCGTCTTGCGCCACTCCACACACCAGTTCACCACGGCTTTCAGCTTGTTATAAAACGGGGTGTCGAACAGCTCGTGATGGCCATCTGCATTCACGGCCGGCTTCACCTTTAGCAGCACATAACCTAAGTAGGGCGTGAACAGCACCGCCACCAGCCACGAAATCAGCAGCGCAATCACGTTCACCGAAAACATGGAGAAGGTGTACTCACCCGCCGTGGATTTCGCAAAACCAATCGGTAAAAAGCCGGCGGCGGTAATCAAGGTGCCGGTGAGCATGGGCATCGCGGTGGAGGTATACGCAAACGTCGCGGCATCAAAACGCGACAAACCCTCCTCCATTTTTCGCACCATCATCTCGACCGCAATAATGGCGTCGTCCACCAGCAAACCCAGCGCAATAATCAGCGCGCCCAGCGAAATCTTGTGCAGATCAATACCGAAGATCCGCATCGTTAAAAAGGTGGCCGCCAGCACTAGCGGTATGGTCAGCGCCACCACCAGCCCGGGGTAAATATCGATACGCCAGGGTTTGGTATGCAGGCCCAGCGAGATAAAGCTCACCGCCAACACAATCAGCACCGCCTCGGCCAATACTTTCAAAAACTCATTCACCGACTGACTGACTGCGCGCGGCTGATCGGCCACGCGCTCCAGCGTAATGCCGACCGGTAGTTTGGCTTGAATCTGCTGCGCTTTAGCGTCCAGCGAGCGACCCAACTCAATAATGTCGCCACCCTTTTCCATTGATACGCCAAGGCCGATCACTTCCTTGCCATTGAAACGCATCTTGTCGCGCGGCGGGTCCATGGTGGCACGTGTGACCGTCGCAAAGTCGCCCAGGCGGAAGGTATTGCCGTTCACGCGCAAGGGGATATCTTCAATGTCTTGCGTCGACCGCACCTGACCCGAGACACGCACCTGCAGGTAATCGGTGGGCGTCACCAGCACACCGCTGCCCTGTATCGCGTTCTGCGCATTAATCTGCTGCACAATCAAATCAAACGGCACACCCAGTTGCGCAAACTTTTTACTGGAAAACTCGATGAAGATTTTTTCATCCTGCACGCCGTACAACTCAACCTTTGAAACGGTTTTAACGGCTAGCAGCTGCTGAGGAACGAAATCGGCATACTGCTTCACTTCGGCTATCGTAAAACCATCGCCAGACAGCGCGAAAATAGAGCCGAAGGTATCGCCGAACTCATCATTGAAAAACGGGCCTTGCACACCGCCGGGCAAGGTGTAGCGCATATCACCAATTTTTTTGCCTACCTGGTACCACACCCCTTGCACGTCTTTCGGCGGGGTTGATTCACGTAACTCGAGAATGATCAGTGTCTCGCCGGGCTTGGAGTAGCTGCGAATCTTGTCGACGTACGGCGTCTCTTGCAGCGTTTTTTCCAGCTTCTCGGTGACTTCCGCAGCCATCTGCACCGAGCTCGCACCCGGCCAGTACGCCCGCAGCACCATGGCGCGAAACGTAAACGGCGGGTATTCATCCTGCCCCAGTTTTTCGTAGCTCATGATGCCGCCGAGCAGCAGCACCACCATCAGATAGCGGATAAACGGAATATGCTCCAGCGCCCAGCGCGAGAGGTTGAGACGCTCTCTCATTGCGGCGCCCCGGCAGCCACAGCCGGCCGCCCCAGAATGCTGACCTTCTGCCCTTCCCGTAGCAAATGAACGCCAGCGATCACCACCTCCTGACCGGCATCGAGGCCCGAGCCCACCAAAATCTCATTGCCCTGCGGCCCGGCGACTTCGATCGGCACCAGCTTCACCTTGCCCTTCTCAACCACCCAAACCGAGGTCTTGCCTTGGTCATTCAGCAAGGCAGTCAGCGGCACCCGAATACCCGGCGGTAGCGGCGCGCTGAAGCTGACGGTTGCCGTCATCCCCAGACGGATATCCGCGGTCGCTTTGCTCAGCGCCACGCGCGCAGAAAAGGTGCGGGTTGCGGGGTCGGTTGCCGGCGCAATCTCGCGCACCACCCCGGGCACGGCGTTGTCTCGTTGCGCCCAGGTACGCACCGTCACCGACTTGGCCTGACGAATCGCCTCGACCCGGTCTTCCGGAATGCTGACCTTCACCTCGATCGCGCCGGTGCGCGCCAGCCTGACCACGGGTGAACCGGGCGCCACCACCTGCCCCACCTCGGCATCCAGCGCGGTCACAACCCCTTCGGCATCCGCCACCAGCGTGGTGTAGCTGCTTTGATTGGCTTGTACCTTTAGCCCGGCACTGGCCTGATCATGCGCCGACTGTGCAGCCTTGTAGCTGGCCTCTTTGGCGTCAAGCACTGCCTGGCTGACGAAATTTTTCGCGCGCAGCTCGCGGTAGCGCTCTAGATCCGCTTTAGCCAAAGCGAGCTGGCTATCGGCGCCACTGAAAGCGGCTTTGGCTTGTGCCTGCGACAGCTGAAGGTCGGTCGCATCCAGCTGCATCAGCACCTGGCCGCGCTTCACCACGGAACCCACTTCCACCTTGCGCACGATGATCTTGCCACCAACGCGAAACCCCAAGCGTGATTCATAGCGCGGCACTACCTCACCCGATAGCTCCATCGACGCCTCGGTGCTGCCCGGCGCCAGCGTGAGGGTGCGGACGGGGCGGATATCTTCGCTTTGCTCGACTTTTTTCGAGCAGCCGGCGAGGCCGATGAGAGCAAGCAGTAGCGAAGACAGGCCGACAATGGCGCGCAACTGGCGAGGACGGGAGAGAGTGGGCACCTTGGAATTCCTTTACTATCGCCGCGGCTCGGGGAATGGCTGCCGGAGTCTAACTGACTTAAGAGTTAATAATTATACGAGCCAGCATGCTGAATCAGCACTACGAAAATTTCCCGGTCGCCTCGCCGCTGCTGCCCGCCCATCTGCGCGCACCGGTCCGGGTGATTTATGCCTTTGCCCGCAGCGCGGATGATTTGGCCGATGAAGGCAACGCCGCACCCGAGGCTCGGCTTGCGTCGCTGCGCGCGTACAGCGCCGAGCTGGACCGAATCGATGCGCACCAACCGCCGCACACCGAGCTGTTTCAGCAACTCGCCGACACCCTGCGGCAACACGAACTGACCACTCAGCCGCTGCATGATCTGCTGTCGGCGTTCAGCCAGGACGTGGTGCAAACGCGCTACCCCACCTATGAGCGGCTGCTCGACTACTGCGCACGCTCGGCCAATCCGGTCGGGCGCATCATGCTCGGCTTGTTCAGGCAAGATCAGCCGCCGCACTTGCAACGCAGCGATGCGATCTGCAGCGCGCTGCAGATCATTAATTTTTTGCAGGATGTAGCGATCGACTGGACCAAAGGCCGGGTCTACCTGCCGCAGGAAGATCTGGATCGCTTTGGTGTGAGTGAGCAGCAAATTGCACACGCCGAAGCAGATGCGCGCTGGCGTGCACTGATGGCATTTGAAGTTGAGCGCGCGCGCCAATTGATGCGCTCAGGCGCGCCACTCGCGCGCGACATGCCGGGGCGGTTTGGCTGGGAATTGCGCTTGATCGTACTTGGTGGCCTGCGCATTCTGGAAAAAATAGAGGCTGTCGGGTTCGATGTGTTTCGGCACCGCCCCACCCTCAACAAGCACGACTGGCTGTTGCTGGGCTGGCGCGCGTTACGCTTTGTCGTTTAGCATTCGGTGCGCTGCGCCCCAGTAACGCAAAAAATTTGTCATGACGCCTGAAGAGTATTGCCAACAAAAAGCAGCGCAAAGCGGCTCAAGCTTTTATTACAGCTTTCTGTTTCTGCCGCCCGAGCGGCGGCAGGCGATTACTGCGCTCTATGCGTTCTGCCGCGAAGTTGATGACGTGGTCGATGAAAGCAGCGATCCGCAAGTCGCGCGTACCTCGCTCGGCTGGTGGCGCAGCGAGATCGCGCGCATGGCGCAAGACCAACCCAGTCATCCGGTTACGCGCGCGCTACAACCGCATGTAAAAACATTCGCGTTGCCGATTGATCAGCTGCTGGTAATCATCGATGGCATGGAGATGGATCTCAGCCAGACAAGGTATCTGGACTTTAAAGCTCTGGAGCATTACTGCTGGCATGTGGCCAGCGTAGTGGGATTACTGTCTGCGCGCATCTTCGGTATCACCGACCAGCGCACGCTGCAGTACGCAGAAAAACTCGGGCTGGCGTTTCAGCTCACCAATATCATTCGCGATGTTGGTGAAGACGCACGTCGTGATCGTATTTATCTGCCCATTTCCGAGTTACAGCAGTTCGAGGTACCCGCTGCAGACATCCTCAATGCCAAACACAGCGATCGCTTTGAACGCTTGATGCGTTTTCAGGCCGAGCGTGCGCAACGCTATTACGACGAAGCCTTCGCCTTGCTGCCCGCGCAAGACCGACGCGCTCAGCGTGCCGGGCTGATCATGGCCGCCATCTATCGCGCAGTTTTACATGAAGTCGAACGCGACGGATTCCGTGTGCTGCAGCACCGTATCTCGCTCACGCCCATACGCAAACTCTGGCTCGCCTGGAAAACCTGGGTCCGCGGCTGAGATGCGATCCACCACCGTCGCAGTCATCGGCGCCGGCTGGGCTGGCTGCGCCGCTGCGGTCGAACTCACGCGTGCCGGCGCGGATGTCACTGTGTACGAGGCTGCGCGTACTGCCGGCGGACGCGCGCGCCGCATCGCGTATCAGGGCCAGTCCCTCGATAACGGCCAGCATATTTTGCTGGGCGCCTACCGTGAATCATTACGACTGATGCAGCACGTGGGGTTGAACCCCGCACAACTGCTGATGCGGATACCGCTGCACATGCGTTATCCGCATGGCGAAGACGGTATGAGCATGCTCGCGCCGCGATTGCCGGCGCCGCTGCATCTACTGTTTGGCGTGCTACGCGCGAAGGGTTTGACGCTGGCTGATAAGTTATCCCTTGCGCGTTTTTCCAGCGCAGCGCGCTGGATGGGCTGGCAGCTGAATATCGATTGCACGGTGACTGAGCTATTGGCGCGTTTTGATCAAACCGATCGTCTGACGAAACTACTGTGGCGCCCGCTGTGCATCGCGGCGCTCAACACACCACCCGAGCGCGCCTCCGCCAAGGTCTTCCTTGCCGTGCTGCGCGACAGCTTAGGTGCCCACCGCGCTGCCTCCGACATGCTGCTGCCACGCACCGACTTAAGCGCGCTATTCCCCGATGCCGCGCTGGCATGGCTACAAACGAAAGGCGGCAAGGTGATGATGGGTAATCGCGTGAACACCATTCATGCGCAGGACGGCGGCTGGACGGTCAGTAGCGAGCAGCGTTCAGATCACTTCCAGCATGTGGTCATCGCAACCGCCGCAACACATGCGCAGTCACTGCTGGGTGGGATTGATGACGCGCTCGCGAACCAACTCAACTTTGACTATGAAGCCATCACCACCTGCTGCTTGCAATACGCCGCAACTGTGCGCTTACCTGCACCGATGCTGGCATTGATTGATGAACCCGAGCTGCAGCGCTGGGGCCAATTCGTGTTCGATCGCGGTCAGCTGAATACCGCACAAGCCGGCTTGCTGGCCGTGGTGATTAGCGCGTCCGGAATGGCTACTGAGCATGCCGTAAAAACACAGGAAGTCGCTGGGCTCGTATCCACTGCTGCACAACAAACTCAAGAGACACCCGCGCAGTCACTTGAGGTCGCTGTTGCGCAACAACTAGCGCATGATCTGCACATGCCTGAGCTGGCGACACCGGTGTGGAGTAAAGCGATCACTGAAAAACGCGCCACCTTCGCCTGCGTGCCCGATCTGCAGCGGCCGGCAAATGCCACAACGCACAGCGGTTGTTGGCTGGCCGGTGATTACACCGAGAGTGATTATCCGGCGACCATTGAGGGGGCTGTCAGAAGCGGGGTGAAGGCGGCCGCCGGAATCTTGGGAAAGACAACGTCATTTTGATGATGGCTAGCTAAGCTCTCGCACTTTCGTCATCGCCTCATCAATCCGCTCAACGCCTATCACCTGCAAGCCTTCAATCTTCTGACGCGGCAGGTTGGATTTGGGCACTAGCGCAACCGAAAAGCCGAGTTTTGCGGCTTCGCGTAACCGCTCTTGCCCGCGTGGCGCAGGACGGATTTCACCCGCCAAGCCCACCTCACCAAATGCCACCAAACCCCGAGGCAGCGGCTTGTTTCGCATCGACGACTGTATCGCCAACAGCACCGCCAAGTCGGCCGCAGGCTCACTGATTTTTACGCCACCCACCGCGTTGATGAACACATCCTGATCATAGGCCGCCACACCGGCATGACGATGCAACACCGCCAGCAGCATCGCTAAACGGTTCTGCTCCAAACCCACCGACAAGCGACGCGCATTCGGCACATGCGAAGCATCCACCAAGGCTTGCACCTCAACCAGTAGCGGACGCGTGCCCTCTTGCGTCACCATCACACAGGAGCCTGGCACCTGCGCATCATGCTGCGACAAAAACAAAGCCGAAGGATTAGAAACTCCCTTCAGCCCTTTTTCGGTCATGGCAAACACACCCAACTCATTCACCGCACCAAAGCGGTTCTTGAACGCACGCACCAATCTGAAACTGGAATGGGTATCGCCTTCGAAGTAAAGCACCGTGTCCACGATATGCTCAAGCACACGCGGCCCGGCCAGTGCACCCTCTTTCGTGACATGGCCCACCAAAATAATAGTGATGTCTGACTGCTTGGCGACACGGGTTAACTGCGCAGCACACTCACGCACTTGCGCCACCGACCCCGGCGCCGAGGTCAGCGCATCAGAGTACAGCGTTTGTATCGAATCAATTACCGCGACTTGCGGTCGCTGATCTGCCAGCGTGTTAAGAATTTTTTCGAGCTGAATCTCGGCCTGCAAGTGCAAATCATTGGCATCAATCACCAGACGACGAGCACGCAGGCCGACTTGTGCACCAGACTCTTCACCGCTCACATACAAGGCCTTGCTGGTTTTAGAGAGGTTGGCCAGCGCCTGAAGCAGCAGCGTGGATTTACCGATACCGGGGTCACCACCAATCAGCACCACACCACCGGCGACCAGGCCACCGCCTAACACACGATCGAATTCTTCAATACCCGTTGGTACACGCGGCACATCAGCAGCGGCAATATCCGATAATTTTTGTACCGGCGCACCTTGCACCAAACCCTGCGGCTGTGAAGAGAAGCGGTTTGCGCCGACATCAACCACCGTCTCCACCAGCGTATTCCACTTGGCGCACACCGGACACTGCCCCGCCCATTTATTACTGACACCACCACATTCCGTGCAGGTGTAGTTGGTTTTTGATTTCGCCATGCTGCTTATGCTCCGCGTGTTTCTCGTCGTACGCGCGGTGCTGTAGCGCACATCAGCTCGTAGCTGATCGTGCCCGCTGCCGACGCCACCTCGTCAATCGGCAGACCATCACCCCACAGCGTCACCTTGCTGCCGATGGTTGCCGCCGGCAGCGGTGTGAGATCAACGCTCAACATATCCATCGAGACACGTCCCAGCACGCGGGTGCGCACGCCATCCACCAGAACCGGGGTGCCGGTCGGTGCGTGACGCGGATAACCATCGGCGTAGCCGCACGCCACAATACCGATACGCATAGGCTGATCCGCTGTGAACAAGCTGCCGTAACCGACACTGTCACCGGCGTGTAGTTGCTGCACCGAGATCAGCTCACTCGTCAATGTCATCGCGGGCATCAGTCCGAAGTCGTGCGCCGTATGTCCACCCGGGCTGCCGCCGTACAGCATCACACCCGGCCTTATCCAGTCGCAGGCGATCTGCGGTTGCAGCAATACCGCAGCAGAATTCGATAAACTCAACTCAGCGTTAATGCCTTGCGTACATTCATGAAAGCGTTGCAGCTGTCGCTGCGGCGTGAGCACAGCAGACGGATTTTCTGCATTCGCAAAATGCGTTAGCAGCGAGATGCCGGATACCGCTGGCATGGATCGCAGACGTTGATACGCGACCTGCACCTGCTCGGGGGCAAATCCCAAGCGGTTCATGCCACTATTGACTTTAAGATGAACATGTAGCGGCTCGCCGGAAGCATGCTGCAGCAACTCCAGCTGCGCCTGGTAATGAACGACAGGTTGCAATTGGTGCTGCTGAAAAATGGGCAACTCATCAACGCTGAACAGTCCCTCCATCATCATCAGCGGTTTTTGCCAGCCCAGCTCGCGCAAACCAATTGCTCTATCCAACTCAACCAATGACAACCCATCAGCGTGTGTGAATGCGTTGAAGGCATTCACCAATCCGTGACCATACGCATCCGCCTTCACGACCGCCCACACCCGCGCACCCGGCATCATGGCCTGCGCCACGGCAAGGTTGGACCGCATGGCGCTAACATCAGTGGTGGCAACAAGAGGGCGAGGCATCGTCTAGGTGACTGGCGTGCGAAACTCAACGTCATATTTTACCGGAGCCCGATCATTCAGAACCTGCCAATTACAACCGCTGCTGTTCGCCCTGGCGCTATGCAGCACCGTCATCCGGACAAGATGGCAACTCAACAAGACCCGCCGGATACCCTCGGATTTCATGGTATAAAGCAAGCCGCATGATTTACAGCAATACATCCGCTGCATGAATCGCGGCTTCTACACCATCATGGCGGCGCAGTTTTTCTCGTCGCTCGCCGATAATGCATTGCTGATCGTAGCGATCTCGATTCTGGTATCGGCGCACTCGCCAGAGTGGATGACGCCGATGCTCAAATTATTCTTCGTGCTGTCGTATGTTGTGCTGGCACCGTTCGTTGGCGCATTTGCCGACGCCTACCCCAAAGGCAAGGTGATGTTCATCACCAACCTGGTCAAGATTACCGGTTGCCTGATGATGTTCTTCAGCGTGCATCCCCTGCTGGCGTATGCCGTGGTGGGTTTCGGTGCAGCGGCTTACTCACCCGCCAAGTACGGCATTCTGACCGAGTTACTGCCCCCTGAAAAACTAGTGATGGCGAACGGCTGGATCGAAGGCCTGACCGTGCTCTCGATCATTTTTGGTACCGTACTCGGTGGCGCGTTGGTCAGCGCCAAATTCGCCAGCCTGATGACTGAGCTGCTGCCATTTCAATCACTCGAGCTAGGCATCACACTGGAAGTTGCGCTGGCCGTCGTCATGCTGTCGTACTTACTCGCCGCCCTGTTCAACCTGAAAATTCCGCTCACGGTCACTCATTACCCGCGTCAAGAGCACGGCCCATGGCGCTTGGTACTGGATTTTTCGCATTGCTTCGTCTCGCTGTGGCGCGACCGTCTTGGTCAGATATCGTTGGCAGTGACATCGCTGTTTTGGGGTGCCGGTGCCACGCTGCAGTTCATCGTGCTGAAGTGGGCAGAAAAAGCGCTCAACATGCCGCTGGCGCAAGCCGCTGTGCTGCAAGGTGTAGTGGCGTTTGGTGTGGCTTTTGGGGCGATGGCCGCAGCACGCCATATCTCGCTGAAAAAATCATTAACCGTGATGCCCGTTGGTTTTGCGATGGGCATCATCGTTTGCATCATGGTGACGGTCGACTCCGTCACGCTGGCCTATCCGCTGCTGGTGCTGATCGGTGCGTTGTCGGGCTATTTTGTGGTTCCCATGAATGCCTTGCTTCAGCATCGCGGCCATGTGCTGATGAGCGCCGGACACTCCATCGCCGTGCAAAACTTCAGTGAAAATTTATCGATCTTGATGATGCTTGGCCTATACGCCTTGCTGGTTAAACTCAACCTGAGCATCTCGATCGTGATCGTGCTGTTCGGTGCATTCGTGTCCGGCATCATGTGGCTGGTGATGCGGCGGCATGCGGCGAATCAACGGGAGTACGATTCGTTGCATCTGATCGGCCAACAAAAGCACTTCGGCACTTAACCCTGTAGCGAAAGGCCGCTCGCGTTTTTGGGGCCGCCTTGCCTTACTCACCCATTGATTTTTGCGACTGCCTGCTGCGGCCAGGCATCAGGCACTACGAATCCGCGTTCGGTCTCAAACCACTCATCACCTTCGCGGCGTAACGATGCGACCATCAGCGGCATGTTGTCCTGCTCAAAATGCTGATGAAGTTGTATTTTCAGATCGCTCACATCAACGCCCAGATCAAGCCTTAATCGTGCTGGTGCCAGCCAGCTGGTGCGAGGAAGCACTACGCCAACTGAGCCTAGGTGCGCTTCAAGCTCATTCAAAGTACACCACCATCCTTGGCAGTGATGTTCGGAGACTCCAAGATGCGCGAGATCAATCTGCGAGCCGCGCCGGTGAAATAACCACCCTTTCACCAGCGCTTGTGCCGTAGCGAGTGGTTGCGGTAGCAGTGCCTGCGCGGCGGGGTGTTCGCCTAATGCCAGCTGCCGATCAAGAATCTTGCGCATTTTTCGCCCCAGCGTGTCGGCGAGATTCGGCCCCACAAAATAATCCGCCTGCTGCACAGCCTGTAATACAGGATCATCAACCGCAAGCAGATAAAACTTGGTCGCCAATTCCCAATGCACCAAGGCTTGATCAAATCTCAGCAGAAAATCAAACTCGCCTATGGTGTCTTCTTTCCCGCTGCGCACCGGTAACCCATGCGCGACCAGTTGGCCTTGATGTTTGAAGTACCAAGCCAACAAACGCTCGGCGTAGCGCCCAAGACGCGTGAAGCGTTGCACATCCAAATACGCCTCAAACGCCACCGCGTCAGCATCGAGTTGCAGCAGCCAGTCACGGCAATGGTCAGCGGTATGAGTCGGCAGTTTTGCAATTTTTCCCTGCCAGCGCGGAGAGATTGCGTCGAGCACATCGGGCGCATCCAGCAACCACGCCAGCGAACGTACATGCGGGTTACGCAAGCCAACCCAGCGCTGCTGAAACTGCGCTTGGTGGTTGGTAGTCAGTGAGCGCATTGGCTCAGACGGCACCGATAATGCTTTTCGCGAGACAGAGATCGCGCCAGGTTTTGGCTTTGTCCGCGGGTTGCCTGAGCAGGTAGGCCGGGTGATAGGTGATCACTAAAGGAATGCCATCAAACTCGCGGGGCGCGCCACGCAGACCAGCGAGCGCGGTTTCTGTCGGCAAACCCAGCAACGACACCGCCGCTGTTTTACCTAACGCGATGATGACTTGCGGTTGGATCAGTGCAATTTGTCGGCGCAAGTAAGGCATACAGGCGCCGATCTCGTCCGGTGATGGTGGACGGTCTTTACCATCGGACCCCACAGGTCGGCATTTCACGATGTTGGCGATATAGGTATCCTGACCGCGCGACAAAGCCAAGGCGCGCAGCATATTGTCGAGCAGCTTGCCGGCCGGCCCGACGAATGGCTCGCCCTGAAGATCTTCCTGACGCCCCGGCCCCTCACCCACAAATAACCAACGCGCAGCGCGGTCGCCGACACCGGGCACGGCATGTTTTCTGCCCTGGCACAAGCCACATTGTCTGCAGGTACGAATACTGTCTTCCAGCGCATCCCAATCCAGGTTGGCGTGCGCACTATTTTGCGGGTTGTTCAATGGGCTAATCATTCCCGCTTCTACCACCGAAGGCAGGCTATCGACTGAATCTACAGCCGAAACTGAAGCTGAAGCCGTATCCAAACCTGAAGCTGAAGCTGAACCTGAATCTGCAGCTACACCAGCCGTAGCACCGTGCCGGCGTACCCATACCGGGCCGAGTCCCATATGCTGCAGCTTGTGCACTTTGTCGAGATTCACGCTGGCTCCTGCGCAAGCTTTAGTCGCATCACGATCGCATCCTCGCGGGTGGTACCCGCAGCAGGGTAATATTTTTTTCGAACACCAATCATTTCAAAGCCTGCGTGCCGGTACACCGCGAGCGCGTGTTGATTCGACGGCCGAACCTCCAACAAAATCTGATAAATACCGGCGGCTTCAGCTAATGCACTAACTTTATCCAGCAAAATACTTCCAATACCTTGCCCCTGCAAATCGGGCCGTACAGTGATGTTCAGCAGATGCACGTCATCAACCGCAAACATCAGCAAGAAATACCCTGCCAAGCGACCATCAGCTTCACGCAGCACCCAAGCGGCGTAACGGTTAGCCAAAGAATCCAGGAAATTACCGCGCGTCCAAGGAAACGGGTAAGCGTCGTTCTCGACGCGAACCACGTCTTCAACATCTTGCACGCGCATGGTGGCGAACGCGAGCTGGCCTTGGTAGCGCATCGGCTTCGGTACCGAGCTCATGCAGCGAACACAACAGCGCGATACGCCGCGCCATTCCAAATAGGGCGCAGCAGCATCATGAGGCAACGCCGGCGGCCAAACGCTCGGCGGTCGTGAGCGCGACTTTGTCACGCAAATACAGCGGCTGCGCATCGCGCGGCGCTACCCACTCAGCCTTCGCCATCGCAACAACTGCCAGGCGAGCGATATCAGCCGCATGCGGCAAGATATCGGGGTAACGCTGCTCGTTAGCCAAGGCAGAGAACGGCTCGGGATAAGCTAGCACACCGTTGCCGCATACCGATGTACCCGCATCTAGTTCAACCTGCGATGCATCCGACAAGGTCGGCTCGGTGACGGTCTGCCAGCCATCAGCGAAACGGTAGCGCGCCCAGTACACCTCGCCCATACGTGCATCCATGACCGCGATCACCTCATCACCCGCGCCGGCATTGCGCGCCGCTTCGGCCATCGCGAGCAGGGTCACCACGGGTACGACATTTTTTTGCACACCAAACGCCAACCCTTGCACCAAGCCGCACGCGGTTCGCACACCCGTGAACGAGCCCGGGCCGCAGCCAAAGGCAAACAACGCGCAATCAGCGAGCAAAACACCCGCCGACTGCAAGGCCTGCTGCAGCATCGGCAGCACGGTTGCCGAGTGCGTTGCAGCGCCGCGCGACTGCTGTGTGAAGAGCTGGCCTTGGTGCAAGACAGCGACGGATGCGAAATCAGTCGAAGTATCCAACGTGGCAATGGTGGGGAGTGGATGCGGCATGGCGCGATTTTACCAAGCAGCCATCGGGTAGAATCTGATCATGCAGTCGCTATTTCTGGTACCCAAACAATTTCCGCAATTGGCCCGCGCCTTGGATGAAGGCCGCTGGGTCGTGGCCTGCCTGTGCGCCGCATGGTGCGATGTCTGTAAACAGTACCGGCCGGGGTTTGAAGCTCTAGCTGCAGAGCACCCGGATCAGCAGTTTGTGTGGATAGACATTGAGGATCAAGCCGAGTTGGTGGGCGATCTCGACGTTGAGAACTTTCCGACCATTCTGATTCAGCACCGCGATGTAGTCGTGTTCTACGGCACCATGTTGCCCGAGCCACGTCAGGTGGCGCGCTTGCTTGAAGCACAACTGAGCCGCGATGAATCCGAGTTGCAGCGCGAGGCGAACAGCAGCGCCGAGCGTCAGCAGTGGCAGCGGGAATGTAATCTTCGCTCGCTGCTTGCCCAATTGAGTTCCTGAGTTCACCCCGAGGCAGCACTCGCATTGCCGGAAGGTGATTTGCCGGCGGGTGCTTTACGTGCGCTGAATACGGCGCTAAAAGCGCACCTCACAGCACGTTTATGATGATGGCGTTTCCTCCAAGCGCAGTGGAAGACTGCGCAGCCGCTTGCCCGTCAGTTTGAAAACCGCATTGGCAACTGCAGGTGCAATTGGTGGCGTGCCGGGTTCTCCCACACCCTCGGGCGCATCAGCCCCGGCGATCAGCTCTACCTGCACCTCGGGCATGTCGGTAATGCGCAGTGTTTTGTAATCATGAAAATTCGATTGCTGCACCCGCCCATCGCTAAGTGTGATCTCATCATGCAATGCCGCTGAAAGACCAAACGCAATCGCCGACTCGATTTGTTGCCGCACGCCTTCGGGGTTGACCACCACGCAGCAATCGACCACACAGCTCACTTTATGCACGCGTATCTGCGCAGCCTCAACCGACACCTCGGCCACTTGCGCCACAATCGTCCCGAATGACTGGTGCAAGGCAACGCCCACCGCGTTACCTGCTGCAGGTTTACCAGCAAGTTTTACCGCAGCATCCAACACAGTGAGATGTCGCGGGTGCTTGTACAGCATCTGCCGCCGAAACCGCACCGGGTCAATACCCGCGGCATGCGCAAGCTCATCAATAAAACTCTCTTTAAAAAACGCGTTGTGCGAGTGCCCCACTGAGCGCCAGGTACCCAGCGGCACTTCGGACGCGATGGTGACATGCGACACCAACTGATTCGGAATCTCGTAGCAATGATCGTACAAGCCTTCGACGGTTGTTTTGTCCGGCCCCATCATTGGCAAACCGAACGCGCGATAAAGCAGATGCTGACCCGGCGCGCCTGACGCCGATTTAGTATCCCACCCGATTAACTCCCCCTCATCCGACAACATACCCGTCAAACGCGCTACGGCGGCGGGGCGATAAAAGTCATGCGCCAGATCTTGTTCACGCGTCCACAATAACTGTACCGGCGTACCTTCCATTGCACGCGCAATGTGGACAACCTGCGCCACCATGTCATTATCAAGACGCCGCCCAAATCCACCGCCCAGCAAGGGCACCACCAAGTCAATCGCATCTTCATCAACACCAGCCACACGCGCCGCCACCTTCACCGCCAGCGAGGGCGTTTGCGTTGGCACCCAAAGCTTTAGTCTTCCATTAACAAACTGCGCTGTCGCATTCACCGGCTCCATTGCCGCATGCGCCAGCAAAGGCGCGCTGAAATCGGCAGTAATGCGCTTGGCGCTCACCACGTTCTTCATGTCACCGCGCTGGAGGTAGCTGAACGCGTTCTCGTTATCAACCGCTTCCAGCAAGGCGTACGCAATTGATTCCGACGACAGGTGCGCGTTAACGCCCTCCTCCCATACCGGCTTGAGTTGCTCCACCGCTTGCATGGCCTGCCATCGCGACTCGGCCACCACCGCAACCGCATGCGGCGCACCGGAGCTATCGGCGTTGAGCGTCATCACGCGCACGACCCCGGGTAATTTTTCAATCTCGGCGGTATCAACGCTTTTTAGTGTGCCGCCGAACACGGGGCACATCGACACCATCGCAAAGCGCATGCCCTCAAGCCGAATATCCAGCCCGAACTGCGCGCTGCCATCCACCTTGGCAGGTATATCCAGCCGCGCGGCGGCAGTCCCGATCAGCTTAAAGTCCTGGCTTGCCTTTAACGAGAACGGCACATCACCAATCGCCGCCGCACTCGGCGCTAACTCGCCATAACTTGCCGAGCGGCCGCTGCTATGCGACACCTGTCCTTGCGCTGTAATGCACTCAGCATCCGGCACACCCCAGGCGCGCGCCGCTGCTGCCACTAGCCGCGCACGTGCCGCCGCGCCCGCCTCGCGCATCGGTAACCAACTGTCCTTCACGCTCGAGGATCCGCCCGTCACCATCAGCCCAAGCTCGCGCATCAGCTTGCGCGACAGCCACTGTGCGCCGCGCTTGAGCAAACCCTGATCATCCGGATGAAACGGCAGGCCATCGGCTGCCATCGAGGTATCACCGTAAATCGCGCGCAACGGCGCCTGCATCATGCTGACCGAGTTTAACGGCACATCCAGCTCTTCGGCGACCAGCATCGCCAATGAGGTCATCACGCCTTGCCCCATCTCGCTCTTGGTTAGCATCACAGTGACGCGGTTATCGGTCGATACACTGATCCATCCGTTCAGTGCGTAGCCTTGATCAGGCCAGCTCACTGGCAGCGAGGCGTGCAGGCGCTGACGCGGCGGCAGCAACGTCCAACCGACCACCAAGGCCCCGGCGACGCCGAGACCACCGACGATAAATCTGCGACGCGAGCGGTCGTAATCAGGAAAGCTCAAGGAGGCACCCCGTTCATGTCTTGGATAACAATGACGCGATGAATGTTACCCGAAGCTGAACCAGCACCATGGCGCCAGCCGGCCGCTCGGTGCGGGGCTGGCAAGATGCCATGTTGAGCGCCGGCAGCGTCAATCAGTACTACCGACACAAGGTCGCAACATCGTGAGCGAAAGTTTCTTTCAGTCGTTTATGTTGCTGCTGCTGGTAACTGATCCGTTCGGGAATGTGCCTCTGTTTGTAAGCACACTGCGTCAGGTCACGCCCGAGCGTCGGCACCGTGTGGTGGTGCGTGAGTGTCTGATCGCATTTAGCTTGCTGCTGGTGTTCATGCTGGTCGGCGCGCCCTTTTTAGCGGCGCTGCAGTTAAGCGAGGTCGCACTGCGCATCGGCGGTGGCGTGATTCTGTTTTTGATTGCGCTGCGAATGGTGTTCCCGCAACCGGGCGGGGTGTTTGGACAAACCCACGCAGATGCTACCGAGCCGCTGATCGTACCTTTGGCCATCCCGGCGCTCGCCGGGCCGTCGGCGCTGGTCACCGTGTTGCTGTTCTCATCGCAAGCCAAGATGTCGTTGTGGCTGTGCGCCGCTGTGATCTCGCTGGTGGCACTGGTTTGGCTGGCGGTGTTGCTGGCTGCCGAGCGACTGCAACGGGTGCTGGGGGATGCGGTGATGATCGCGTTCGAGCGCTTGATGGGTCTGATCCTGACGGCAATCGCGATCGAGATGCTGCTGGCCGGGGTACGGGCTTATGTGGCGTCCATCTAGGGCGTCTAGTAAGTGCGCTCAAGCTGACTAGTGCTATGACAATTTTCGATAAAGAGGGCTCGGACTTTTCTTTTAGATAATTATCTTCGTCGGTGCCGGACAAATGTATGGACGGAGTTCCTTACCTTTACAATAAACGTAGTTATAATAATTCCAGATGTTCTTGCAGTTCGACCGCATCAAAGACCAGATCAATCAGCAGAAGCACGGCGTTTCACTCGCGCTAGCCAGTGAATTAGATTGGGACTTCGGCATCGTATGGGACGACGAGCGAATCGATTACGGAGAACGAAGGCAATGCTGTCTTGCCCCGATAGGAGCTCGATTATTTTTCGTAGCGTTTGTCGACCGTGACGATCATCGGCGCGTGATTAGCCTTAGAAAAGCGAACATAAGGGAGGTGAAGTTTTATGCAGAACACTGTGAAGGCTCTTAATGGACGCACCCTAATCGTACCTGATGCCGAAGAAGATCAAAAAATCACCCAAGGAGCGTTGTCTGACCCCGATGCACAGCCGCTGAGCGATGAGCAAATCAAGTGGTTGAAACCCCAGCGACTTAGAGGTCGCCCAATGGGTACAGGCAAAAAGATGCAGCTTACGCTGCGCATTGATACGGATGTGATTGAATACTTCAAACGGAGCGGTGACGGTTGGCAAACGAGAATGAACGACGCGCTGCGCGAATGGGTTGCTACTCATTGAGCAAATTGCGACACAATGAAAAATTGTTGTCCCGCCTGAGACGGCCGTTCGTACGTACTGCGTACTGACGAAAAAAATCCCCGCTGGGCGGGGATTTTCATATTGCTATCGGTAATTCAGCGCATCAGATCGGCTTGATGTTTGCTGCCTGCAGACCCTTAGGACCGCTAACAACATCAAACTCCACTTTCTGATTCTCCTGCAGCGTTTTGAAGCCTGAGGATTGGATCGCGGAGAAATGTGCGAAGAGGTCGGCGCCACCACCCTCGGGGGTAATGAAACCAAAGCCCTTTGCATCATTGAACCACTTGACAGTACCCGTTGCCATGCAATTTCCTTTCTATGGGTTATCCCTGATAACCCTGGTTAAGGCGGAAGTTCCGCCGGAAGACCGTCTCAACCAAGTAAGGAATTACAGCCAAATACTGCACCACTGCTACCTGAGCCTCAACGTCGCGAGGATTATACCGGAGATGCGCTTATAACTTGACAAATCCCATAAATGTTTGCGCCAAATCCAAATACGGCGCCGATCAGCACCGGACCCATTGACGCCGCGCTAGCGAGATGTCGCGGACACATGCGCAAGATGGTCGAGCGATGCGCGCCCAAATACCCTATAGTGCACAGATTCAAATCCTCACACCCACCATGATATTTGACGTAGCTATCGTCGGTAGCGGACTGGCAGGACTGTCCGTTGCGCTGCACCTGGCTCAAACCCGCAAGGTCGTGGTGATCTCCAAGCGCGCCTTGCACGATGGCGCCAGTAACTGGGCCCAAGGCGGTATTGCCGCCGTGCTTGACTCTCACGATAGCCAGGATCAACACGTGGCAGACACGCTGGTGGCTGGCGCCGGTCTGTGCGACGAAACAGCAACGCGCTTCATTGTCTCCAAGGGCCGCGAGGCAATTGAATGGCTCATCGCACAAGGCGTACCGTTCACCCGCGACGAGAATGCCGAGCTGGGGTTTCATCTCACGCGCGAGGGCGGTCACAGCCAGCGCCGCATTATCCACGCCGCCGACGCCACAGGCCATGCGGTACAAGTCACGCTTGAGCAGAAGGTGCGTGAGCATCCGAACATCACCTTGCTCGAGCATCACATCGCGATCGATCTGATCACATCAGACAAGCTCGGCCTGCGCCAAGCCCAGACCCGTTGCCACGGCCTGTATATTCAAAATGTTGAAACGCATCAGGTCAGCACCGTTAGCGCTCACCACACTGTGCTCGCCACCGGTGGTGCCGGTAAAGTCTATCTCTACACCACCAACCCCGACACCGCTACCGGTGACGGCATCGCAATGGCATGGCGCGCCGGATGCCGCGTCGCGAACATGGAGTTCATACAGTTTCATCCAACCTGCCTGTATCACCCTTACGCAAAATCTTTTCTCATCACCGAGGCCGTGCGCGGTGAAGGCGGATTATTAAAACTTCCTGCCGCCGCTGGCAGCGCTGCTGGCCAGCGCTTTATGCCGTCGCACGACGAACGGGCCGAGCTAGCACCACGCGACATTGTGGCGCGCGCGATCGACTTTGAAATGAAAAAGCGCGGTGTGGATTATGTCGACCTTGATATCAGACATAAATCGCCAGAATTTTTAAAAGAACACTTCCCCACGATTCATGCGCGCTGTCTCGAGCTGGGTATCGATATCACGAAACAAGCAATACCGATCGTGCCCGCAACCCACTACACCTGTGGCGGTGTCATCACCGATCTGCGCGGGCGAACCGACATACACGGTTTATATGCTGTCGGTGAAACCGCTTACACCGGTCTGCACGGCGCTAACCGATTAGCCAGTAACTCATTGCTTGAATGCGTCGTACTCGGTCGTGCTGCGGCGATGGATATCGAGTCACAGCCAACCACTGTGTCGCCGGCACTACCCGCATGGGATGAGAGTCGCGTTACTGACGCGGATGAAGAAGTTGTCATTACGCAGAACTGGGATGAACTCCGTCGCGCAATGTGGAATTTCGTCGGCATCGTACGTACGACCAAGCGTCTGGAACGCGCGCAACACCGCATCGCTCTACTCAAAGAAGAAATCAACGAGTACTACGCGAACTTCCGAATTACCCGCGATTTACTCGAGCTACGCAACCTGGTGGAAGTGGCCTCACTGATCGTGAGTAGCGCTATGGCACGTAGAGAAAGCCGCGGGCTCCACTACAGCTTGGATTTCCCAGACACCTTGCCGAAAGCAGTACCAACGGTGCTAGCACCTGAGCGGAAAGCGCCAATTCGCCGCTAACCAAAAGCCTGGCGAGCCTAACCGTTGGCTCTAAGCGAATAATCAATCGCTTTCAGATCTTTGGTCAGAGCGCCGATAGAAATTCGATCAACGCCTGTCTCGGCAATTGCACGCACTGTGTCTTGGTTCACGCCGCCTGAAGCCTCTAATATTGCTTTACCCGCAGCGACGCTTACAGCCTCACGCATCATGTCGTGGCTGAAGTTATCAAGCAGGATGGATGTGGCACCCGCATCCAGCGCCTGCCTCAGTTCATCGAGGTTTTCAACTTCTATCTGTACTGATACGCTCGCGTTCAAGGCATGCGCCGCATCCATCGCAGCCCGAATACTACCCGCCGCAGCGATATGATTTTCTTTGATCAGAATACCGTCATACAAAGCGAGGCGCTGGTTCTTTCCACCGCCCACACGCACTGCGTATTTCTGCGCCAGTCGCAAACCCGGTAAGGTTTTGCGCGTGTCGAGTATGGACGCTTTGGTATCCTCTACCAGCCGCACATACGCGCGCGTCACCGTTGCTACTGCTGACAGTAATTGCAGAAAATTTAATGCGCATCGTTCGGCCGTCATGATAGATCGCGCCGCACCTTCAATGTCACACACCACAGCCTGCGCGGGCATCAGGTCGCCCTCGGCGAAATGCCATTGAATCTGAAGCTGCGGATCGATCTGGTGCATCACTGACTCGAACCAAGGCGCGCCGCACAGAACGGCCTGCTCGCGAACCATGACCTTCGCTGTCACCTGAGCTGATTCAGGCAATAACATCGCTGTCCAATCACCACGGCCTATATCTTCTGCCAGCGCGGCGCGAATATTCGCTACCATTGCGTCATGCAAGGCTACGTCGAACGGTGCAAACGGATTATTAAGCGTACTCAATTCGCTCAACTCGAAAAAATCGACTGATTAAATTCAAAAGGAAATCAATTTAAGTGCGCTCAATTCGCTCAACTCAAAAAATTGATTAAATTCAAAAGGAAATCAATGACAGTTACACTCAGGCTGGGCCAATACCTGAAAACAGCTTCTGCTCCGCAGCCAGGTCGGACGATGGACGAATATTCGCCTTTTTAGCAGCTGCAAAATCCAGCATACGGTTAATACAGGTAACAGCTTTATCGCGTGTATCAGATTCAACATGAATCTCGTTAGCGCCACTTTCGAGAACATCAATCAGGTTTTGCAAGCCATTCATCGCCATCCATGGGCAGTGCGCGCAGCTCTTGCAGGTAGCACTATTACCTGCTGTGGGCGCTTCAATGAACACCTTACCCGGTGCAGCTTGTCGCATCTTGTGCAAAATACCGTTATCAGTAGCGACGATAAATTCTTTTGCATCTAATGATACTGCGGCTGCTATCAACTGAGAGGTAGAGCCAACCACATCGGCTTGCGCCACCACTGCAGCGGGCGACTCTGGATGCACCAGTACTTTGGCGTGGGGATGCTCAGCACGAAGCAGATCAAGCTCGATACCCTTGAACTCATCATGCACCAGGCAAGAGCCCTGCCACAGCAGCATGTCGGCGCCGGTCTGCTGTTGGATATAACTACCCAGATGACGGTCCGGCGCCCAAATGATTTTTTTTCCTTGCTCGTGCAGATGCTTGACGATGTCGAGACCAATAGATGAGGTCACCATCCAATCCGCGCGCGCCTTCACGGCGGCGCTGGTGTTGGCATACACCACCACGGTACGATCAGCATGCGCATCACAGAACGCAGTGAACTCATCCACCGGACAGCCCAGATCAAGCGAGCAAGTCGCATCCAGATCCGGCATAAGAATGGTTTTATCTGGCGAGAGGATCTTCGCGGTTTCACCCATGAAGCGCACACCCGCAACGACCAGCGTCTTTGCCGCATGATCACGACCGAAACGCGCCATCTCTAACGAGTCGGATACGCAACCGCCGGTTTCTTCAGCGAGATCTTGCAGGTCAGCGTCAACATAATAATGCGCCACTAATACCGCGCCTTTTTCTTTTAATAAGTTGCGCGCGCGCTCCTTCAACTGTAATCGCTGTTGCGGCGTCACTGGCGCAGGCACCTTGGCCCATGCCGAGGTGACGCAGCTAACGCCATCAGCATTTGGCTTTTCAAATTCAACAGTCTTGATGTCCAACGCACACTCCAGAGAAATACGATTTAGCCTGGAACGCGCCAGACCAGAACAAGCTTCAGATGATTAAGAATGTCATTGAGATGAGTGGGACAGATTAGCGTGCATTATCATCGACAAGCCATCAGCCGATGACTCGAGTACACACCGCGCGCCTACTGGCAATGTGACTTTGTCTTTCATATGACCAAACGGCAAACCTTGAAGGATGGGTATCGCTAGGCGATCGCGCAGGTAGCTGATCATGTGCTTGAAGTCGTAACCATTGTCGTAATCGGTCAACTTATAACCGGAAAAATCACCCAACAAAACGGCGCGCTGCTGCTGCAATACACCGGCATGCGCTAGTTGTAGAAGCATACGCTCAACTCGGTAGGGATGCTCATTCACATCTTCAATAAACAAAATACCGTTCTTAATATCCGGCATCCAAGGCGTACCCAGTAAACTGCACAGCATTGTCAGATTACCGCCCCACAGCGTGCCCTCAAGGTGCGCCACCGGGTTATCTTTCGCTTCAACATGGATGCTGTAAGTATCTTGCGTCACGCACTGCCAGAAATGCTGATGCGTGAAATCGCTCAGGTCTGCCCGGCTGAAATCATCACAGATCATCGGCCCGGCAAAACTACCCGCACCCGCCGTTGCCAGCATGGCTAACTGAACAACCGTGAAATCACTATGCCCTACCCAGCGCTTGCCGCCTTCGAGCACACTGCGTGTCAGGACATTGAAATCAATCACCGGCAACAAACGCGACAAACCATATCCACCGCGTAGTGCAATCACCATCTCAACATCCGGATCAAGCGCAGCAGCATGAATTTGCGCGACCCGCTGCTCGTCACTGCCGGCAAAGCGCTGCTCGCGGATCCCTTCGGCAGAAAAATCATGCACTGTGTGACCGAGCGAGCGCAGGTAGTCCAGACCACGCGTCAACGCGGCCGTGTCGGCTGGATAGCCACTCGGCGCTACTACGCCAATATGAAAGGTTTTCGTCATGAAGACTCAACGCGCGCCTGCTGGCGCCGCGCTGCAAAAAACTCAGACAGCATTGTGCCGCATTCCTCAGCCAGCACCCCGCCCTGAACCGCGGTATGGTGATTGAGTTGCGTATTGTCGAACAGATTCAGTACTGAGCCGCAAGCGCCCGTCTTGGGGTCGCTCGCGCCGAACACCACCCGTGCAATGCGTGCATGCATCATGGCCCCGGCGCACATCACACACGGCTCTAGCGTCACGTACAAAGTGCAGCCGGGTAAACGGTAGTTTTCTACCGACGTTGCTGCAGCACGCAGCGCCGCAATCTCGGCATGGTGGGTCGGATCATGGCAGCCGATAGGGCGATTAAAACCCGTCGCAATCACCGCGCTGTCCTTCACAATAACCGCGCCCACGGGTACCTCGCCTATTGCACGCGCTTTTGCCGCTTCATCCAATGCCAGTCGCATGTAGTCGTGGTCTGTCATTCAGCCTCAGTGATCTCGGCCCAGCAATTCGGCGTTTCATGCAGCACCAGTTTATGCAAGCGCAAGCCGGTGCCGTAGCGATCAACAAAGGCGGCCTGCAAAATATCAAACGCAGTACGTGCAAGATTTTCAACAGTAGGAATACGATCAATCACCACCGTCTTGTGGTTGGGTAGTGAATTCAAAAAATCTCTGACAGGCGTATCTTTTGCGTACACCAAAAATGCGTGGTCCCACACATCCACCAAATGCTGATGGGCGATCGCCTTCACGTCTGAAAAATCCATGATCATGCCGTTATCGGAACTTCCTTCTTGCTCGATGACCTGTCCTATCAGCGTTATTTCGAGCACATAGCGGTGCCCGTGCAAGTTTCGGCACTGGCTTTTATGATCCGGGATTCTGTGTCCGGCATCGAACTCTAATTTACGTGTAATGGTGATCATGAATTTCAGGGTAATTGCAGCAACTTGTGCATTTGTACCGACAAGCGCCAACGCGGGCGTTGTTTGCAGGTACTGATGGCGAAATCGGTATTGCGCTGTTTATTCAGGCCATCCATCGGCTGTAAAAAATAATGCTTAAAATTCATCTGCTCAAAAGCAGCCAAGTCTTGTCCGGTTTGCGGCACCACGACCTTGATTTCATCTCCGCGTTCAACCACAAGCGCCGCGCCTTGTTTGGGGCTGACACAAACCCAATCAACGCCTTCGGGCACCGGCAAGGTGCCATTGGTCTCAATCGCTACTTCGAAATCACGGGCGTGCATCGCTGAAATCAAGGCTTCATCGAGCTGCAGCAACGGCTCACCGCCGGTAAACACGACATACTTGTGTAACGAATCGCTTGCCTGCCATTGTTCATTAATCGCATCCGCCAATTGCTGCGCATCAGCGAAGCGGCCGCCATTCACACCATCCAAACCTACAAAATCTGTATCGCAAAATTGGCAAATCGCCGTTGCTCTATCCTCTTCTCGTCCACTCCACAAGTTACAACCCGCAAAGCGGCAGAACACAGCAGGGCGTCCGGCTTGCGCGCCCTCGCCTTGTAGCGTGTGGAAAATTTCTTTAACGGTGTAGCTCACTTGAAGCTCAGGTACGGAAGTTGTCAGGACGCGATGTGATTACCCAGATCTGAAAAATTACTTATCTTCACAGCACCATCTGGAAATCGCGCTACGACTTCCAGCTCGCCGCCCATCGCCTCGATATGACTGCGCAATGTTGAAATATACATATCCGTTCGCTTTTCAATCTTGGCAATCGATGGTTGCTGAACATGCAGCACCTCTGCAAGCATCTTTTGAGACAGCCCGCGCGCTTGACGAAGTTCATTCAACGGCATTTCTGCCAGCAAGGCTTTCGTCATTGCTTTGGCTCGAGCTTGCGAACCGGGTCTCATTTGCGATCGCAAATTTGCGAATTTTTTAGCCATCGTTCAATCCTTCCTCACGAAGTTGTCTCAGATGTTCCTCGTATAACCGGTCCGCAATGGGAACATTTTTTTCGTACCAGCGATCGTCGCCAGTTTTATCACCACCAATCAGCAAGATTGCCGCACGGCGCGGATCGAAGGCGTACAAAGTTCTATACGGCCGACCGTCATGCTGAGTTCTCAGCTCGCGCATGTGATCATACGTTGAGCGGGTTATCCCACTTGAGTGAGGGAAGCCGAGGTTGGGGCCTCGCTCTTCGAGCAAACCTACCGATGCCGCTACCGACTCCTGCTCAGACTCAGTCAGGCTAGCCCACCACAGTCCAAATTCACCAGTGTATTCAACGTCCCACGCCATACGGCGAATATAGCCGCTAAGGAATATGCCGTCAAGGGAATGCTCATCTCACTTGGGTCAAAAAAACACCGGGACTCGCCCGGTGTTTCCATACCATTCGCGACCGTTGCTGACAGCGCCAGCAAGCAATCGGTCGGCTCTTTAAGCCGCCTCAGGCACGCTCGGCAGACCGGCCAGCGCCATCGCCAGTTCCTGCTCGCTGTAGTTCTCGTCTTTGAGGTTACCCGAGAAGTAGTTCTGATACGCCGCCATATCAAAGTGGCCATGGCCGCACAGGTTGAACAGAATAGTTTCGCTCTTGCCCTCGCGCTTGCAGCGCAGCGCTTCTTCAATCGCGCCTTTGACTGCATGGTTCGCTTCCGGTGCCGGCACGATACCCTCATGACGCGCAAACAAAACGCCTGCCGCAAAGCACTCGGTCTGGTGATAGGCCACCGCTTCCAGTAAGCCGAGTTCTTTCAGATGCGAGACCAGCGGCGCCATGCCGTGGTAACGCAAGCCACCGGCATGGAAACCCGGCGGTGTGAATGAAGAACCGAGGGTATGCATCTTGGTCAGCGGTGCCATATGACCGGTATCGCCAAAGTCGTAAGCATAACGACCGCGCGTCAGTGACGGGCAGGCAGCCGGCTCAACGGCCACGATGCGCGGTTTAGCGCCACCGCGCAGACCCGCACCAATAAACGGGAAAGCAATACCCGAGAAGTTAGAGCCACCACCGGTGCAGCCCACGATGACGTCCGGGTAGGCATCGGCCATCGCCATCTGCTCCATCGACTCAATACCAATAATGGTCTGATGCATCAGCACATGGTTCAGCACCGAACCCAATGCGTATTTGGTATCTGCATTGGTTGCGGCAATTTCCACCGCCTCGGAAATCGCAATACCCAAGCTACCCGGGTGATCAGCGCGCTCGGCAAGTACCTGACGACCGTAATTGGTTTCGTTAGAGGGCGAAGGCAGGCAGCGCGCGCCATAAGTTTCCATCACAGCGCGTCGATACGGCTTCTGGTCGTACGACACACGCACCTGAAACACCGTCACATCAATACCAAACAGCGAACCTGCAAATGACAGCGACGTACCCCACTGCCCTGCACCGGTCTCGGTGGTGAGGCGTTTAACGCCTGCTTGCTGGTTATAAAACGCCTGCGGAATCGCGGTGTTGGGCTTGTGGCTGCCCGCCGGGCTTACGCCTTCGTACTTGTAAAAAATCTTGGCAGGTGTTTGAAGCGCTTGCTCCAGGCGATGCGCGCGGTAGAGCGGCGCCGGGCGCCACAGCTTGTAGATCTCGCGCACCGGCTCGGGAATATCGATCTCGCGCTCCGTCGAGACCTCCTGCAGAATCAGCTCCATCGGAAATAGCGGCTCAAGATCGGCCGGGCCGATCGGCTGCAAGGTACCCGGGTGCAGCACCGGTGGCAGTGGCTTGGGCAGGTCCGCCTGAATGTTGTACCAGCGGCGTGGGATGCGGTCTTCCGGCAGCAGGAATTTAGTCTGCGACATGCGAGTGTCTCCGTAATCGTTATGTTTTATAAATAGACATGCACCAGCCGCGCGCATGATAGTAATTTGAAAATACTACCTCGCGCGCGGCCGAGTCGCTAATTTACTTGGTGAACATAGGTTTAGTCCACCACCGCTTGTGTGTGCGGCGTAACAGCGCTTATTTGGCTTTCACCATTTTTCAGGCTGACTCAAGCGACCGCAGCTCCTCATTGGTATGCCGTAAGCGATCAGCCAGCGCGCGCGATAACGAGGCAAACACATGCGATGCCATTAACGGATCTTCAACAGCGTAGCGATCAAAATCGGGGCGCGGCAAGATCAGCAACTCGGTATCCGTCACCGCACTCACATCAGCCGAGTGCGGATGGTGATCGAGGAAGGACATCTCACCAAAAAACTGCCCTCGACCAAAGGTGGCCATGTGCATACGGCGTGCTTCCTCGAGTAATAAATCAATACGCACCGACCCATGTGAAATCAGCATCAAGGCATCACCCGGTGTGCCTGCGATAAAAATCGTTTCACCCGCAGCATAAAAACGCTTATGCACGCAGCGTTGCAGGGCGGCCAGTGTCGTTGGCTGCATATCGCTGAATAATTCAAATTCTTCCAACCTCAGCGGCTTGCCTTCATCCCCATGTACACCCAGCGATTTCAGTGTTTCTTCCTCGACCCATTCGAGTGCGTCGGCAAAGTCATCAAATATCCGAATCTCTTCACCGCTATGGGTCACCCCAAGCTCTTTCAGATACCCACGCAAATTACGCCCGGTCGGCAAGGTAAACGGCAAACGCGACAGTAACAAACTTGCGCCACGCTCGGCTAACTGCGCGCGAACGCGGTCCAGCATGTGTGCTGCTGTCATATCAATTGACTGTACCCGCTGAAAATCCAGAATCAGAAAACGGGCTTTCTCAAGATCAGGCTCAAGGGTGCGGTACAACGCGTCGGTATTACCAAAAAACAGACTGCCTTGTAATTCCACAATCAAATTACTCGCGCCATGCTCGCGCAGCGCCTCACGCTCTTTACGCGAGCGCACCCGCTTTGAAAAAGTCACATCACCGCGGCTCTTGTGCCGAATCGTCGATGAGTGAATCTGCTCGCGGATAAACATTAAAATCGCCAGCACCACACCCAAGGCCGAGGCAGCGATCAAGCCCACCATTTTGGCGACCACTACCACCGAAATAATCACCACAAAATCAAGCAGCGTGACACGTGAGCGCGCCAGATGAAACAAGTGCCAGTCGATCATCCTGAAACCAATCACCAGCAGCAAGCCTGCCAAAGCAGCCACCGGCAGCCAGCACAGCAACGGCGTTAACACCAAAAACGCCAGCATCGACCAAAGACCCGCAAACACACCAGACATTTTGGTCATGCCACCACTCGCACGATTCACCAGCGAGGCGCCCATCGTGCCGGAACCCGGCGTGCCACCAAACAGCGTTGAAGCAAGATTACCCAGACCTTGGCCAATCAGTTCACGGTTCGAATCATGTCGCGTGCCAGACATTGCATCCAGCACCAAACAGGTCTTGAGGGTATCGATCGAGAGCAGTACCGCCAGCGTGAGCGCCGGAACAATCACCTGATCCCAGTGCGGCAAAGGCGCTGCACCAAACCTTTCCCAGGCCGAGACCATGCTGGCCCAAATACCGCCCGAGCCGGTATCAAAGCGCCCGATCACAAAGCTATTGTGATCCAAACTCGCAAGTGAAGGAAACGCAGTGAGGGCCAGCAACCAGTACATGATGACACCCGCCGCCAAGCCCTGAATCACCGCCGGCACATTACGCGAAGGGAAGCGCGTAGCCACGATCATCATTGCGATCGTCGCCGCGCCAATCAGCAAACTCGCACCGCTCCACGCTGCCGGTTGCAGCAAGGCGTTGAACCAGTCCGTACCCGCCGGCACACCCAACAGCTTCGGTAATTGCGAGGCGATGATAATCAAGCCAACGCCACTCAAGTAGCCGCTCACCACCGGAAACGGCATATAGCGAATCAGCTGCCCGATACCGAATGCGCCCAACATAATCTGCAGCAGGCTGCTGCAGACAGCCACCAGAAATAAAATCAACAGCACCGAGGCCGGGTCGCGCCCCTGATGCACAAGCTCAAGCGCCAGCGCCGAGATCACCGCAGCCGCCGGCGCGCTGGGCGCCGATATCAGCCGCCGCGTGCCGCCCAGCAGCGCGGCTAAAAGCCCGAGAATGGTCACACCGATCAGACCGGCAATCGCCCCCTGCGCCCCGAACTGCGGGCCCAGCGGCGCGAGAATCGTCACGCCAAACGCAATCGCTGAGGGCAAGGCCACCAGCATGGCGGCCAGGCCGCCCCACAAGTCGCCCCTTAGATCTTGCTCATTCGCTGTGGCTTTGCCTGCTGTGCTGCTCATGCGCCTCCCCCGGGATGTGGCGCGAGTATAGAGAAGACGCAGCAGCTAATGATAGCTAGCTGGCGGAGGGCGGATTAGATCGAGACAGCACCATCACAATATTGCCCAGCAGCTCGTCATCCACCGAGGCCGCACCCGGTGCCTCCCAGCAGCCGCTGAAGTAGCAGGCTTGTACCCTGCCGCCGGCGGCGGCGGTAAACGCTAGTAGCTCACGTACGCCGAATTCACGATGATGAAAATGCGCATCCCAGTTGCCGCCGCTGGTTGGGTACACCTCTTGCGGGTTAATGCGTTGCGCGATCTTCGACATAGTCTCGCCCCGAAAAAAATTCGGTGTCGTCAGGTAGAGCACGCCATCATCGCTGAGTAAATCCAATAAAAACTTCAGCAGCTCAACCGGATGAACAAGCAGATGCTCCAGCACCTCGCAAAACAAAATATGCGTATAGCGCGGCAACCCTTCAGCTAATGCTGTAAACGACTGCGGCGCCTGTAAATCAATCGTGTGAAATGTACTTGCGCCCAGCTTATGCTTGGCAACCTCTGCAGTGAAGCCAATATACTCAGCAGGCACCGGGCGATCGGCGATCGCCAAGCTCGCCCCCGGAAAAAATCGACGATAAAGGATACTGAAATCAGAGGCACCAAACTCGAGCAGGCGTGCATCTGCCCTGCCCGCACCCAGCACAGCCAGCGCATTCATCGTTTCAAAAAAACGCCGCTGATGCGTCACACCGTATTCGTCTTGCCCAATGATTAGTGCGTGCGAGGGGTTTTCAAATACATCGCGCCAAGCAGTCACATAATCATCCCAGCGCACCGAATCACGCGCTGCAAGCACCTCAGAAAGTTGGCGCACCGCCGGGGGCAACGCCAGCGGCGCCGCGGTACTACGCTGCACAGCGTCAGCGGCCAACTTGCCAGACAAGGCAAGAAACTCATCTGACTTCATCAAACTGCTGAGCAATCCTTCCGCGGTCAGTTGCCCCGAGCGGAGCTGCGCGGTGTAGTTTGCCAAACCCTCCGCATCAGGCACGCGATGCAGCACGCAGCGATACGCTAATTCAACCAGCTCGGTGTGACGTGACTTGTCAGCAGAAAAAAACGTACGAAGCATAGAGCGCCCTTGATCAAGAGCGCTATGGTAGCGTATCGATAACGCTGGCGATGTTTTTATGTCGATGCGCTACGTGATAATCCCAGCGGAACCACCTCCACCGCCTCGCGTAAGGTATCGCGGCTCAAGTGTGCGTAGCGGCTGGTGGTACGAATATCTGCATGCCCAAGTAGTTGCTGCACCTCGTACAGACTGCGGCCCGCATTGACCAAAAAGCTTGCAAAGCTGTGACGTAGGTCGTGAATACGAAACTCTGGTAGGCCAGCCCGCTTACGGCAGGCATCCCAGCTATAAAAAATTGAAATAAACGGCTTACCCGTCGCCGGGTTGGCAAAAATATGCTGCCGGCCTGGCACCGCTTTTAGCAGCAGCTCATTTAAGACACGCAGCGCCTCAGCTGATAAAGGAATGTAGCGAATTTTTCCTGACTTGGTTTTCGGGATACGCCACAGGCGCTGTTCAAAATCAATATCGGCCCAGGTCGCATCAAGTACTTCGCGTTTACGCGCGCCCGTCAAAATCAAAAACCGAATAATTGAACCGAGCATTGGATTTGGGCTGCACTGAATTTCTTTTAGCAAGGTTTCGCACTGCAACGGCGTCAGGTAACGCTCGATACGATTATCATCACGCAGGTTGATCAATTCTTTTGCAGGGTTCTGTACCAGACCGCCCACCCGCCAGCGCTCCGCCAACCTGAAACCATAGCGCAACAACACTAAGAACCGGTTACACGTACCCGGCGCATAATCCGCCGCACGCCGCGCTGATACTGCATTCGCAATATCCTTTGGCATCACCTCAGACAACGCCAAGCCACCCAGCCTGGGAATGATGTGATTACGTATCAAAGACTGATCCGTATCCCAGCTCCGTTTATAGCTGTTTGCGTAGGGAATGTAATGCTCAGTAAAAAATTCGCTGACTGTCAGTAATGGCTGCGGCGCAGTGGTCGGTAATACGCTACTACCCGCCTTGAGATCGCGTAAATACTGGCGCGCCGCTTCACGCGCCTCATCAACCGTCATCACGCGCGCATCACCCAGCGTGGTGACTCTGGCTTTGCCATCCACCCTGTAGCGCAAACGAAAATTCATACGCCCGTTACGCAATAGGTCTACATAAAAACCGCGAATCAAAGCATCGAATAGCTCAAGGTGCGGCTTATCCTGCGGGCAGCAGATCTGTGACAGTAGCTCAGTAGTAAGAACCTGCGATGACACTATTCACCTCCGGATCGGAGGCAGAATGTACACCGGAAATAACGCCTGTTGAAACACCGTAACAGGCATAAATCACTGAAATTTTTTTTTAGTCAAACCGTGCGTGTCGTTAGCGAGAGGTTTTCGTCGTTATGGTGTCGTTGTCGATTGTTTGTACGTCTTCAGTTTCAATGATACCGATTGTCGATATTTTTTCTGAAGCGCCAAGCATAAATTCTGATGAAGCCGCATTGACCGCCGCGAGCAAAGTCGCATTACTAAGATGTGCATAGCGCTGCGTCGTCTTGATCTGTGTATGCCCGAGAATCCGCTGCACCTCATACAGGCTACGCCCTTGATTGATCAGCATGCTCGCGAAAGAGTGACGCAAATCATGGATACGTACCTCAGGCAAGCCCGCGCGGCGGCGGGCCGTGTCCCAGCCGTAGTACATCGAAACAAAAGGCTCGCTGGTGTTCGGGTTCGGGAAAGTCCAGACACAGTCAGGTAAGCGAGGCACCGAAGCCAGCAACGACAGCGCCGCCTCAGATAAAGGAATATGGCGCGCCCTGCCCGACTTTGGCAAAGGCACTCGCCATAATCGGCGTGCAATATCAAAATCTTCCCATTTAGCGTCCAACAACTCTCGTTTACGTGCACCCGTCAAAATCAACATCGGTATGATGTACTTCAACATCGTATTGTCGCTACGGCATACCGCATCATATAAAGCATGCGCCTCGTCTGCCGACAGATAACGCTCGCGATGATTATTTTCCTCGAGCAGCTTGACGCCCTTGGCCGGATTTTTACTAATACCCGGCGTTTCCCATTTCAGCGCAAGGTTGAAGATATAGCGCAATAAAATCACCAATCGATTCGCACTACCCGCGGCCGCACCTGCTGCGCGACACTGCTGATGAATCTGAAAAACATCATCGCGAGAGATATCATCCAAATAGCGCTGACCCAGCTTGGGCAGCAGGTGATTCTTCAGCAAACTGACATCGGTCTGGCACGAGCGCTTGTAATGCCGCGCGAACGGCAAATAGCTTTGCTCAACAAATTCGGCAAACGTAGGCACCTGGCGTTTGACCACGCGCTCCGTTGCAGGGTCTTCACCCATCGCTATTCGGGTACGCACTCGCTCGGCCAGCAGCCGTGCTTGCGACAAGCTCACCTCGTCGGCATCAGCCAGCCGAAACTGCCGCGTCTTGGCGCGCGCGTCTTGGTAGCGCAGGTAATAGGTCTTGCGGCCGCTGCTGCGCACTTCCAGCATCAGCTTGCGGGTGTGGGTATCGAATAGGTCAAGCTTGCGTTTGTCATTTGGACAACGCGCATCGCGCACCACCGTGGGCGTCAGTGTCAGACTTGGCATCCCCCTCCCTTCCCCGCCGGTAGCTGATGACGCTTAATGCAACCGCCGATTTGTCATACAGT
>Ga0194133_10000808_pt1 | contig 59818 bp, 45 predicted proteins | sample TA2KigOf40mmetaG_FD_155448 | JGI IMG/M metagenome (GOLD analysis project Ga0194133, IMG submission 155448) | Freshwater microbial communities from Lake Tanganyika, Tanzania - TA2015055 Kigoma Offshore 40m | ecosystem: Environmental > Aquatic > Freshwater > Lake | place: Tanzania: Lake...
GCCCTCCGGGCTCCTTCCGCAGCCCCGGAATCGTGTTTGTTTTCTCTCGACATCGAACATCTCCTTTCGAACATTTTCTCTATGAAATGTCCCAGGGAGCTGTCCATCAAAATCGCGGAGCGGGAGAGTGAACGCAAAGATCATTTCGAGTGAATAAGTATTCGGGTTTACGAGATTATTCGCATTCAGGCTCAACCCTGCATTCTGATTCGGCTGTGCGCTCACCATTTCGTAAACGGTTCTCGATTGGCCCAAAACCATATCGGTGAGAAACGAGTTCGTCCCCACCGGATTTGCCGCCACCAGCGGGGCAACGCCACCCTGATTTGCGTTTAGTGAATTCTGAAAGGTGTACGTACCAACCAATGAGGCGGTTTGTGCGGAGACTGCGGCAACGGAGACTAGCGCCAAGAAAATGGAGTTAATGCTGCGAAACTTCATTCCTTGATGTTATTTGAATTTGCCCAGCGATAGATGCGCATCGTACCCCGCTCGGCGATCAATTCAATCGGCCACAATGCCGCGTTCTCTTTCATGTCCTTGGCGGGGAAGTCTGGCGCATCCACCGCCATGTAGCGCACGCCTTCGGCTAGAAACAATCGCCGCGCCGCTTCCCGGTAGTCAGCCTTGCTATCCTCAACAGTCCGCGTGCAGCCGGCAATCTCCACTTCCCATTGATCTCCAGAACCAAACAGAACATAGGGTCGCGCAGGCTCAAGCACACAACGATCCCCGCGCTTGGCTGGGCCCCAGGTCCGCCAGCGCGTCGTCGAGTTACCGTCCATGGCCAGCCTCTGATCCCACTGCGTGCGATTGCAGTCCATCCGCTCGGGCTTTGGTGAAATCTCGTTGATGCTCCAGGTGTCTTTCGAATCCCGTAAAATCTCTAGTCGCGGCCCAGCGCAGCGATACACAAACTTCGCCTGATAGTCTCCAAAGGTTGGTGCCGTCAAGGCATGTTGCAACTTCTGCCCAATCGTGGATTGGTAAGCCACCAGAATATTCCGGCTCGTATAACTTTCCGGAATCGGCGAAAGAGCAAACACCGACTCTCCAGCCGGCACAAACCGTTCAATCGCCCGCGCAGTCACATAGCCTCCGCTCTTGCGTGTCAGGAATCCATCCTCAGTCTCAATTCGCAACGCCGCACGCCAAGGCGCCTTCTCAAGAAACCACGTATAGGGCGAAGCATAAAGTGAGAAAACTGAAGGCCACGACAATACCGCCGCTACTACTGGAACCACAACCGACAAGCGCGGCAGGCTCTCAAACAAAGCCACTGCCAGCAACGGCAAGGCTGGGATCAGAAATCGCGTCCCAACATTCAATGGATACACCGCCAGCGCCAACAGCGCCGCAGCGATCAATGCCTTCTGCTTGCGAACTCCCAATAGCGCCAACCCAAGCAAAAGCCCCACCGGCCCTAGCGTACCGCTCAACCGAGGCCCGCCAACAAAAACTTCACGCGCCCACTCTTGCCAGCTCCCCAAATCGTAATGCCGCAAGAATGAACGATATCCATTCTCGAACTCAGTGTTGAACCACGGATTCGGAAACAGGCCATTGAAGAACGGCGCCACCGGATTGCCACTCCACATGTAGCTCTTCACAAGCCACGGCACAACGCTCACAGCCACCCAGGCGAATCGCGGCCATTCACGCCACGCGGGCAGCAACAACAGCACCGCGATACAACCCGTGAACTTGATCGCGAAGGCGAACCCGGCCAGTATTGCCGCCGCGCTCACCCACTCCTTTTCACCCTTGCGCACGGCTTCAAACGTCGCAAAGTAAATCACCGCTAGCGCGACATCGTTATAGGCGCTGATCCCGTCAATGCCCACAACCGGCAGCAGAAACACAGTCAAGCCCGCCAACCAACCGCGCATCCCGTAGCTCACAGCCAGCAACGCCGGCAGCGAAAGCAAAAAAGTGAAATGCACCATCGCCGCTGCCGAGTGCCGTCCCACCGAGTAAGCAAACAGAAACAGCATCTCCAGCCCTTGCGACAGGAACGCATACATGTTTGTCGCAAACCAGACAAAGCCATGTTCCCGGTAGTAGCGAGCCACCAGACCCAGGTGATAACTCATCCCATCTGGTGAATGCTCAGGCGCCATCGCGTGGCTCAGGTACAGCAGCACATACAAACTGAACAACACCCCGGACCAATGCCACTTCGGCAGAGTCAATTTGGGCCACTGCCGCAGGGCGGAGAGATTCGCCGCCACCGCCACACCATACACAGTCCCCTTGTAAACCAGTCCTGCTGAACACAACCCCATCACAACCAGGCTCAGCGCTGCTGTCCCCAGGTAAAACCGATAAAGCAGCGAAGTCCAACCCGTCGTCTTCAATCCAATCCCGCGCTCCACCCAGTAGCCAAGCGAGATGGCCGTCGACACCGTCAACAACCAGCCAAGCAAATCGTACAGAACTGCGGTCATGGATTCGAGAACCCAGCGCGATACAAACTCACTCCAACATCGCTCCAGATCTCAACCAGTGTCGCGGTGCCATCTACGAACAAAGAACCCTCCGCAGCAGCCTCAAACGTCGCATTTCCGCTTGCTTGCACTTCCCCGATCCACTGTCCGTTGACACGAATCTTCACTGTCTGAGGCTGCGGAGAAAAGAAATCCATCTTGAATTTTCGGCCACCCTTCCCGGCCACGGCAAACCGCAACGCTGCCTTCGGTTCGGTCTTTCGTTTCTCCCCATCAAACGCGGCCGGATTGATCCCCCAGGCGAAGTGAGCCAGTGATGTGGGATCCTTCATCTCCACTGCAGACTTCAATCCGCGCGGGTCCGGGCCCCCATCCACCCGACGCGCACGCCCAGGCGCATACTGATTCTGGAAATCGACACAACCGCTCAGCAACAGCGGCAACGCCAAAAGCACTCTACGCATTCTTGTCCTTTGCATAGCACAGCGAATTCATCGGGCAACTCACACACTTTGGGCTCCGCGCCGTACAGTGATTCCTCCCATGATGAATCAACTGATGGCTAAAGGAGATCCACCGTTCCTTGGGCAGAATCTTCACAAGATCTCGCTCGATTGGTACCGGATCAGTCTTCTTCGTCAGATCCAGCCGCTGCGAGATCCGCGAAACGTGCGTATCCACCACAACTCCGCTCGCAATCTGAAAACAAGTCCCCAACACGACATTCGCCGTCTTGCGCGCCGCACCAGGCACGGTCAAAAGATCTTCGATATTCTGCGGCACCTCGCCAGAGAACTCTTTCAGAATGCGCTGCGCCGCGCCCACAATATTCTTCGCCTTGTTATTGTAAAACCCGGTCGAATAAACATACTTGCCAACCTCTTTAGGCGTAGCCGCTGCAAGATCCTCCATCGTCGGATACTTCTCGAACAGCTTGGGCGTGACCTGATTCACGCGCTCATCCGTGCACTGCGCACTGAGTATCGTAGCGACAAGCAATTCCCAGGGGCTGTTATGATTCAACGCGCAGGTCACGTTGGGGTACATCTCATCAAGCTTGTTGAGGATCTGATCGAGGCGGGCCTGCTTATCGGCTTTGGTGCGGGGCCGTGTGGACATGAGAAACTAGCAGCATACCATCGCCATCCCATCCCTACCTTCTTTTGGTTCTCTCGGCGATCTGGCTGCTTGGCCTTCCCGGAGACTGGCTTCTCGATGACTTCTCTTTGCTCGACGGTAGCTTCCCTTCCCTGCTCCGCCCACTCACCTACCTTACCTTCTGGCTCAACTTTGAAACCACTGGTCCGATCCCTTGGGCATACCGGCTAACCAACATCCTTCTCCATGCGATCGCGGTGCAGTATTGCTACCGCGCTCTGAAGCGCATCGTGGGCGATCAACGCGCGCTTCTGGCCGCCGCTCTCTTCGCGGTCCATCCACTTCAATCGGACGCGGTGCTTTACGTCTTCAGCCGCCCAACTGTCCTCATGGGGCTCTTCTTGTGGGTCGCCCTGGATTGCTGGCTTGCGGGAAAACACAAATGGTCCATTCTGTCTTTTACGCTTGCCCTCGCCTCGAAGGAGGAAGCCATCGCATTCCCGCTTGTCCTGGTCCTGCTGCACCTCTCCATTTCGAGAAACTCCCGGGAATGGCGCCCCATCGGCATCATGTTCGCTCTTGCCACAGCCACAGGCGCCTTTGCAGTATTCGCCACTCGCGCCATCGGCGGCTCTGGTGCCGGCAGCCAGTCCGGCGTATCGGCGCTCGATTACCTTGCCACTCAGCCAGCCGTCATCTCCTGGTATCTCGCGCAGCTCCTCATCCCTCAATTTCCCGGCATGCGCTGGCAGGTCGATCTTTGGCCGCAATGGGGAATCCTGTTTTGGCTACTGCCGCTTGCACTCGCCATCATTGCCAGACAATACTTCACCCGAGCCCAATCCCTCTTCTGGCTGCTCGCGGGGCTGGCCGTGCTGCTCCCTTCGTCAAGCATCTTCCCCATCGCCGACCTCGCCGCCTCGCGCCGAATGTATTTGGCAATTCCGCTATTCGTCCTCGCCGTACCCATCACGACGCCCAGATGGCTGCCAGCCATCGCATTGCTGTACGCCGCAATCTCTGCGAATTGGGCCACAATCCTTTATCGCGACCCTGCCCAACTCTGGAAGACGACCATGGCCCTACAGCCCGCCAATATCGAACCGATCTTGCAGTACTGCAAGTACATCAGCCCCGCCGAAGCTCTCCGCGCACTTGAGCAACAGGCCTTTCCTCAAAGCCCCGCCTATCATCGGGAACTTGGTCGCATTTATCTTGAGCTCGGTAAACCCGTGAATGCCCTGGGAGCCTTTGGCCGTGCCCTCGGTCTCGAACCTGGCATCGCCTCCAACGTCCACAACCGTGGGGTGGCCCTAAAAGCCCTCGGCCAGCACGAAGCCGCCGAAGCGGATTTCAAGCGTGCTCTCGAGATCGATCCCAATCACGCCCCGGCTCGCAAAGCGCTCGCTACTCCGTCGAAGTAAACTCGATCACCGGCGTCAGGAACTGCCAATCCGGCATATCGAAAAACTTTCTCTGTTGCGTGAAAGTTTTCACTTCAATCTCTTTAGCGCCAAACGCCGGCAAGTTCTCGATCGAAAACTTGAAAGTCACCGCAGGGTCTGCGTTCGGGTCGCCCTTAACCTGCAAGGTGATCACACCTTCGATACCGCTCAGGTCGGCCGCTCCATGATTCACGGCCAAAAACTGGACAGCCAACTTCTTGCCTTTTTGCTCGCTGATCCGGAATCCGGTCAACTCGAGATACTTCGAGTACGCACCTCCCGAAGCGGCAGGCTTGGCCACACCGGCCTTTGAAGTTGCGGCTCCACTTTCACTGCGATTCCCGCGCGCAAAATAAATCACGGCAAACACAACCGCAGCAACGGCTGCGCATGCCAATACTGCCGCGAGCCAAGGCGGAATGCTCTTCTTGTGATCATCAGCTCCCACGTAGTAAACCTGCTGCGCTGGAGGCGGAGGAGGCGGTGGGGCCATTTGCTGTTGTGGCATTTGCTGCGGCGGCATTTGTGGGGGCGCCATCTGCTGCGGTGCCATCGGCTGCGGCGCGTATTGCTGCTGCACCTGCGGTGGCAGCTGATACTGCGGCTGCGGTGGTGGCGGCGGGACGTACTGCGGCTGCGGTGGCGCAGCTACCGGAGGCGGGGCTGCCGCGGGCTTTGCCGTCGAAACCTCCGCACAAAATGGACATTCAGAATAAGAGGGGCCAACTTCTCTTCCGCACTTGGGGCAAATCCAGGTAAACATTGTTCGTCTAATCCAAAGTGTATCGCTGCAGCCGTTCTAAATTGAAATAAGGCTATGCGTTTTTTGAGACGTCCCCAAAGGAAAAGTCGTTCCATCGCAGTATTCTGCGGCGCATTCCATCCTCCGACCATCGCCCATGTCGAGCTGGCACGGTCTGCGAGAGCAGTCGTCGACGAAGTCCTCTGGGTCATGCCCGAGCGTTTCCCGCACAAAACTTATGATCAGGTCACGCTGCCCACACGTCTCCGCCTGATCCTGGAGGCCACTCACGACGCCGTCGCCATCTCGAGCGAAAGCCTCTTCTTCGACATCGCCGCCGAAGCCAAGCGGGACCTGGAAATCCCGAACGTCAAACTCCTGATCGGTGAAGATGGTGCCCGCCGCATCGTTGATTGGGACTACGGCTTCACGCCCGAAAATCATCGCGCCTATCTCGAAACCAACCTCCAGCGGTTCCCCATTTTGACAGCTCGCCGCCAACAGCTCTGGCAGGTCCCACCCGAATACTCGCCCTGGTTCGAGTGGCTCGATGTCGATCAGGAGATCGCTTCCGTCTCTTCCTCTCTGGTACGCGAGCAGATCGCCGTGGCGCAGCCCTGGAGACACCTCGTGCCACAATCCATCGTGGACCGCGTTGCGGAATTCTACGCCTCGGGCGGAATACTCAGTGGCCAGAAGGGCGCTTGAATCGAGGCCGGTTTGCGTCCACCCTCTCCAAACTCAATCGTCGCTTTGCCTTGTTTGAGAATCAGCTTCACGCTCTCGCTCCCAGGCTGCGTCACAGTCGCTTCGCCATCCAGATGTTCGGCCCAGTCCGTTTCGATCGAACTTGAGCTGAACGCTCCCTCCAATTGCAGTGGCCCCTTTTCGCCGGGCCATCCTTTCAGCGTCCCCACCCACTTCATCTGTCCAGCGGGTTGCCAAAGCTCTGTAGAGAACTTCCCCTCTACCTGCATTCCACCCTGCTGATGATCTGGCGCAAACTCAGTCGCAGCAATCGTCGCATCCAGCTTTGCAGCCTTCCAGCGAAACCGCATTTGCATCGGCTGGAAATCCCCATTGGCAAATTGCAGCGTCTTGATCTTCAATTGCCCAATTGCATTTCTCGACTTCAACCAATCTGGCATCGCAGATCTGCGCAGCCTCATCTTTTCGAGCAAGCCCGCCCGGGGCCTCTGACCGGCCGATAACAGTCGGGCGATGCTACTCGCGCTTGCTTCGGCAATCGTCAGGTTTAGCTCCGCAGGCCCATTCCCCATCGGCGAGTAGGTAACTTCTCCCTCAACCTCCGTCGAATCCCACGCCGCTCTCATCTTTCGGATCGCAATCCGATTCGGATCAAACTGAATCGATGCCGTCGACACCTCAAGCGGCTCACCGGTCCCGTCCAGTTCGACATTCAGATTCCGCACCATCAACCTCCCGCTCCACTGCCCCGGGTCAGAATCCTCAGTTCTCAAATACTGCAACGTCCCCTGCCAGCTTCCGCCTTGCGCTCTCGATAACAAGGGAAGGTTCGAAGCTTGCAGCAATAAACCTAGTCCGGTATTCAAACCCTTCACACTCAACAACTGTGTCGCAACATCAAGGCGCAAAGCGCCATTGCGTGCATTCCACTCTGCGCCAACTGCGGCCGTCTGCGATTCTCCCACCCGAATTTCGGCCGGCGACAGAATCCAGCGTGAACCCTCAACCACCACGCTTGCCGATGCAATCTCAAGCCTCGGCTGCTCCGGCAATTCCAGGCGCGCGTCAGAAAACCAGATCATGCCCCTTGCAGGGACATCTTCGGCACTAGGCCATGAATATCCAATGACGCCGTTAAACTTCCCTTCGGCCGACATCACATTCGGCACCTTTGCCGAGGCCTCGCGCCCCAACTCCAGTAGCTTCGCCAATTCCACCTGCCGCAATTCCACCAGCAGGCCGCCTTTCGGCGATTGAAAGAATTCCCTGGCCCGCATCCGAACCCGCAGCAAGTCCCCGCCGACGGTATCAAGCGATAACCGTTGGCCAGGTATATCCAGGTTCCCCGCCAGGCTCAACTGATTGCTCTTCCCTACAAACGGCAAGAAGCTCTGCGGCTCTAATCCTTCAAACTGAAGCGATGCCTTCAGCTCTGCTTGATCCCACGGCCCCTTCACACGCGCTTTGCCGGAAAGCTTTCCCGCAAAATCTACGCCTCGAGCCCCAAAGAAAAAGTTGAATGCGTGAATCGAACTCGGCTCCAATTCGACATCGAAATCCAGCGTGGGAGCACCCGTCGCGGGCATGTGGATACTGCCACGCAGATTGAATGCACCAAACCCTTGTGGCCCGCGGTCCGTCCGAGCTGGCTCGGCCGAAAAGTAGAGTCGCGCATCGCCCTGGGCCGACACAGCGCTCAAATCCAACAGCGCGTTGGTCAAGTAAAACGGACTCTTCGAATAACCCTGCTTGAAGTTCAACCGGCCATTGCGAACCTCCAGCTCCGGCGATCGCAACTTCTTGCTCACAAGAGACTGGATATTCCACCCGGTCGCAGTTCGCATCAGGTTCACGCTCGGCTCGGTCAGTCGGATTCGCGTGGCTTCAATCCGTCCATTCAGCAGTGCCCACAATCCAGGTGAAACCTCGAGTGTTGTCACATAGGCAAAAGGCTCGAGGGAAAAGGCCGGATCTTCCCCGATCGCCACGTCGTCCGCGAGAATAGCGGGCGTTGGCAATACGCGAAGCCGGGTCTTGCCTTCAATGCGAACACTCCGCGAAAGAGCAACCTCAAGGGAATTCTGCAGCGCTTGCCGCACAAACCCCACACTAAAGTAAGGTACCGCAAGCGCAGCGCAAACCAGCGCCAATCCACCGATCCACAGCCGTCTTTTCATCCCCAAGCCTCGAACAATCGAACCACTTTCAAATAATCCTCCGGCGTGTCGCAATCCTGCGCCACCGCCTCATCGTCAACATCAACATAGAGTGCAGGCAATTCAGCCAACACTTGTTTGGCATTCCCATCCCGAGGTGCCCTGAGCAACGCCTCAATCGCCTTGCGATCAATCAGCACAGGGTGTCCACTATGGCCACTCCACCTGGGCTTCACAACGCTCACATCTGGATGATCAAACAAACTGGCAACCGAAGCCGCAGTCACAGCCGCAAAGTCCACCGGGCTGAACAACACGCGTTCCGCCCCGCCAGCCGCTTCGAGCCCACGGCGCAAGCTCGAAAACATCCCGATTTCATGCTCCGCATTGAATACCAGCGCTCCACTCATATGCGGCAGTGCCGCAGCAATCTCCTCGTGGTGTGCACCAGTCACAATCGATACCCGTTCACAATGCTGAGAGAACAACCCCACCAATCTTTCCAAGAAAGTTTCAGCCCCGAGTCGCAATAATGCCTTCGGTTGCCCCATGCGGCTCGACGCTCCGCCAGAGAGCACAATCCCATGGGTCATTTCAAAACAGAGGCGCTTTCACTAGTAGCAAAGATCCCCTTCGCCACGCTCTTCCATTTCGGGTCTGCCCCACGCCTCACCGCGATCATCTCCGCCGCAACGCTTACCGCGATTTCCTCGGGCGTGATCGCCCCGATCTCAAGCCCCATCGGCGCATGAATTCTCTCGAAGCTCTCGCGCGGCAATCCTTCTTTCTCAAACTCCCGCACTACCGCGATCACTTTCCTCCGCGAACCAATCATCGAGATGTATCGTGCCTCGGTCGTAATCGCCCAGCGCAAAACTCGCATGTCATCCCGATGGCCTCGCGTGACGATGATGATGTAAGAGGACGAATTGATCTCAAGCGTACCGAACAGATCCTCGTACTCCGCCGCCATCACCTCATCCACATCGGGAAATCTCTCCCGGTTCGCAAAGCTCTCCCGGTTGTCGATCACCGTCGTACCGAACCCTGCCATCGAAGACACTTTTGCAAGCGACTTCGAAATATGTCCAGCTCCAAAAATAAAGGCATGCGGCTGCGGCACAATTGCCTCGATAAACACATTCAACTGTCCTCCGCAAATTAGCCCGTTGTCGTAAGCCGCATCCTGCCCCAGGTTGAAGCTCAAATGCCGGGGCTTCTCGGTCTCAATCACTTCCCGCGCCGCATTCCAGACTTCCGCCTCGACACACCCGCCACCAATCGTTCCCACAAAGCTGCCATCTTCCCGCACCAGAATCTTTGCGCTCTCATAACTTGGAATCGAGCCATTCACTTCCACAATCGTCGCCAGCGCACACTTCTGGCCCGCTTTACGCAGTCGAACAATCTCTGAGAACAAATCCATGCCATTCTGATTTTAGCCCCCAACTGCGAAATCCTGTGAAACCCCAAGCATTCATTTTTGATATGGACGGCGTTCTGGTCGACTCCATGCCCTTTCATGTCAGGGCCTGGGAACTCTATCTTTCAAAACTCGGGCACGATGCCACCACACTCAATTCCCGCATGCACGGCAAACATAACGACGTTTTGCTCAAGGAATTCTTCGGCCCCGACCTCGCACTCGGAGACATCCAGCGCATGGGCGCTGATAAAGAAGCCCTCTATCGCGAACTGATCGCCGCAGACCTCGACGCGCAACTGATCTCCGGCATTCGCGATTTCCTCACCCTCCATCAGGCCCTTCCCAAAGCCGTCGCATCCAACGCAGAAGCAGCCAACGTCAACTTCGTCCTCGACTCTGCCAAGCTCCGCCACCACTTCGCTTTCGCCATCGACGGCCAACAAGTCACTCACGGCAAGCCCCACCCCGAGATCTATCTCAAGGCTGCATCGCTCTTGCAAGTCCCCGCCGAAGCTTGTATCGTCTTTGAAGACTCCCAGGCTGGTATTGACGCCGGTCTTGCCGCAGGAATGTCGGTTGTCGGCATCAATTTCCATCGGGCCGCCCTCAAGGGTCACGCGGTAGAAGCCGATCATTTCCTTGACCCTCGGCTACACGAATGGATCGCTCAACAACTCTAATTTTCGCCTCCCTCGCTCTTGCCGTGCTCCACGCGCAGGACGCCCCTCCGCCTTCTCCCCCCTACCGCCCGGTCTCTTTGTCAGAAGCCTCGGCGCGCATCCAGCCCGACTTTAAGCCAAAGCTAAACCTCGAAATGGTCCGTGTCCGCGGCATTACGATCTCCTCTCTGCTCGAAGCCTCAGATGCCACTTATCTTGCTATCGCCGACCCCGAAGAACCCTCGCATGGCTTGCTCCTGCTTTACTCCGGAGACAACAAAGAGCGTAAACCCGACCCGTCCACCGTTCCCGCTGGCACCATCGTCGAAGTCGACGGCATCGTCAGCCTTCATGCCGGCCAAGCCGTCGTTAAGCCCATCGACATCCGTGTCGTCGGCAAACAGGAAGTCCCCAATCCGCCCGTCCTCACCCCCGTCTCCGCCGCTTCCTTCGAGCACGAAGGCCTTGTGGTCGTGGTGGAGGGAGAAGTCAATGAGTTCCGCGAAGGTTCCTGGGGAGACCTCCTCGATTTTAAGGAAGGCGGCCGCGCCATTCAGGTCTTTCTTCCCCTGCCGAATCGCGGCATGGAGCGCCCGCTTTCTGTCTACAAGCGCGGCGACCACATTCGCGTTAAGGGCCTCGTCACCCAGTTCTGCTTGCGGCCGCCTTACAACCAATATTTCCAGCTCATGCTGGCCAACGCCCGTGACATCGAATTGACAGACGCCCGGCCCGCCGTACCGCCGCAGATCGTCCCTGCCGCCGTCCTCCTCGTCCTGATCGGCATCACCGCAGCCTGGTACGTGCAGCAGCGCACCAAATGGCAGCAAAAACTCATTCACCGGTTCATGCAGGCCAGTGAAGAAATCTACTCACTCGGCACGGCCCGCGAAGTCGCTGAAATGCTCCGCAGCAGCCTCATGGAATTGCTCCCCGTCGAAAGCGTCAGCACTTATCACTACGACCCCGCAAGAAAGGTATTCGATCGTATACCCGATCAAGCCTCCTCCGCTCCGCATTCTTTCCACATCGAAGAGTGCTCAACTTCGCTCGAGCACGCCATCGCCAAAAGCGTCCGCGAACGCAATCTCATCAGCGCGAGCGACACCTCCTCGCTCGATTCCCCGCCCCCCGCCAATGAAACCCCTCACGCGCTCCTCGTTCTTCCCATGAAGAGCCGCTCGGAGTCTCGCGGCGCCATCGTGCTGACTGCTCCAGTCGGTAAACAAATTCTCGCCGAAGCGATCCTGCTCGCGGCACAACATCTGGCGAACGACGCCTGCCAGTACTTCGAAAGCCTCGAGCAAACCGCTCTCCGCGAACAGCAGCATCGCAGCGACAAGCTCGCAGTCGCCGGCCAGTTGATCCACGGTGTCATTACAGAACTAAACACCCCTCTCGAACAGATCCGCGAGCTCACCGCCGCGCTGCCAGAATCTGAAGCCGCCGCCATCCACGCGCAGGTCAAGAAGGCCAGCGAGACCGTCCGCCGTGTTGTCGCTGTCGCGCGAGCCGAACAAATCGATGCCCGCCCCGTGGATCTTCGTTTCCTCCTCCAGCGCCTGATGGAAGATTTTGAGGAAGGCCTCCGTGAAGGCAACATTGAAGCCGACATCAACCTTGGGCCTGAAAGCCTCTTTGTCCTTGGCTCCCAGGAACAACTTCTTCAGGTTTTCGAGAACCTGCTTCTGCACGCCAAGGCAGCCGCCATCCATTCGCTCGAACACGTCTTCACTCTGAACCTGAATCGCATCGGACGCAGTGCCATGATCGAGGTCGAATTCTCTGGCCCCTTTGCCGAAGGCGAAGGTCCCGACTTCTCTGGTGCCGCCCTCGGCCTTGCCATCACGCGTGGCCTGCTCCAAAGCTACGGCGGCGAACTCCGCTTCAAAACCATCCGCGCCGGCCGCTTCCGTTACGACATCGAACTGCCCTCGCTCAACGCGAGCCCTGCCGAAGACTTCGCCACCGCAATTACGCTCTCTCCCCAACGAGGCCTCGTCACGGCTTTGCTGGTCGAGCCAGACTTCCAAACCCAACGCAAGATGCTTGCCATTTTCGGCGAACTTAGTCATCGCCTCATCCCCGTCGGCAACGTTGAAGAAGCAACCGACCTCGCGGAAAAAGTTCGCTTTGATATCGTCTTCGCAAGTTCACGCCCCGAGGGCGGTTCCTGGGCAGATCTGTTTCACCGCATCCATCACCGCACGCCGCACTTTGTTCTGCTCAGCGAAAGCGCTGAAGAACCCATCGGTGACGTCCTCGAAGGAACGGCCTCCTCGGTGCTTCGAAAGCCCATCGAGGAAGCCGATATCATCGGTCTGCTGGACCGTCTCCACCAACGCTCTTAAGCAAGATCCACTTCTTAGAGGAAGAAGCGGATTCCCAATTGCACCATGCGAGAGAAGTTCGCCTGGCTGTTGATCCTGCCGAATGCAGAGTCGGTGTAGGACGTATTGGGTGCAAAGAACATCGGCGTGTTGGTCAGATTCAGAGCCTCAGCCCGGAATTGAGCCTTGAATCCCTCACGGATCGTGAAGGTCTTGAAGAGCGAGAAATCCCAATTGATTTGGCCGGGGCCGCGCAGAGAAACCGTGCGGCTGAGGTTGCCGAAAGTAAACTGAGGTGCCTGCGAGAAGGCGGCGGGGTTGAACCAGCCGTCGATTCGCTTGGCGAAAGGCGCGTCCGGCGTGGGGCTCATACCCGTTGCGTTGGGACGCATGTGGTTCGCGCCAATGATGCCGTTGTCATTGGGTTGGGTGATCGTCAGGGGATAGCCCGATTGCATTACGCTGACAGCGTTCATGCTCCAGCCCCCCACCAGGAGATCCATCACGCGATTGTTGGCCAGCAACATCTTTCCTTTGCCGAAAGGCAGTTCATAGGTGGTGGAAAGGGAAAGGCGGTTGGGAGCGTGTGTGGAAGCGAGGCTGTATTCCGCGTCGGGGGCAAACGCGTTTTGAGGCCCGCTGACAGTGCCTGCAAAGACGTTGCCAGTGGACCCATAGCTGGCATCCATGTTCTGCGACCTCGTGTAAGTAGCGAGCGCCGTCAAACCACTGCTAAAGCGGCGCTGCACTTTGAAATACGCAGCGTGATACACAGCGAGGTTGGTATCGGAACGCAGCAACGAGATGGAAGTAAATTGCGGGAAGGGCCGCAAGAGTTGCGAGCGGGTAATCGTCGCCCCACCGACACCAAGCACGCCACCCCGTCCAAACATCGGATTGGGCACGGCCTGATTCAAGCTGGAGCCAAGATTGAGAAACCGTGGGTCAAGCTGGTTGATGTTGCGCCCATCCTGAGCGAGTTGCAAGGACTTCGAACCGATGTAACCAGAAGCGAACAGGAAGTTGCCTGGCAATTGCCTTTGAAAATCGAACGAGTACTGCTGCACATAGCCAGAACGCGCGTCGATATCAGGAATCGAAATGCCCTGGCCAATACCCGTCAGGCCACCTTCAGAGCGCCCCACGGGCTGCAAGAGACCCGTCGGATAAGGGTTGGCCAGCGTCACCGCAGGAGTCACATTGCCGTCAAATGAAGCCACGATCGGCGTTGATTGCGAATAGCCCAATGCAGATTGGAAGGTGAAGGCAAGCGGCGCCCAGAAGATGCCGTATCCGCCGCGAATCGCGGTCTTCGAGTTGAGCGCATACGCGACGCCGATCCGTGGAGAGAAGCGATGCAAGTTCGGGTTTCCGGCGTGACGCGGGTAGTTGCCTTCACGAGCGAACATCACCTGTCCCAGGAGTTTCGGGTCAGAAACCCTGGCCTGTAAGGGGCTGGCTGCATTGGTATCAAAGCCCACAATGAAGTTGTCATCGCGATCAGCAGGGCCGTTCTCGCGTTCATAGCGGATGCCCATATTCAGGGTCAGCTTGGAATTGATCCGCCAGTCATCCTGGAAAAACAGGCCATAGTAGCGCACGAAGTTGTAAAAGTTAGTGGCTAACGTCATGCTGCCGCTGGTCGGCAGGCCCAGCAACATCGTGGCAAGACCCGCGCCCGTACCCTGCGTGGTGGCGTTGGGCAAGCGGCGCGTAAAGATGTCCGTAAAGCCAAAGCTGCTCGGGCCAATCGCCGGTGTGCCATCGTGCTGAATGATGCGGTAGTCAAACCCTGTCTTCAGGCTATGCTTGCCGCGGAACTTCGAAACTGTTGTATTGAAGCTCTTCGAATGATGTACGTTCTGTGAAGTGGTACCGCCACCATATCCGGCCAAGCCACCGACGCTAATGCTCGGGAAGGCGGTAAACGGAGTCGCGGCGGCTAAAGATGAGGGCAAGCCCAATTCGCGCAAATCAAAGCCAAGGCTGGTCGGAGTTGAAAAGTTCGGGAAGCGGTTAAAGCCATAACGAACGGCGACCACCAAAGTCGGCGAGGGCGTGAAAGTGGAGTTCACCTGAGTCGCATCCACCTTGCGGAACAGCACACTCTGCCCAGGCGTAGCTACGCCACCCCACCATGCATTGGAAGGTTCGCGGCTGCCATAGTGCAGGTAGGAAGCGGAAGCGCGCCACCAGGAGAACAGTTCATGATCCACCTTCCAGGTGGTCTGATCGGCCCGGTTATAAGCGGCGACGGACGCATCGTAGTTCAACTGGCCATACACATTCACTCCCGCGACATTCGGTTGCGGATAGAACGAGGCTATTGCGCGGCCAATCGGAGAGATCTGACTCGCGGGGATGACGTTATTGGCGAACGGCGTGCGCGGACCAATCGAGGTTATCGAGCGAGGGTCATAAATCAGCTGCTGCGCCGTGCTGCCCGGCACAACCGAGAGTGACTGGGAGAAATCGCCCACCCGCTCCAGCATCGTCGGTACATTCAAGCGCGTTCCCGCAGCTTCAGTCTGCCGGTAGGCCTCACCCGTGATCCAGAAGAACGTGCGGTTCCGCCCGTCGTACACCTTCGGAATCCGGATCGGGCCACCAATCGAGCCGCCATAATTGCGGAAGGGTTGATTGATGATAGGCGTCCCTGCGCGATTGGAAAAGAAGTTGTTCGCAAGCCAAGCAGTCTCGCGCATGTAGCCGAACGCCGAGCCGTGCACTTGATTGGTGCCAGATCGCAGGAAGGTATTAAAAGTGCCTCCCCCTGTACGGCCAACCTCGGCGTCATAGGAATTCGATTGCACTTTCATGTCCTGCACCGCTTCAAGTGACGGAATGATCACCGCGCGGTTGATCGAGTCCGTGATCGAGATGCCATCAAGGGTGTAGTTATTGCCCCGCACCGGGCCGCCCGCAATCGAGATCTGCGAAGAACCAGACTGATCCTGCATCCGGTTGAACTTCGGATTGCCAACCTGCACCACAGCCTCGGAGAGCTTGGACAGCATGAATGGATTGCGGCCAAGATTCGGCAGGTCAATCAGTTTCTGCCGGTCAATCGTCTGGCCGCTCGAAACCGAGGCGATTTCGACTTCGTTCGACTCGCTGGTGACGTTGATCGATTCGCTCACCTGCCCCAGCTCCATCGTAAAGTCGAGCGTCACAGACGCTTGGGTCGCCACTTGCACACCCGCCGACTCAGCACGCTTAAAGCCCGGTGCAGTCACCGTGACGCGGTAAGTGGCTGGGGTGAGCGACGAAAGTGTGAATACGCCTTCGGTGTTCGTTAAGGTACTGCGCTTGATGGCAGTTCCTTCATCGGTGACCACCACAACGGCATCGGCGATGATGGCGCCATTCGGGTCAGTCACCTTTCCGCGCAAAGCGCCTTGAAACGATTGGCCGCTCATCAGTGCGGCACAAAGAAAGAATAGACAAGCGTATCGCATAAGTTCTCCCGAGTCGGAATTGAATGGACCACACGCAACAAAGCGGGTAATTACAACGGAGCTGCGAAGTGCAACACGGCACGAGAACAGTGAAATTACAGGGTCAGCACCGCTTTGGCGCAGCGCACCTGTTCTATTGAAAGTCGATTCGTTTTGATTTGCTCAAGACGCTGAGCGATAGGTTCGTTGATGGATCCAGATTCGTCCAGGCCCCCTGTTGAGAGGGCGTGAACCCGGATCAGTGTGGAGTGACAGCAGCGCCAGTTTCATGCCCATCGGCCGAACTGGGCCGGGCAAGAACCGTGTGATAAAACCAGCGTGCAACATAGAATCCGCAGCCAATAGCCACTGCGGCAACTGCATTGACAAGCAACGTCACCAATGCGGTCGACAAGAAAGCTCCCGAGTCAACCAACGTCATGCGGCGCAACCGCCGCCAGGTGCCCCACTCAAGCAACGCGATGCCAACATAGGCAGTCACGCCAGCCAAAGCGGGCAGCGGGATCTTCGACACCATGTCCGATCCCAATCCCAAAAACAGCAATATCATCCCCGCATGCACCAGGTTCGACATCCGCGTCCCGCCGCCGCATCGCACATTTGCGAGCGACCGCGCCGGAATGCCAACGCTCATCGGCGCGGCAAAGATGCCGCAAACCACATTCGCAATCCCGTAGGCCCCCAGTTCTCCATCCGCATCCGACGGACGCATCGGCCTATGCCTTCCACGGAAATGCTCCACCACGCGCGAGGTGATCAACAGATTGATACTCGACACCACCGCCAAGCCAAAACCCTCATTCACCAGCGCGAAAACTTCTTGTGGGCTCCAGGTGAATCCCATGAAAGGCGGGATGTCCAGGTTCAGCTTCCCCACTTCCTTTTCATGCATGTTCAGGAAAACACTTACCGCCACGCTCACCAACACACCCAAAAGCGGAGCTGGCAGTTTGTTGTTCACCTTGGCAAAGTAGAACGCACAAGCGATCACAATCAAACCCAGCAACAGCGGCTGCCAGTGTGCCGTGCCGATGTACAACACCACCATCTTCAACTGAGCCAAAATCGCCGAAGGCCAGGTCACGTCCTTGGGAATCTGAACGCCTAGAATCGTGCGCAATTGATTCACCACCATCATGGCCCCGATTCCGCACGAGAACCCCGACACCACCGTCTGCGGAATCTTCGAGATATGCCGTCCCAGCTTGAGCACACTGAAGATCATCATGAACACCGCCGCCACCAGCGTCACTTTGGCGCACCCCGCCAAACCCTGCTGCTGCACCGCGGAAACCATAAAGGGAAGAGTAACGGTGGAAGTGCCACCAATCAGTACGGGGTTACGCCCAAGCAGCGCCGTAAGGGGAGCAGAAATCAGTGAGGTGAACAGACCGTAGATCGGAGGAATGCCCATCAGCGTGGCCATGGCCAAACCATAGGGCAAAGCAATCAAAGCGGCGATGGCGCCACCAAAGATGTCGCCGCCGAATTGCTTCCAGGAGTAATTGAGCTTCGGGAATTTCAAGATCGCCCTAGAGGGAGGGGGGAAAGTCGGTTAAGGGTGGAGCCGTCGCGGACGCGGCAACGGCTCCCCTCGAAACAGAATCAAAAACTAGACCGAAGCCATCACCTTGGCGTGAGCGATCTTCCACTTTTCCATTTCTTCCGGCAAGCCGATCGAAACGCGAACGTAAGTGGGCATCGAGGGCCATGCACGACCGACGAGAACCTTTTCCTTCACCATGCCTTCCACATACTGGCGAGCAGGCATTTTCACGTCGATCATGAACTTGTTCGAAACGGACGGGATGAAGGAGTAACCCTTGCTCGTCGCCCAGTTCAGAACGTTCTCGCGGGTCGCCTTGATGATTTCACGGCGCTTTGGCACCAGATCCTTCACCTTCAGCGAGGCCGTGGCGCCAACCATACCGGTCACCGGCAGAGCACCAGACGAATAGGGCATCAGCTTCTTCAACAGATCCGGGCGTCCAATCGCGGCGCCAGCGCGCAGGCCGGCCATGCCGAACAGCTTCGAGAACGTGCGCAAGATCACAACGTCCTTATCCTGCTGCACAAAGTCCGAACCGAAGTCCGCACCCGTCAAATGAATGTAGGCTTCGTCAAGAATCACAACCGAACCAGCCGGTTTGTTCTTGATCAGCCATTCAATATCGCTCTTGGGGGTCAACGTGCCGGTCGGGTTGTTGGGGTTGCAAACATAGTACGCACCTGCGTTCGGGTCTGCAGCCAACATTGCCTTCACGTCATGCTTGTAGCCATTGGCGGCATCCAGCTTTACTTTCGTCACCTTGGCGCCCACAAACTGCGCGGCACGTGCGGCGGCTTCATAGTCCGGGTCGGCCGTCACCAGGCCGCGTTCCTTCGAGGTGAACGCAATCACGGAGTAGTGCAGAGGAGCGGAAGAACCCGCAAACGGCTGCACGTAATCCGGCTTCACTCCATCGAGATCGGCCTGTACCTTGGCAAACTCGAAAGTCTTTTCGTACATGTAGCGCCCGCCACCCTTGATCACGGCGTACATCGCTTCCGCGGCTTCCGGACAGGGGCCAAGCGGATTCTCGTTCGCGTTGATGCGAACCGCGTCCTTGGGTGCATCAAGACGCATCGAAAGTTGAGCCATGGCGGCTTCGTTGTAAAAGGGGAGAGCGGCACCGCCGGCGACGAGCGCGGAGATGCGGCCAAAATTGCGACGGCTATAGCCGCGCTTGAGAAGATCCTGTTCGGTTTCGGGGCTGAAGAACGCCATTTCTTGTTCTGTTCCTTTCGAGCAATACTGCAGGTTGTATACATTATATACGCCTTGGCCGCCGGATGTGCCAACTTTTGGGCTCACCCGGCGGCTTTCGGCAGGAAACTCGCGCCCCTTAGGAAGGCGAATCTCCTCGCTTACCTACCTTAGAAGAACAACCGCAAGCCCAGCTGCAGCATGCGCGGGAAGTTTGCTTGCGACGTGATACGGCCGAATTGCGCGTTTCCGAATGCTGTGTTCGGACCGCGGAAATGCGGGGTGTTCATCGAATTCAGGGCTTCCGCACGGAACTGCGCCTTGAAGTTCTCAAACACCGTCACCGTCTTGAACACCGAGATGTCCCAGTTCGCCTGGCCCGGTCCACGCGTATCAATCGCGCGCGGGGCGTTGCCAAACGTGTAGATCGCCGCATTGCTGAACGCTGCCGGGTTCAACCATCCGTCAATCCGCTTCGCGAAGCTGCCTTCAGCTGCCGGGGCAGTGCCCGTCAGATTCGGCCGCTGGCGCGCCGCGCCAAACGGAGCGTTCAAGTTTGCGTTTGCGAAAACCATGAGCGGATAACCGGTCTGGAAGGTCGACACGGCATTGATGCTCCAGCCGCCGATCAGAATGTCCCCCATGCGGTTCAGGTTGCCAAGGAACCGCTTGCCCTTGCCAACAGGAAGCTCATAGGTCAGCGCATTCGTCCAACGCCGAGGCGAGTCCAGGTAGCTTCTGCTGTATTCCGCTTCGAGGTCATACACGTTCTGCGGACCGGCGTTGCCGGAATTCAGATTGTTGCCCGCGCCGCCGCCAGCATTGTCCATGTTCTTCGAGAAGGTGAACGCAGTTAACAGCGTCAGCCCATTCGAAGCATTCTTCTGCACGCGGACGTTGATAGCGTTGTAATCGGCCCGAACATAGCTCTGATTGAGATAGTTCACCGCGTCATAGGCAGGGAACGGACGCAGCAAGCGCTGCCGTTCGATCGTCGCCGTGCCAGTTACGTTCGCACCACCGCGTCCAAAATAGGGATTCGGGACGGTCTGGCGCAACGTTGCACCCTGGCTGAAGAAGCTCGGGTTCAACTGGTTCACGTTCAACCCTGCTGCGGTCCAGGTCAGACTCTTGCTGCGCGATCCCGCGTAGCCAGCCACAACCACCATGCCGCCAGGAAGCTGCCGTTGAACGTCAATGCTGAATTGCTGTACACGACCGCTCGTCGCATCCGGAGCGTACACGTTCATTGCCTTGCCAATGCCCGTGCGGTCACCGAGAGAATTGCCAACCGGCTTGTCGAGTCCATTCGGGAACGGATTGCTCAACTGCACCAGCGGCAAGCCGCCGTTGTCGGTGGCCGGATTGGTCAGCGCGGTGATTCCTTCGCTGTTGAAAGGTGAACCCAGTGCGATCGCCGGGGCCCAATAGATGCCGTATCCACCGCGCAATATTGTCTTATCGTTCAGCTGATAAGCGACACCGACACGGGGAGCAAACTTGTTCTGCAGGTAGTTGGACGTCTGCGTCGGCGCACCGTTCACTCCGGCAAACCGGAACACGCCCAGCGTCGGAACACCGGCGCTTGCCTGCAACGGATTGGCCGCTTTCTCGTCGAAGGTCGTGATCAGGTTGTTGTTCCGTTCCTGCAAGCCAGATTCCCGTTCCCAGCGCAAACCGAGGTTCAGGGTCAGCTTCTTCGATACACGGTAGTCATCCTGGATGTACATACCGTAGTACTTCACGAACTGGAAGAGCTTGGTCGGGATAAAGCCTTGCGCAGTGGAAGGAGCACCCAACAGCATGCTCGCGATGTCTGCACCGCCCGTACCCGTGCTCGCACCAGAGCGGGTGAAGTCGAGGTTGAAGTTGAAGGTGCCCGAGCTGTTGCCTAGGTCCAAGCCGCTGTTTGCCAGCTTACGGTAGTCGTAGCCCAACTTCAGGCTGTGCTTGCCAAGGAACTTCGACAGGTTCACGCCCAAATTGTTCGAGTGGTGAACGTAGTTGAAGTTGTTGTTGGTGCCAAGAGAGTAGGCAGTCTGCATGCCAACGTTCGGGAAGGTCTGCGAAGGGATGTCCCGCACGAATGAGTTGCTGAATCCAAGGCTCGCCACATTGAAGTTCTGGCTCTTCTGGGTTCCGATATTCGGGAAGCGGTTGAAGCCATAACGCACGGCGATGACCGTCGTCGCGTTCGGCGTGATCGTGTTGTTCAACTGGGTGGTATTCACCCTGCGACCCAGAATCCACTGATCAGGAGAAGAAATCGAAGGATAGGGATTTTCGCCCGGCTCATCCGAGTTGTAACCGAGGTAGCTCAAATTGGCGCGCCACCAGGAGAACAAAGTATGGTCGAGCTTGATGAACCTCTGGTCGGCGACCGAAGCCAACGGGCCAGCGCCAGCCAGATTGTTGTCGCCATAGAATCGCGCTGCCTTGGTGGGCAGCTCATAGGTTGCTGCGATGTTTCGGCCAACGGGATCGAGACGGTTCGACGGAATGATGTTATTCGGGAATGCCGTGCGCGACCCGGTCGTTGTCGTCGAGAACGGATCGTAAATCATCAGCGGTGCGCCAGAGTTCGTCAAAGAACGAGAGAAGTCGCCAACCCGTTCTGCTGCCGTCGGAGTGTACTGCTCGCGCGATGCTGCCTGCGTGTCGCGGTATCCTTCAAATCCGAGCCAGAAGAACGTCTTGTTCTTTCCGTCGTAAACCTTCGGGATCCAAACCTTGCCGCCGAAGCTGCCGCCATAGTTGCGGAATGGCTGATTCGTGATCGCCCGTCCATTGCGATTGTTGAAGAACGTGTTCGCCAACCAGCTCGTCTGGCGCATGTAGCCGAACAAGCTGCCATGGTAGGTATTGCCGCCGCTCTTCAGGTAGGTGTTGAACACACCGCCACCGGTGCGGCCCATTTCAGAGTCGTAAGTCGAGATCTGCACCTTCATCTCTTCCACCGCTTCGAGCGAAGGAATGATGATCGCGCGGTTCGCAAAGTCCGTGATCGGAATTCCGTCGAGCAGATAGTTGTTTCCGCGAACCGGACCACCCACGATCGAAATCTGCGAGCTGCCGCTTTGATCCTGCATACGCGCATAGGCGGGGTTGCCCACCTGCACCACGGTCGGCGCCAGGCGCGACATCATAAATGGATTGCGTCCCAGGTTCGGCAGATCGATCAGCTTCTGCCGGTCGACCACCTGCCCGGTCGATGCCGAAGCGGTTTCGAGCAGCGGGGTCTCCTCGGTCACCATGATGCTCTGCGATACGTCACCGACTTCGAGCTTGACGTCGAGAGTCACATACTGCTGCGTCGCGACCACAATGCCCTTGCGTTCGGTCTTCTTAAATCCAGATTGCTCCACGGTCACCGTATAGGTGCTCGGGTTGATGTTAGCGAATACATATTCGCCGGCTGCTGAGGTCACCGCCGAACGGGACACACCCGTCGACTCCTCAAGTAATGTCACTTTTGCATTCGTTATGGTTGCGCCCCCTTGGTCTACCACGCTGCCGCGCAGGTTGCCGAAGGAGGTTTGTGCCCAACTGATGGAATTGCACATCATAAGGGCAATGAGCGAGAGAGAGAGACTCAGTCGCATTTTTCTCATGTAGATCCCCTGAACTGTTTGGATTTTTGGCTCTGGACGAGAGGGAGCCGGGGTCGCGACTGGGCGAGACGACAGGCCTAATTACAGCAACGGGGAGGGCATACCTAAACTTCAGATCTGACCCTCGTGATTGCAGTATAAACAGAACTGTTATGCGGGGAAAGTCCTACACTTCTCTCGGTTCATAGAAGTTTTTGATAGGGGCCTCAAAGCATAACCCATATACTTAGATTAAGATAAATCGCTATGAAGCCAGACTGAAATTTCGGCCACAGATTCGCAATACAGCGTAAATTTTTTCTCACAACGCGGCTCAGATTCGGAAGTTCTCTTCCATCCGATTTAGAGAAAGCCACCCACCGTCTTCGCGATTCCCCAACCCTCCCCACGTAACCTTCTTCCCAAACCCCGCAGAGCTACCCCTGACGGATTCACCGGTCCAACCTCCATTACACGTCCCTTGCCCAATAGCCGCCTCAGATCCGCCAGATCAAACCACGCCAACACCCGCGGCGCTACAACATTGTCCAAACCCTCGTGCAGCGGCCATCTCACAATATCTTCCAGGCTCTCCACCGAACCCTCCACCAACACTTTGACCACCTTCGGCTCCATCACCGCGGCCAGCATCCCCGCCGGGCCAAACCTCCCGCACGCATACACCACGACCGGCTCACCACCCTCAGCCCAACGCACAGCCGAGACAATATCCTCCGCCTGCATCTCCAGCAAATTCCTCCCCAGCAACCATGTACGCGCCGCAATCTGATAATCGAGGTCATAGCCGACCTTTCCCGCGCGAGGATATTCTGGCCCACTCCCTCGTGGCGATAACTTCACCACCCGATATCCCATCCCGACCAGTTCTTTCAGATCTGCTTCCACCCCACCCACCGCAACAACCGTTCCCTTCCCCCTCACCTTACCCATCACTTCCAGCGGAATCCATACTCCTCCTTCCACTTCCAACCCACCTCCCTTCAAACCCGGCCGCAACTGTGGTTCCACCCAACCTACGCCGCGACGAATTTCACTCACGCTCGCCGTGCTGCGCTTCTTCTTCAATTCCTCCAATGCCTCAATGCTCAAGTCCCGCACTGTCCGCGACCTCATCGATGTCGCCAATTGCCCCGTCCCTGTCACATAAAGCAGACTCTCTTCTTCAGTCTCGGTGTCTGCTTCTTTTCCATCCGTCTCTGTTCCGAAAAACACCTTCTCCAGCCATCGCGTTGCCGCCTCCCGGCGCGGCTGCGACCAACCATGCGTATCATCGTACTCAAAGAACCCCATCTTCGCCCCGTCCGCCATCACATCGAACAATCGCGCCGTTGCTTTGTGCGTCGCTCTCGCCCCGGCGATGGGAAAGTAATCTCGAATCGCGCTGGTGATCAAAAAGGGACGCGGCGCAAAACCCAGCGCAAAATCTCCAAAATCCAGGCCCCGCGAAATCATCCCTGGCCACACCTGTTCAGAATCCTGTGGCCCAGGTCCCACCCACAATTCCCGCCAACTCGTCATGTAGCAACTCGACACCGCCGTTGCCAGCCTCGGCTCAAACAGTGCGAGATACGCCGCCTGCGTCCCTCCACCGGAATTCCCAGCCACCGCGATCCGCTGGGCATCAATCTCGGGCCTCGTCAGCAAGTAGTCGAACGCCCTCACTCCATCCCACACAAAATGGCGCGCGATTGTCTGCCCCACCAGCAACCCCGACACTCCCGCCATCAAATGCTCGCCCACTCCAATCCCGGCCCGCGACTTCCCCGTTGCCTCATCAAAATATTCCAGCCGCTCTCCTTGCCCTGGAGGATCGTAAGCCAGTACCGCGATGCCACGTTTCACAAACCCGACAAACGCCTTCTGATAAGTCGCCGATGCCTTCCCGTTCGCCGAATGTCCAGCCACACCCAGCACCGCCGGATACGGCCCCTTGCCCACCGTCGGTAGATACAAATTCGCTGTCACCCGAAACCCAGGCTGGCTCTCGAATACGATTCTCTCTACTCGATACCCATCCCGCGAAAACCCACCCGTCACCTTTGCATTCAGTGGCGTCTTCGCCGCCGGCAATCCGCCAATCAACTCGAGCGCCGCCGCGCGAATCTCTCGCTGCCGCTGCTCAATTTCGGCTCGCGTCGACAACCCGGCCACCAACCGGTCCCGCGCATCCCAGTGCTTGCGGGCTTCGCCCTCAAGCCAATCTTCAAACTGCTGCCGGTACCCCGTCTGGGCCACGCCAACAACGGCAACCAACAACAAAGCGATTCTCATCGCGCCACCTCGGCCCCCACACTCGTCAACAACACATTCTTTCTCTTCACAGCCGCATGCACATCGGCATGCGTCCACGCATACAAGATCCCCGCGCGCTGCTCGGCCACATTCCGGTACCCCTCATGCCCCACTCGCCGCATCTCGGCCGTATCCGTTGCCGGATGATCGACGAACGCGTGGATTCCTGGCCCGAGCCCCTCGATCATCTTCACCATCCCGGCCACTCTCTGCTCCTTCGAATCGTTCGGTCCATAGGGAGCCCGCAGCCGGTTCAAGCCTGCAATCGAATCCTGCATCGGCATCTTGTACTCCGCACTCAGCTTCAACGTCAACTCGCGCAACCTCGGCGTCGCAGTCGCTGCGCCCATATGTGTCGACAACCAGCTCGCCCGCGGCACCAGTTTCTTGCCCAACTCAATCTGCGCGCGAATCTCCCCTTCCACTTCCTCCAGTTTCACTCCCGGCGCCGCCACATCCTTCGTCCGCGGAGGAAAATACCCAGCCCCATCCACCAGACTAGGCATCACCGTCAGCGGCCGCCACTTCACGCTGTCCCACTCGCTCGTCAACGCCAGATGAATCCCCACATCCAGCCCCGGGTTCGCCTTCAATTGTTCGGCCGCCTCAAGCAGCCACGGCCCCGGCACAATCAGATTTGCCGACCGCATAATGCCCTTCTGATAGGCCTCAATTGTCCCCTCGCCGATCGCATGCACAGCCCCGATATCGTCGCCAATCACAATCAGCCGCGTCGCGGCCTGAGCCGCTGCCACACACATGCTCGCCATCATCGTCCGCCTCGTCATTGCAAGACCATCCTACTACCCCCTTGGCACAACAGACTCTCCAAAGGAATAGGAACTTTCCGAGCGAGTAAGGTTTTGCCCTAACTAGGGTCGATCGGGGACTCACCTTAGGGGCTTTGTCTGATGGGAGTAGTTTGCAGATCGCAATACACTTACCGTAGATTCCTAGCGACATTTATGCATTCATCGCCTTTGCTAGGGGTATGGAGCGTGCGAATTGACAACGGCAAAATCAGCAATGCTTAGCGACGCTGTGCAGGCGATACGTCTCGGCCAAAAGGGTATGGCGAGGGAAATCCTGGCGTCCATCCTGAGGAAAAATCCGCAAGATGAACAAGCCTACATCTGGAGCGCCGCCGTCGCAGAAACACCAGAGGGCGCGATCGCGCTGCTGGAAAAGCTGATTGAATTGAATCCGCAGAACGCCTTGGCCTGGAAAACTCTGGCCGCGCACCGGCTGGCCCAGCAGCCAACTCCGACGAAACTTCCACTGGGCGAGAGTACGCCACCCTCAAACAATGCGGCAACGGTGCCTGCAGTTGCAGCGATAAAGCGGGAAAGCTGCCTGGTATGCGGCCGAGAACGCGAAGAGGAAGATTCGCACTCGGTATGCGCCAGCTGCGGGTGCCCTTTGTCTCTGGGCCATTTGGCCACGGCGCAAGCCAAAGGGACGGTGAACGAAAGGTCCGTAGAAACAGCCGTCTCAGAAATGATCCATCGGGGCGACTCGAGCGGACAAGTAATGTTGGGCGTTGCCATTGGACTGATGAGCATGTACCGGAGCGGGGACGCTTTGCAGTATCTCAAGAGGGCCGCAGATCTGGCATATGGCGGGGCTCAAGTACGGGAGGCTTGCGCAGAAGTCGCCGCAAGGAAGTTGGTCTTGATTGTGGACGATTCAGCCACCGTGCGTCGGCTGGTCTCCACGGCACTCGAACGGAACGGGCTGCGCGTATCCAGCGCCGTGAACGGGCGGCAGGGATTCGAGAAGTTTCAGAAAGAAACGCCCGATTTCGTCCTGACGGACATCACCATGCCCGAGATGGACGGCTACGAATTCTGCAAAGCAGTGCGGCGGCATCCTTCAGGAAAGGGTCTCCCGGTCGTGATGTTGAGCGGAAATGACGGTTTATTTGACAAAGTACGCGGGAAAGTGGCCGGTGCAACCGATCACTTAAACAAACCATTTCACAACGATGTGCTGACGGCGGCTGTCAACAAGCATCTGCGCAAGGGCGACAACGGCAAAGGATTCCGCATTTTTGACCTCGGATAGACAAGGAAAGCTTATGACCAAAAAAATCCTGATTGTGGAAGACAGCCCGATGGAATTGAAGCGGATGGAGACTCTGCTGAGCGGTCAAGGCTATTCGCTGCTGAGCGTGACCGACGGAGACGCGGCCGTTGCGGCGGCCCGCGAATACCGTCCGGATCTGATCTTGCTTGATGTAGTGCTGCCTAAGAAGAACGGCTATCAAGTCTGCCGACAGTTGAAGAGTGCTCCTGAGACGGCAAACCTCAAGATCGTCATGGTCTCCAGCAAGAGCCAGGAAATGGACAAGTATTGGGGGATGAAGCAAGGAGCCGACGGCTACTTGACCAAGCCCATCGACCCTGCTGCGGTATTGGCTGCGGTGGCGAATGCTGTGGATGGTGGAGCGGTGTAATGAACCAACCGGAAACTATGGGCGAACCGGATTTGATGCCAGATTTGCTTTCAGAGCTCATGACCCAATGGGACGCTACCGACGGGCAAGTAGAGAATCCAGATCCCGCCGCTGTGGGCATATCGCTCGTAGCAAATCGCACAGAAACCCCGACGATCGAAGCGAGTGCCGTAGAAACTCCCGAACCCCAATTGGAGTACTTCCCCGCGTCAGATCTAACCTTCGGTCCTGAAACAAGCGATGATGCCGTTCTGGAGTTGCTGCCAGACGAACCATTCACCGACGAACAGGTAGAAGTCGAACCCCAACTCGCCAAAGTCGAAATCGAGGATCACTTCGTTGCAGCTTCCACAGCCGAACCCTCGTTCGCCTCCGCCGACGACGACGCCATGCTCGAAGCACTACTCGGCGAAACACTTAGCAGCGAATATATCGAAGTCGAGCCTCAACTCGCCAAAGCCGAAATCAAAGAGCACTTCGGTCCAGCTCCTGCTGCCGCACCCTCAATCACATCCGCCGACGACGACGCCATGCTCGAAGCACTTCTCGGCGAAACACTAAGCAGCGACAATTTCTCTGAAGACACCAGTGCAGCGGAGCCTGTGCTCCCGCCAACCCTCTCATCAGAAGACGCATTCATGGCCGGGTGCCTGCGGAACCTCGACGAAAGATTAGCCTGGGCGGCAAAGTTGCAAATGATTTCCAACGCTCCCGCTCCCCTGCCCTCCCATAGATTTGTGCAATTCACCTTGGCCGGCGATTGCTTCGCCGTACCGGTAACGAAGGTGCTCGAGACGGGTTATCTCCCTGAAGTAACACCGCTTCCGGCGGTCGACACCGCAGTGCGCGGCTTGATCAATTACAGAGGCGATGTACTGCCGGTTTTGAATTTACTTTACTTGCTGGGCCGTGGTGGCGACTCGTCCACCTCACAGGCCCAAGCGCGGGATGAACGCGTGATTATCGTGCGTGCTTCTCAGAGTCTTGGCGCGTGCGCGTTGCCAGTCGATGGCGTAGCAGGGCTCTTGTCGTTGTGGCCGGATGAAATTCGTCCGGCGAAAGAAGAAATGGCAGGCGAGCGGTTTGTCAAAGGACTTGGCGATCGCCAAGGAACGCCCGTGCGGTTGCTCGACCTGGAACAGATTTTTGCCGCGCTAGCTGGCTAACGAAACGAAGGACCAAAGAACATGTTTGACAAACTGAATCACCTCAAAATTTGGCGGAAGCTGGCGTTGGTGTCGGCCCTCTTGGCTGTACCTGTATTCGCTCTTCTGTATGTATTTGTCGATGGCCAGTACAAACGGATCGAGCACACGCGGTTGGAGCTGGACGGCCTCGAATATGTATCGACACTCAGAGCTGCCGCGGCGCAATTGCCCACAGGCGCACAGGCACGTGGAAACGCGGAAGCGGCGATTGCCAAGGTGGACGACGCGGACGGACGTTTGTCTGGCAAGCTCGGAGTCACTGGCCGCTGGCCATCCATCCGCAAGACCTGGACGGAGAGCCGGCAGAACCTGGACGCCGTCGCGCTGAACAGCCAGTTGAACGATTTGGTTGAGGCGGTCGGTGAAAAATCGAACTTGCGAGCGGATGAAAAGCGAGACGTATTTGCGCTTGCAGACACCGTGCTTAACCATGGCCCCCTCGTGAGCGAGGCACTGGCAGGGTTGCGCAGCGTCGGCTTGAAGGCGGCCTTGCAAGGCACCCTGACCGGCGAAGACAGTGGCAAGCTCTGGCATTTCGTAAAAACCCTCGAGCGCTCCAACGCCGCAGTCAAGCGGGATATGGATACAGCGATGGAAGGCGAAGCCGTTGATGCCAATGGGCCGGCGATTCCAAACGGGCGCCTCACCCTACGCACTGCAGCCGCAAACGCCTTACTAGCTGCAGAAAAACTTCGGGAACAGGTAGCCAACCAGATGCTGGCGAGACCGGAAGCTCCCATCCTCGATGGCGCACAACTGTCGCGCCTGGTCGAAGCAGCTTCTGAAGACTATGCCGTGCTGATGAATTCCTCCATGGATCGCATGCGCAGCACTCTCAACGGCAGAGTCGGCGATTTGCGTGACGTGATGTATGCGCAGCTTGGTACCGGTCTGTTGGTGCTCGTGTTCGCCGGAACGATCATCTTCAGCGTGAACTTGGGAATTACACGGCAGGTCCGCACGATCCTGAAAACCTTCGACTCGATCCGCGCCGGCGACTACGAAGCCCGTGCCGAATTCTTCTACAACGACGAGTTGGGCAAAGTGTCCGGCTCGTTGAACTCCATGTTGGAAAACACGGTGACGCTGATCCAGTCGCGTGAAGAGCGAGACCAGATTCAGGGCAGCATCATGAAGTTGCTCGATGAAGTCAGCGGCGTCGCTGAAGGCGATCTTCGCAAAGAAGCCGAAGTAACGTCCGACGTCACCGGAGCCATCGCAGACTCATTCAACTACATGATTGGTGAGTTGCGCGGGCTGATCCGTTCCGTGCAGGACACCTCGGTAGCGGTCAGCGTTCGCGCCAACGAGATGGAATCGCGCGCTGAAAGTCTGGCCGAAGGCTCCGTCCAACAGTCTGAACAGATCGCTGAAGCCTCACGCACCATTGAACAAATCAACAATTCCATCCGGCAGGTCGCATCGGCGGCGAACACCGCAGCAGACGTTGCGGAATCGGCCCTCGAGCACGCACGCGGCGGCACCCTTAGCGTGCGCCTGACGATGCAGGGTATGGATTCGATCCGCGGCCAGGTACAAGAAACTGCAAAGCGCGTGAAGCGTCTGGGCGAGAGCTCGCAAGAAATTGGCGAGATCGTACAGCTCATTGGCGACATCGCGGACCGTACTTCGATTCTGGCCTTAAATGCCTCAATCCAGGCGGCGGCAGCAGGCGAAGCAGGCCGCGGTTTCGCGGTTGTTGCCGAAGAAGTCGAACGGCTCGCCGAGCGCGCCACACAATCCACCAAGCGCATTTCTGCTCTCATTCGGTCCGTCCAGACGGATACTAGCGAAGCAATCGTCGCTATGGAAAAGACGACGCGCGAAGTGGTGGACGGAAGCCAACTGGCCAACGACGCCGGCGGCAAGCTCGAACGAATTGAAAGCGTTTCGCAGGAAATTTCCGGCCTCGTCCGCGAGATTCTTGAAGCTACCCAGCTCCAGGCAGAAAGCTCCGAAGCTGTGACGCGCAAAGTGGCTGGCGTTTCGGAATTCACGATGGACACTGCCGCGAATGCCCGCGAGGTGGAGAACTCGATGACACAACTGGCAGCACTGTCACGGCAATTGAGCGACAGCATGGGCCGGTTCAAGCTCCCAGCAGGATCTGCTGCTGAAAACCGCGAGTTCACGGCCGTTTAGGCTCCAAGGGGAATCAACATGCCAGCACAACTGGATGCCGAAACCGTCGCTGGATTTCTCGAGGAAGCGCGGTCCTACGTACCTCCTTTGGAAGACTGTGTCGTCCGCTTGCGCGAGCGAGGATTCGACGAACGCACCCTGCAGGAAGCGCACCGTCTGGTGCATCTCATCCGCGGTGGAGCCGCAGTGGTCGGCATCAGCGGATTGCCTGCACTCGGCGAAGAAGTAGAAGGCTTCCTCGAAGACCGCCTCAACGGCGTCATCGAATGGGACGAAGACAGCCTGGTGGTACTCGAAGAAGCCGTGGCCGTGATGCGCCTGCAGTTGATGGGTGCGCCACAAGGTAAGTCGCCGGAAGTGTCGGCGATACCCATCACGGCAGATCCGGAAATGCTTGAGGGCTTTCTCCTCGAAGCCGAAGAGGCACTGGGCGAAGTCTCACTCGCACTCGGTGAATATGCAGCGAACAACAAAGATCATTCCGCCCTGCTAAGAGCCCGGCGCGGCGTGCACACGATCAAAGGCGCTGGCGCCATGGTGGGCCTGCCCCGGCTCAGCGGCGTGGCTCACCGGATGGAAGACTTGTTGGACGCAGTGGACGAGGGCCTCGTATCACCCAGCGCCACCGTAATGGGCTTGCTGCGTAAGACCATCGACGTCATGGTGGGCATGGTCGCAGCAGGTGGCGATCGCGAAGAAGGCGTCGCAGAGCTACTGGCACTCTATGAAAATGCAGCCTCAAGCCAAACCCCGCTTGAGCCAGTCCTCTTGGCCACGCCGGTTGAGCCCGCGATCCCGAAAGCCTCATTCGAAGCCCTCGAAACCGAAGTTGCAGAAGGCCCGCGCACCGTCCGTGTGCCCATGGAGCGCATTGAAGATTTGCAGCGCATGGCGACGGAAATCTTCGTGCATCAGAGCACCTATGAACGTACCTTGAACAAGCTCTCCCATGAACTTGGAGAGTTGGCCTTGAGCGTCCGTCGTCTGCGGCAAGTACAGAGTTCGTTTGAGCAAGAGCACGAGCTGTATTATTCCGGAGCAGGCCCCGCGCCCGCGCGGCACACAGAGTTCGACGCACTGGAATTAGACCGATACACCCAGCTCTACACACACTCGCGAGACTTGGGCGAGACGGCAGCAGACTTTGCCGCTGCCGAAGCGCAAATGCAGACTCTCGCTGGAGAACTGGATTCGCTGATGAGCTGGGAGCGGCGTTTGCATTCGCAAGTGCAAGACAAGCTGTTGCGCTTCCGGCTGGTTCCGTTGGGCACTTTGACGGCACGATTGGACCGCACCGTGCGCGCGGCCGGAGATCTGGCAGGCAAGCAAACAGAGTTCATCCTGGAAGGCGGCGCGACCGAGCTCGACAAGGCAATGGTTGAAGCATTAACTGGTCCCCTTGAACATTTGGCTCGCAACGCCGTCGCACATGGGCTGGAGAGCGAAGCGACGCGAGCCGCAGCCGGTAAGCCGGCCACAGGCCGTGTCGTGCTGCGCGCCTCACAAGAAGGTGGCCAGGTGGTTTTGCGGTTGAGTGACGACGGTGGCGGTTTACGAGTCGACAAGATCCGCGCACGGGCAACCGAGTTGGGATGGGACTCAAGCGATGTCAGCGCTGTCTTGTTCCGGCCAGGATTCTCAACAGCAGACGAAGTCAGTCCGTTGGCTGGCCGCGGACTCGGGCTGGATGTCGTCAAGAGCGCCGTCGAAAGCTTGAAGGGCACGCTCGAAGTCGAAAGCGAAGCCGGCTTGGGAACAGTATTTACATTGCGACTTCCACTGACTGTGGCCGTATCCCGGGTGCTGATGATGGAAACGCGCGGTCAGTTGTTTGGGCTGCCAATCGACGCCGTCGCCGAAGTAAAGCGTGTCGTCGGTGGTTCTGAAGTCGTCGAACTGGGCGACCTGCTGGGGCTACCCATGACAGGCGACGCGCCGCAGAGCCGCAGCGTAGCTGTCTTACGCGAGGGCGGCGAACGCTCTGGGCTGGCGGCAGATACAATCCGCGAGGCACGCGAGGTCGTCGTGAAGCCGCTCAGCAAACTGGTGCGCAAAAGCACTCACTTGGCAGGCGCAACCTTGCTCGGAGATGGGCGCGTAGTGCCGATTCTCAATCCCGTCGGGTTGACGCGCATTGAATCTCAAAGAGGTGTCTGCGTCAAGGTCGCGGCAGCAAAGCAGGCGTTTGACATTCTGATCGTCGACGACTCGCTCAGCGTCCGCCGTGTTATCACCAAGCTGCTCGAAAGACAGAACTGGACAACATCTCAAGCCAAGGACGGCATCGAAGCGCTCGAGATGCTGCGCCGCGCCGAGCGTCTGCCAGATCTGATTCTGATGGACGTCGAAATGCCGCGCATGGATGGTTTTGAACTCACAGCCACTCTTCGTGCAGAAGCGAAGTTCGCGGGGCTGCCGATTGTGATGTTGACCTCTCGCTCTGGCGACAAACACCGAACGAAGGCATTCGACGCCGGAGTCACGGAATATCTGGTCAAGCCATACCAAGACGAGCAACTGCTTCGCACGATCTCAATGAGCATCCAGTCGAAACGCAATCGCTCGAATTAGGCTGACACAGCCCTCAGCAATTCACGCAAATGAGCTGCGGAGCTCGCCATCACTTCAAGCCTCTGGCCAGCTCCGCTTCCGCCGCGAGATATCCAAACGCGCCCCACTGTTTGCCCGCCACCACCTTCTCAAAGATCTCCTTGGCCTTCTCCTTCTGCCCGCCATACAGATACCAATTCCCCACGCCATAACCCTGCGTCGCAATCGTCAGGTCATCGGCCCCCTGCGGTGACAGCACGCTCTCCGGCGTGCGCACGCCCTTGTACATCAGCAACCGGTTCCAATACGAAGTGTTCTCAATGATGTCCATCTTCTCGCCAATCGGCTCCAGCACCTTCTTTGCCTCTGCCTCACGACCCAACCGCCGCAGCGTCATATACAACCAGTCCGACGTCGCCACCAGCGAATCATCATTCGCCCGCGACCGCTTCATACACTCCTGATAAGCCCCCAATGCCGACTTGAAATCCGCCTTCAGATAATAGGCCAGCCCCAGGTGATACCAGATATTGAACTGCAGCGTCGACAGCGGCTTGTTCAGCTTGTTCGGCTGCCCATCGGGCTCAATCTCATCCGGCTTGCCCTTGGTCAAAGCCGCCGCCTTCTTGAAATCGGCCACCGCCTTATCGATCTGCCGCGTCGTCAAATACCGGTGCCCCCGGTGCCGGTAGAACTTCGCATTCCCGCCATCCATCTCGATGCCTTTGCTGAACACGGTGATCGCCTCTTGAAAGCGGCCCAGGTAACCCAACCTCCTCCCCAGCCAGATCAGCTTTTCAGGATCCTTAGGCGAGGCCTCATACTCTTTACGCGCCGCTTCATAATTGGCAATCAACTTCTCATTCGTCACCGCCGCCGACACCAGCGGCTTCCCCAGCAACGAAGTCGTCTCAGGCGTCTGCGCCATCAACCCAAAGGTCATCCCGATCAAGCATAAGAATCGCATTCCTCTATCCTAACCAGTCGAATGACACTACTCTGCCACCGCCGCTTCCCCGCCTTCAAAACTTGTTACCATTCCCGAAGGAGACCCACATGAAACGGTTTGCGCTGTTGGCCTTTTTTGTCCTTCCAATCTGGTCCCAAACTCCCGCGGTTAGCGAATTAAGCGCATTCTTCCCAGGAGGGGGAATTAATGGAAATAGCCACAGGCTCGAGTTCGCTGCGAACCGCACAAAGACCCTTGAGGTGGAAGGCGATTGGTTTTCAACGAACACACGCGTTCAGCTTTTCCGCGGCTATGGCAGCAATGGGGCCGTAAGCGGTATCGTCCAGGAGTGGCAGATCCTCCTCACGGGACGCACGGAATTCGGCGAAATCGCGGTGCGTCTCGTGAGCTTCCCCTTCGCCAAATGCCTCGACGCGCTGGCCTCAATCGCGGGAAGTTTGGCCATTCAACCTTGCAATACCAGCGCGGGTCAAATTTGGGTGCTGCGTCGGGACCCCGCCACCGGTGGCTTCTGGATCATCTCTTATTTCTATGGCCTCGCACTGCAGGCCAGTAGTTGGAATGATGGCGCGGCGATGTTACTGACTCCGGTATCGAATGAGCCACTCCAGAAATTCAGAATGATGAACCTCGGCCGCCTCAGCCTGTTGGAGTCCTTCAGCCTCTTTGAGTTTCAGGACTATCAGATCTTCAGTCGCGCCTTCCCCGCCAGATCCGTCGCGGCCTCCTGGTACAACAACGGAGCCAGCGTCGTCACGAAATCTCCATCTCCCGGATGTTATGACCGCTGGCGCCTTGCTGCATACGATACATACAACGAATACGGTGCCACCAGTTCACGCAGTAGCGTCTTAGCGTTGTTCTCCCTTCGCCCAGGCTCTTTCGATTACTGCAGACCGGGGGCCGCAGCGGAAATCGGCTACTCCTATATGGGCTCGCCCAACATGCCAATCACCATGTGGAGCTTCTACCGGGGTGTCAATCAAGGCTGGCAAGTCATTCCATCTCGAAATACTGGCTACGCCCACATCGTCAACACCGTCTCCGGCATGGTGCTGCAGGCAAACGGTAACGCAGAATGGACCGTCATCACTCAGGCCCCGTTCACCGGCGCTCCAAACCAGGAGTTTATTTTTTCCGCACAGTCGATGTTTCCGTAAAGTCCATCCAGCAATTCAACATTAAACAGACTCGTGATTTCAGCGGAAGCCCTCAAACCGGAATGAGGCCGCCGATCTGCATTGTCGTACAAACACCTGTCTCTCTGAAAGGACTGGGTCGTACGAACGCTCCAATCGAAAGCACTCAATCCACCCACAAGCGGAACACGAATTCAGAATCATGCCATCATCCGGAGATAAACTTTCGATCCGGAACTGAGCTGGCGCGCCCATTTGTGCCAGCGAAAGACTTTGGTTTGAGCAAGCGCTTTTACGAAGCACTCGGATTCGAGAAGCTGCTCGACGGCGACGTCGCAATCTTTGGCATCGGAACCAGCAGCTTCATCCTCCAGAATTGTTTTGAGAAAGAGTGGGCGGAGAACTTCATGATGCAACGGATGGTCGACGACGTGGATTCCTGGTGGGGCCACATCCAGGAGCTCGACTTGCCAGCCCGCTTTGGCGTACCCCAACCCAAAGCACCTTCGCTGCAGCCGTGGGGTCTACGTGTGGCCTTCCTGGTCGATCCCTCCGGCGTTCTCTGGCACGTAGCTGAGGGACGCCCAGGCAATGCTTCCGACTAAGGGCGGACTCATTTCTCGAAGCGGACCCTGTTCCTTAACACCAAGCGAATCCTCTTCGCACTCAAGCAACGCACCACTTGGCAGTCGGCTAGCATCGTCATGTCGATGATCCGGATCGCCAACGATATGCGTTGAACGCCAACAAGTGGAAATTGGGAGGTCTTTCCTCATCCCTTATGGGATTCAATCGCTCTTATCTGTTTTATACAAAGGGAGATACCGAAGTCTTGTCTGCCGAGGGTCGATCGTCACCAAGGAGCCTTGTTCGAGTTCCATGCTCATTTGGCGGATTGTGGCGATCACAACCGAAGCCGCCGCCTCCGGGCTCACATCCTCAGATCGAATCTGAACTACACTCGGCTTCGTGCCACGGGTCACAGCCAGGATGGTTCCAAAATCGAGATCTTGAGTCAGGATGACCCAGTCTTCGGCACGAGCGTGAGCAATGATCTAGACATCTGGTGCCGATGCGCTTCCAATGCTCGACCAATGGCTGGTGGAAATACCCGCAGAGGACAGAACCTTCACCCATCGAGGCGAGAGGTTCATATCAATCAGGATTTTCATCCAGCAGCGAGCAGAACTTCGCGGTCGTCGGCACGCCAAGCTGCGTAACGGAGAGCCTGGAGAACGTCCTCACGCTCAAGGTAAGGATAGTCTGCCAGAATCGCTTCGATACTATGGCCAGTGCCAACCATGCCTACGATCATCGCTACGGTAACGCGCATGCCTCGAATACAAGGTTTGCCGCCCATCACTTCGGGCTGTTGGGTGATACGGTCAAAGTCGGCCATCAAGCCCACCCTATTGGGAGGCTAGCAGGAACGCAATCCGGTGTCACCTGCTCTGACATTTGGTGCTCGACCACTCCCCCAACTTTCACCAGACCTCTCCCATCTAACCCAACTCGAGTCTTCCTCCATCTAAAAGCAGCCGCACCTACACCATGAGTTCCTCCGCCAAGAGAGCAAAAGAGCCTTCGATCAGAGCGTCTTCAGAAATGCAATCAAAGCCGCCTTCTCCTGCGGCTTCAGCTTGAGCCCAAATTCATGACCCGCCACCGCCCGTGTCGGCGTCATGCCCCGATATCCAGTCGGCACATAGTCTGCCTTGAGCCGCTTCTCGTCAAACCAATCTTCAAGCGTGGCAACCGATCCGGAATGCTCGAAAGGCCCGCGATACCAGACTCCCCGCAGCGAAGGTACCCGATAGTAACCCGTTCCTCGCCGCGTCTGCATCGCCAGTTCCGGATCGGTCCCCACCGACACATCGAGCACATCATAGGTGGTGCGATGCTCCGCAGGCACCTTGAATCCTTTGGCTGGCACCAACTTGTTGTTCGTATAAATCGGTGCAGGATGGCACAGGGGACACCCCTCCCGGGCAAACACCTTCTTGCCCAACTGCGCCTTCGCATCGTTCGGATTCGGGTTCTTGGGGGGGCTGCAGCGAATAAATGTACAGCGCAAGTGCATACAAGTCGCTGTCGCTCGACCGCGATTCCGTTTCTGGCTTTGGCAACTCGTCCGACTTTGACGAGTGGATGATGCTGATCGGGCGGAAATCCCCATATAGCGTCAACTCCTCCACAAAGTTATTGATCGCCGCGTACCGCATGATGTCTTCGATCGACCGATGAAGCTGCAACCCGGTGTTGTCGAGATACTTCCGGTCCGCGATGCCAATCAGATCCGGTGGGTGCGCTGGCGCTCGCAGAGAAGTCCCCTGCCTCGCGCCAACTCCATGAGGGATGCTCGCCAAATGTGTCGCCACATCCTCCAGCGTCATGGAGGAAAAGTCGCCCAAGGGGTCAGGCTGAATCCAAGGCGCACCAAAGAACAACTTCAAGAGCTCAGTCGCCGGCCCAGAGGTCTTGCCGCTTTTTCGAATTTGGTAAGCCCAGTGCTTGCCAAACGCGATCGAACCCGCAGCACCCCAGACCACCTGGCCATCATCGAGCACCCGGCTATGGCAACTCGCACACGAGTCAAAGGTAACCTCAACCTTCCCCTTCTTGCGAATGACGTAGCGATAGTACGGCAAGGTCCCGTCTTTGGCCAGCTTGGCTTCGGTAGCCGTCCACCATTCTGGATTCCGCACCTGTGTAAATGGAAAGTTGGTTGAAGTGAAGGCTTTGGCGGAATGAAAAACTTGCTCCCCCGCACGAATCCAGTCATCCTTGGTCTTCAGCTTCGCCGCATCAAAGGCCAGTTCCGGCTCGAGAGTCTTTAGGTGTTCAAAGTAGCCCGCAGGCTCGCGATCCGGAGGATAAATGGGATAAGTCTTATAGACCTTCCGCTCGGGAATCCTGTAGTAGTAATCCGCTGGGACATGCTTGGCTCGCAACCCAGAGGCAAGCGGAAGTTCCAGCGTCTCCATGATCTTGTCATCCCAGATCTTGCGAATCTCCGGCCGGAATTCTTGACCGAAGGCAGCGACAGCAAGGGACACCAAGAGGACCCATTTCATGTCGGAATCTGAGCACCGATTCTGATCGGTCCTCCGCCATAGCAAGCTCAAGCGGCAATCCAAAGCACACCAGCCTGCCGCGATGCGTCGCATTGAATCCGGCTCGAGTCCCATCCGCGCTCTAGCCAACCTCATCAGACAAACGAATACCTTGCGAATCAACGTCATGCGCTGAACTAAAACCGGTAGTGCAATCCCAGCTGATTGATCCGCGCCTGATTACCAGCGATCAACCCCGTGATCAAGCCGAAATTCGGATTGCCGCGTCCACCAATCGGCGAGCCGAAGTTCGCGCGATTCATGAAATTCAAGCTCTCCCAACGGAACTGGAGTTTGTGCCCCTCCCAGGGCATCGAGAAGTCCTTGAGTACCGAAAGGTCGCCAATCACCGCTCCGGGCCCGGTGGCCAGCGAGCGGCCCAGCGTACCAAACGTCAGCGCTGGCGGCGCGACAAAGAGTTCGCGTTGAAAATAAGACTGACGCAGGACGTTGGCGCGCCAGTCCGCGTTCTGCGCATACGGCCCAGTCGCGTTCGACCGCACCGCCGCCGCCGTCGGGAAGATAGCCGCCGCGTTGTTCTCCTGAATCGTGAACGGCACGCCGCTGCGCAACTCAAGAATCAAACCGGTGCTCCAGCCGCCGGCGATTGCGTTCAACGCACCGTTCGAGATGTTCACCCGCTTACCTCTGCCCACCGGGACTTCCCAAACCGTATTGCCAATAAACCGGTGGCCTACATGATTCGCGGACAACCCACGATCGGCCTGGCGGTTGTAGTAGTTCGCAATCGACGGGCTGCTGCCAATCTCGTTGCGCGAATTGATATCGTCGATAAGTTTCGACCAGGTATAGTTCATGCCAAACTGCAGACCACGTGAGTAGCGCTTCTCGAGGCGCACGTTCATGCCATGGTAGTTCGAATTGCCGATCGTGGGCGAGTGCTCACGCACGTCAGAGAATTGCGGATACGGCCGCAGCAGTTGCGCGTTGCCGGGGCGGATGCGCGAGGGCTCTACCTGATTGATGGAAACGGTACCGGGGAAAGTCAGCTTATGCCCCAATGTGCCGATGTAGCCAATCTCCATAATCATGTTGCCGCGCAGCAGCCTCTGCACATTCAAGTTGAACGACTGGAGGTAGGGGATCTGGCGCCGGCCCGGATCAAAGAACTCGATCGAAGTATTGGGATTCGTTCCAATCGGTACCGCACCAAAACCGGGCGACAGGGTATTGGCCACCGTCGGAGGCAAACCATCACGAAGCTGAATGGCGGCCGTGCGGCCTCCGTCTACCGACGTGACCGACACCGCCTTCGAGAATCCAGCGCGCACGGCCAGCGGAGTTGCTTGATCGTATTGACCAACGAACAGCAAACCACCACCACCCCGCACGACCCACTTGTCGCGCAACCGCCATGCGAAACCGAACCGCGGGCCAAAGTTGTTGCGGTCGAATTGCGAGGCGTATTTCGGCAGGCCGTTGCGGCCGCTAAACGTCACCACACCCGGGCAATTGCAAACCGGATTGATCGCGAAGCGATCGAACGAATTCTGCTGATTGTTGCTCTCATAGCGCGGCGTATCGAGATCCCAACGCAATCCAATGTTCAGCGTCAGGTTCTGCCGCACCTTCCAATCGGTCTGCGCGAACATGCCGAGTGTCGCGCCATTCGACACGATCGATGCTGACTCGTCACGCGACGCAGTTGCAACGTGTCCCAATAGCAGCGACGCGAGCGCATCATTCGTGCCAACAGGTGTAAAGTTGAATTGACCACCCGCCGAGCCCAGTGGCGTATCGTCATTGCGCGACTTGCGGTACTCGGCGCCAAACTTCATCGTTTGCGAACCCTTCACTTTCGTGAGCGACCCCGTGTAATGGTCGCCGCGGATCGGCTCTTGAATCCGTTCCTGCTCGCCGCGACCAAAGGACTCAATTCCTGTGATGTTGACGCGCGGGAAGTACAAGGGGTTCGTACCCTTCAGGCCAATACGTTCCGGAATCCCCAAACCCTTGCTGGCCGTGATCGGCCGGAACCCGCGACGGTCGAAAGCATACCGGACCTCCATGATGGTAGTTGGCGAGAACGAGTGGATCCACGTGGGCGACCAACTGTAGTACTTGTTGGTGACCGTTTCGCCATATTGGTCGGTGTTATCGCGGAACACCGGCAGTTGGAAGCTCTCACCCATATTCCGCAGGTAGCGAAAGTACACTCGATCGCTGGATGAGAACGTATGATCCAGTCGGGTGACGAGCACATTTGTGTCCGTGCCCGTGGGGTTGTTGATCCGAAAGTTGTTTGCGCGCGTGGCTGCGCCAGCCACGTTGGGCGTTGGATAGTAAGCCGCGATCTGTCGGCCCACTGGATCCTGCCGGGACTGCGGAATCGTGTTGCCCGGAAATGGCGCAAGATTCGCTAGCGGATCCGTGATTGCAGAATTGAACTGGCCGCCGATTTCCGCCGTAGTGGGAACCCCAAGCAGCCGCACCTGCTGGCTCCGCGTTTTCACCCACTCGGAGTTGACGAAGAAAAAGGTCCGGTTCTTGATAATCGGCCCGGAGAAGCTGCCGCCGTACTGGTTGTAGCGCAGAATCGGGCGGCGCGCGGCGAAGAAGTTACGCGCATCCAATACGTCGTTACGCAGAAACTCATACGCCGAGCCGTGCCATTTGTTTGTGCCCGAGCGAGTCGTCATCTGCACCACGCCTCCTCCCGAGCGGCCCAGTTCGGCCTTGAAGTTCGACACTTCAACATTGAATTCCTCCAGCGAATCGATCGGCGGATCGAAGTTCAGCGACGCCACACCCAGCAGGATGTTCTGTGCATTGCCCCCGTCAATGGTGAAGTTCGTGTTGTCGCCCCGGCCGCCCGCCATCGTGAAGTTTGATCCGGTGCCGTTCTGAACAATGAAACCGGACAGGCGCGCCAGCGAGGCGGCTCGTCGACCAACCAGCGGCATGTTGGCGATGGTCTCCCTGCGCACGACGTTCCCCACCGAAGATGACTCGGTTTTCAGCAAAGGCGCTTCGGCCTCGACCGTCACAGTCTCGGCAACGCCGCCCACCTCTAACCGGATATCAGCCCGCGCAGGCACGCCGGTCTCGATCACGATCCCGGTTTGCCGGAACTGTTTGAAGCCACTCTGCTCCACGCGGAGATCATAGTTGCCGGGCTTCAGCAAGGGGATAGAGTAGACACCCGAAGATCCGGTAACGCCGCTGTAGGTCTCATTCGTCAACATGTTGGAAATCGTAACCGTGGCGTTGGGGACTACCGCGCCTGACGTGTCGGTGATCGTGCCCGTCAATGAACTCGTCTGTGCTGAAGCGCAGAGCGCCGCAACGAGGGCCAACCAAAGAAGTCTCAAAAACATGGAATCTCCTTCGAAACGCGAGAGTATCCGGATAGCATATGCCTTTTGGGTGGCGAAGGGCAATCCCGTCTCGGGCCTTCACACAAATCGGTTCCTTCGAAAATTACTGTCGCTAACCCTCAATAATTTCAATGGCTTGAGCTGGGCACACCTTCGGTGTGAGTACAACTTCATACCCAAGTTGCTCTAGTCGATGTACGGTTCTTGCCGCCACCTTGGCGATGTTCTTGCGGTCGTAATAAGTTGCGCCAAGCTCCCGGTACGTCTCACGTGTCTTGAGGATCTGAAACACGATCAGCATCAACTTGTGCGCCACAGCCACCAGCGCCTTCAGATGCCCTCTTCTGGCGAGCACTCTGCGAGAGAACGCGCCCAGGTAACGGTTCTTCACTCTTGTCGCCGCCCACGCGCATTGAATCATCAGCCGCCGGATATGCCGGTTTCAATTTCGCGTCGCTACGTATCTTCGCTGGCCCGCGCTTTGATAGTTACCCGGAGCCAGTCCCGCCCAACTCGCCAGTTGCCCCGCCGACCCAAACGCCTCGACATTGTTCCCGATCTCGCTCAATATTGTCCAAGCCGCCCGCGTTGCCACTCCAGGAATCGTCTCCAGCAACGCGATGCTTGACGCATCTGGTTCCACCCGCTTCTCAATCACTTCCTCCAATCGCGTAAGCAACCCTTCCTTGTAATCCATCTCCTCCAGCAGATGCGCCAGCATCCAGCGGTGATGGTCCGTGATATGGCCACGCAGTGCCAACTCCAGTTCCTTCTTCTTACCTCGCAGCCTGGTCTTGGCGTAATCCGCCAGCCAGCCTGGATCGGTATGCCCCCTCACGATGGCCCGCAAAATTGCTTGCCCCGTGCGGCCCAACACATCTGTCGCCACACAGCTCAGCTTGATGTTGGCATCCTCCAACACCCGATGGATCTCGTTGGCCAGACGGTTGCGGTCTTGCATCAAGTTCTCTCGCCGCCTTGTCAAGTCCCGCAGTTCCCGCTGCTCCACTTCTGGGATAAAGCTTGAGCGAAGCGAGTCCGTTTGCAGTTGCTCGGCGATAAACGCCGCATCAGCCTTGTCCGTCTTGTGTCCACGCCGCTGCTTCACCCATAACGGGTTCACCACCAGCAAGCCAAAATGGCGGTGCAACTCATTCCAAACTGGCTTCCAGTAAACTCCCGTCGACTCCATCGCCACCTGTGTCACCTTTTGCGACTTCAGCCAAACTCGCAGCCGGATCAAGTCCGCTACGTGCGTCGCAAACTGCCGGTGCCGCACTTCGTTATCGCCATTCTTGAACACCAGCACACAGGCACTGATCGTCGCCTGATGCACATCCAGTCCACAACATCGTTCAAATACGACTGGCATCCTTCCTCCTTCGCTGGCGGCTTGGGCGATTCAATGCTTGTAAGATATTCCTTCGCGGGCTCTTCAGCTTTACAGCCTTGTCCCATTCGGTTGTGCCAAACTCATCGCCCCGATCACATTCACGACGGCCTCTACTGATCCAGAACGCTTCCGATCTGCTCTCCGCCTCGCTCTCTCATCTTCCAACGAGTCATTTTCATCCTGGGTTGTGAGCATTGGACTTGTACTTGCTCATGGAACGCGTTCACGTGTTTTTTTGAAAACTTTTCTCGCTTCTTTTCAACAACATCACTCCAAATCGAAACCCGCACCCTCCACCCCCATCCCGTATCCTGTACCCGGAAGCGATTCCACAAAAACTCAACTCCGAGAGGATCTCAACGTCATGGCTTCAAAAGCTCAAATTCTCGCCAACTTGCAAAACGCGCAAAAATCCACCGGTCCCCGCACCGACCAGGGCAAACAGCAATCCGCGAAGAACTCCCTCCGCCACGGCCTCAATGCCTTGGCCGACGCGCTCTTCGCCGCAAACCCCCAAGAACAAACCCAATTCAAAGCTCTCCGCGAGCAGCTCTTCCAGCAAATCGTCCCATTCGGCCCCGCTGAAGATGTCGTCTTCGAGCAATACGCTTACTCCACCTTCCAGGCCCTCCGCGCCCAACGCTTCGAATCCGAAGCCCAAGACCGCTGGGCACAAAACCCCGAAAACCAAAACCTCTTCGTCCAAATGGAACGCCTCGTCAAGCAAGGTGCCCTCTTCGAGCGCCGCGCACTCAAAGCCTTCAAGCAGCTCTCCCAACTCCAGCTCGACCGGCTCGCCGCTGTCGAGATCCACGCTGAGCTACAAGACGTCGAGCTCGACGAAAACATCTCCCCGGCTCTTCCGACAGCCAAGCTCCGCGCCCACGAACTCAAGCAGGAAGAAGCCCTCTTCTTCGGCCTCGCCATCCATCACGGCCTCAATCTGCAAAGTGAAAAAACGAACCCAATCCACCCCGCACCGCAGCTCGAAGCCGCCTAAAAAACGAAGCCAATCACGCCCCGAGGGCAACCAATCCCTCACAGATCTCCGACCACTGAATATCGTCAAGGTAACCGGCAACCAAAACAAAAGGCCACACCTTTCGGCATGGCCTTCTGTTTCTTTGATTGAGAGACGACTAGAAGATGAACCGAACCACCATCGTGACGATGCGCGAGTTCGTGTCCGTATCCTGGTAGTAGCCAAACGTCAACGGCGCGGCAAGGCTTTGGCCCGCCCGCGCGAACGACGTGTTGTTGAACAGATTGCCAAACTGGCTCTGCACCTGCAACGTGTACTTCTCAAACATCGAGAAGTTCTTCTGGATCGTCAGGTCGTACTGTGTCAGCCCATTCTGGCGGATCACGTTGCGGCCCAGCGTCCCAAAGTTACCGACCAGCGGCTGCTCCAGGCCAGATCCCGTCGTCTTGAAGTTCGCCGCCGTCACCGTTCCCGGATTGGGCTGAAACTTCAGGTTCAGCGGGCCAGTCAGATTCGGTCGCACAGCGCCATTGCCGCCAAGCAAAATCGGATCGGGCAAGGCAAGCCGTGGGCCACCCAACAGATTCACCGGGTAGCCGCTCTGCGTCTGGAAAATTCCGTTCAGCGACCATCCACCCAGCGTCTGCTTTACAAAGCCATTGGAATTCGCAAACTTCGGCAGCTCATAGCTGTGCGTCACCACAAGACGGTGAGGCACGTCAAAGGCCGACACTGCACGATTGTCGCGGTTGTTGAAGGGGTTCTGCTGGTTCGGCGTATCCGCTGCCAACACACCCAACACATCCGATACGTCGTCGATCGACTTCGACCACGTGTAGGCGGCCGTGAAGCCCAAACCACTGCGGAAAGTCCGCGCCAGATAAGCCTGGAAGGAGTGGAAATTGGAGTTCGCCGAAGACTCGTTCAACGTAACGCCCGTAAACCGTGGGTCGATACGATTCGTTTGGCCCGTCGGCGGCGCATTCAACCCGGCATTGATCGCACGGTAGTCGTTCAAGCGCGCCTGTTCGTCGGCCAGCGAGGTAGCTGGTACCACCAAACCAGGACGCGTGAAGTTCAGCGCCCGCGCCCGCTGCAGGAAGTTACCCTTCGAGCCCACATATCCGATACGACCGAGGAATCCATTCCCCAACTGCCGTTCCATATTGAGGCTGAATTGCTGAACCTGCGGATTCTTCATAGCGAAATCCACCGGCGAAATCCCACCGAAGTTCCTCACCGTCGTGCCGAAGTTTCCAACCGTCGCCCGGCCCACCTGTTGGAATCCGCTCGTGCCAGCCAGAATGTTGGCGAGCGAGTCGTTCCCAGTGAAAACCGTCGTCGAGAAGTTATACATAAACGGCGGAGCAAACCGCAGATTCGTAATCGGGTTCAGGAAGATGAAATCGTACGTAAAGCCATAACCGCCACGCACGCTCCACTTGCCGCCCTTCGGGTTCCAGGCAAAGCCAAACCGCGGTGCCCAGTTCGTATTCGTGTTAAAGGCTGAGCCGCCGGCAACGATCGTGCCCAGCGCGCCGGTTCCTGCACCGCCTAGCGGATTCTGCAGATTCAGGTTCAGGTTCGAAATCAGGTTGTTGACTTCGGTAACCCCGCCTGCCACTTCCGTGCGCAGTCCGAGATTCAGGGTCAGGGTGCGGCTGACACGCCAGTCATCCTGGAAAAAGAATCCCTGGTTCCAAACACGGTTGCCGCGGATCGAACCGCCAAATCGCTGCGTATACTGCACCGGATTCCCAAGCTGGAACTGCTCGAAATTCGCGAAGATGAACGTACCACGCAGATTCGAGTCGAAGACACTGTTCGCCTGGATCCGCTCGACATTGTAGCCGAATTTGAACGTGTGAGTGTCCCACGTCTTTGTCACAGTCGTCAGATTGTTGTAGACATTCTGCGTGCGGCCTTGCGGCAACCCAGGCCAGCTGCCCAGTTCCGCCAGCCCGTTCTGGAACTGCACCGACGGAGCGGTGATGTTCACCAGCGGGATGAAGTTCGGCAGGCTGCGGCCAAAGCTAGCTACGTTGTTGATTACCAATGAAGCGTTCTGGACGCGCGTATAGTTCAGAGTCACGTTCTGCGGCTTGTTCGTCGAGCTCGCACCGTTGGTTGGCAGGTTCGACGCGATAAACGTCAACCCCGGGCTGCGGTTGTCTGTCTTCTGATAACCGTAGCGGCCAGACAAGCTGTCCTTGCTCGAGATGTTCCAATCCACTTTGCCCGAATAAGCAATCGAATTGGTTCCCAGCGGTGCCGAGTTGCTCACGGTGCCGCTCTCGGACGAAACGCCCTGCACAGCCGAAAACAACTGACGTGCCGCGGGGTTCGTGATGCCACTCACCTGCGCTGGCGTCGCCACATTGGCGATACGCGTACCGCCCGCGCCGCGGATCTTCTGCTGCTCGTAGGTGCCGAAGAAGAACAGCTTGTCGCGAACAATGCGCCCACCACCGGTCACAAACCAGTTGTTGTCGCGAATGAGCGCAGCCTTACCAGTGCGGTCAAAATAATCGCGAGCATTCAGCTTGTCGTTCCTGAGGAAGTGCGCTGCGCTGCCGTGAAACTGATTGGTGCCACTCTTGGTCACCAACTGGAACTGCGAGCTCGCGTTGCGTCCGAACTCGGCGCTGAAGTTGTTCGAGATCACAGTCACTTCCTTGATCGCGTCCAGCGGAACCGTGCCGAGACCTGCTCCACCCGTCGTCGAAACGTCCGTCGAAACGGCGTTGTCGACCGTGATGTTGTTGCCACGACCGCGGCCGCCATTCGAGTTGTAGCTGCCCTGTCCGAGGAAGGGGTTACGCGGCGTCACCGGGATTACACCAGGAGTCGTGCCGGCGAGAGACAACACGCCATTGGGCAACGAGAGTTTGGTGATCGCGCTCGATTCCACCGATACCTGCATCTGAGCATTGCTCGTGTTGATGCTGACAGCGGAATCTTCAATCACGATTTCCTGCCGGGTCGAAGACACCTCAAGGGCGGTCTTCAATTCGCGCACCTGACCGGTGTTTACGACAGTCTTGGTAGTTGCGGTAGAAAAGCCATTGGCTTCAATTCGAATGTCATAGTCGCCAATGCTCAACAGCGTAAAACGCGCAAAACCTTGCGTGTCGGTCAACTGCTCACGGCTGGAGCCTTGGGTGCTGCTCTTTACGGTCACTTTCGCGCCCGTAATCACTGCATCGGAGGGATCGGTTACGCGAACGATCAGATCACCTGTGATCTGAGCCATCGCGGGAACAAGAGAAAATAGAGTGGCGAGCAACGTCCGTGCTGCCAGTTTTTGGAGCATGAAGCTTTCCCCTAACCATACATTCGGTTCCCTTATGCTTCACTGCCCGGTAGACAGTAGGCGGAAACTCGTTTTGGGTAGTACTAAAAGTCTACAACGCTATGCATGCATTTGTAAAAATGTCACGATATGAAGCCAAATAAACTTGGGCCATTCCGGCACCCGCCTTTTCGTCCCTCTAATACTCCGTTCCAGCCTGCTGATGAATCTCTCCGCAACATTTTCCTAGCGGTAGCAGCTTCCCTGGATTGAGCCGACACTCTGGGTCGAAAAGGTTTTTGAAGTCCTTGATCGTATCGAGCGTGTCCTCGGAGAACTGCTTGGTCATCAGCTCCATCTTCTCCATGCCCACCCCATGCTCGCCGGTAATCGATCCACCCACAGAAATGCAGTAGGACAGGATTTCATCCCCTGCTAGTTGCGCGGCCTTCAGTTGCCCTGGAATCCGGGCATCGAACAGGATGATCGGGTGCATGTTGCCGTCCCCGGCATGGAAGATATTGGAGATCTTCAATCCATACTTCTCCCCAATCCGGTAGATCTCGAGCAGTGTTTCTGTGATCCGTGTCCTCGGCACGACCCCATCCTGCACGTAATAAAATGGACTCAGACGCCCCACCGCCCCAAACGCGTTCTTCCGCCCCTTCCAAAGCAGATCGCGCTCGGCCGCATCCTTGGCAATCCGGAATTCCCGGCAATGACACGCCTCGCAAGCCAGCCGCACCTGCTCCACCTGCTCCTCGACCGCTTCGCGCAGGCCTTCCATCTCAATCAGCAAAACCGCCTGCGCATCCATCGGATACCCGGCATGGGTCGCCTCTTCCACCATGCGCAGCATTTCCCCATCCAGCATCTCGACAGCAACCGGAGTGATCGATCGCGCGGTAATCTCCGACACCGTATCGGCCGCATCCTTGGTCGTGTTGTAGATCGCGAGCACGGTCTTCACCAACTCGGGCTGACGCATCAGCCGCAACTTCGCCCCGGCCACCAACGCCATCGTCCCTTCTGACCCCGTAATAATTCCGGTCAGATCAAGGCCCGGCAAGTCCTGTTCCAGCCCGCCGGTTTGAAAGTGCGACCCATCGGGCATCACCACATCCAGCCCCATCACATGGTTCGTCGTCACACCATAAGCCAGCGTATGCGGCCCGCCCGCGTTCTCCGCCACATTGCCGCCAATCGTACAAGCCCTTTGTGAACTCGGGTCAGGGGCAAAGAAGTACCCATTCGTCTGCACCGCCAGCGTCACATCCAGATTCACAACTCCCGACTGCACTTCGGTCCGCTCATTCTCGAGGTCAATCTTCTCGATCTGATTCATCCGGGCAAAGCTCACCATCAAGCCGCCACAGCGAGGAATCACTCCGCCGGAAAGTCCTGTCCCCGCGCCGCGTCCCACAAACTGCAAATGATGCTTCCGCGCCAGGTCCACAACCTTCTTGACCTGCTCTGCAGTTTTCGGAAACACGACCATATCCGGCCGGTGCTTGTCGACCCCGCCGTCGTATTCATACAACGTCAGATCTTCGCGGCGATCGAGCACAGCTCTCTCGCCAAGCAGCGCAATCAATTCCTGTCGAGCGGCCGCGGGAAACGCGTGCTTCTTAGAGGAGACGTCGGATACTGTTGATGACATTTGGATCCAGCCAGAATTTTTCGCCGATGATCTTCTCGATCACCTTGCCTTGTGTATCGATGATATAGGTCTCGGGGTACTTGTAGGTGCCATAGGCCGCAGAAATGTCAGCCTTCTCATCGCGGTAGGTGTCAAACGCGATGTTGGCGTCTTTCAGGAACTTCTTGTACTTGGCCTCGTCATGATCGACCGAGATCCCAACCACCGTCACACCTTCTTTCGCCATGCGCTTTGAAAACTCATTGAGCGAAGGCATCTCGTCCACACATGGCTTGCACCATGAAGCCCAAAAATTCAACACGAGCACCTTGCCCGGATAATTCTTGAGTGAGATCTCCCTGCCTTGGTCGGATTTGATTGAAAAGGCCACCGCCGAGTCGCCCTGGTTCACGATCCGCTCAGTGAGCGTATCGGCCAGCACGTAAAACAGGGCCGCCAGCGTCAGAGCGATACCGACGACATAGATCCGGGATGAATTTGATTGGGCTTTCGCCATATGTTTTATTTTATAGAATCGTGAGTCCCAAGTCAGTCATCTTTACCGTGAAAAAGTAATGTTGATTACCCGCCGAGTCGAATTTTCAGCATCGCACCAATGTGCGGTGGCAGGCTGGTCCGAAGAACGGAATCGTGAAGTCTTCGGTCTAGACGCCAATCCGTACGGCCACGGCCACAATTATGTTCTCGAGGTCACCCTCAGCGGCAAGGTCGATTCTGTCACTGGAATGATCGTTGACCTCAAGGACGTCAAGACAGTCTTAAACCGTGAAGTAGTCGACAAGATGGATCACCGCTATCTTAACGCCGAGGTGCCGCCCTTCGACAAGGTGGTTCCCACGGCTGAGAACATCGCTCGCGAAATCTGGCGCCGAATCCAGCCCCACTTCTCCAGCGAAACCGTTCAGTTGCACGAGGTCCGGTTGTATGAGACCGAAAACCTCTATGTGGAGTACCGTGGAGAATGAAGGCGACTTTCCGTTACCCATTCTCCGCAGCACACCGTCTTCATTCCGATCAATTGAGTGAAGACGACAACTGGCGAGTCTACGGTCGTTGCAATAACCCATTCGGGCATGGCCACAATTACACTGTTGAAGTCACCGTCAGCGGCGAACCAAATGCCGAGACCGGAATGGTGGTCGATCGTAATCAACTCGACACAATGGTGAAGGAAGAAATTCTCTCCCGTGTCGAACATACGAATCTAAACGTGCAGGTGGCGGAAATGAAAGATCTGGTTCCGACTACCGAGAATGTTGCTTACGTATTCGCGGAGTGGTTGCGCAGGGGTTGGCCCCGGCACTTTTCCAGCCAAGACGTAAAGCTCGACAGAATACGGATCTACGAGACTAGGAATAATCGATTCGAGATAGAAGCACATGAAGTCAAGCAATAAGCCGGCCCTCAAAGTCCTGGAAACCAAGGCATCGTCCAAATTCGTCCCGCCCAAGCAGGATCCCAAAACCAGCGAGCAGGGGCCCATCGGTGACTATTACAGTAAGATACTTCACGATCTCGGCGAAGACCCTTCCCGCGAAGGCCTGCTTCGCACTCCGTACCGTGCCGAAAAAGCGATAAAATTTCTCACCTGCGGCTACACACAGAGCATCGACGAAATCGTCAACGAAGCGCTATTCTCTGCTGAAAACGACGACATGGTCGTTGTCAAAGACATCGAATACTATTCGCTTTGCGAGCACCACATACTTCCCTTCTTCGGTCGTGTCCATGTTGGCTATCTGCCGAATAAGAAGATCATCGGCCTCAGCAAGATCCCCCGCATTGTTGACGTTTTCGCCCGCCGCTTACAGGTGCAGGAGAGAATCACACAGCAGATCGCCGACACCCTAATGGAAGTTCTCGAGCCACGCGGCGTAGCCGTTGTCAGCGAAGCCCAGCACTTCTGCATGATGATGCGCGGTGTCGAGAAACAGTGCAGTTCCACGGTGACCAGCGCCATGCTCGGCGAGTTCCGCAGCAACAAGGCCACCAAGGACGAGTTCCTCTCTCTGATCCGCTCCAGTTTGCGCTAGCCTTGAATTGATGGTTCAGAACTTTCGCAACTTCGAGACCGGCCCCGATCCCTTTAGCCGCACCTGGAAAGTGACGTTTCGTTGGCAACAGAACGCTGTCTCGATCCGTCACGCCGACACCATCGACGTCAAATGGACACTCGAGTGCGAAGGTGAAACAAAGGACAAGATTGTTGCACTTCCGCTGCCCATATTACTGAATGTTTCGAACGATTCCGGTCGTGCGATCACTGACTCCTGGTGCATGAAGCTGGCTGGTTGCCATCTGATCGACATGATCGCCACCTGGCAGGATATGGACAAAGAGCTGGTCACCTGCTCGGTGGACGAAATCAGCCGCAACGCGGCGACCATCGAACACGCCGATTCTCAACCCGCCTAGTCGAAATTGAATTCGATGCCTTGCGCGAGCAGCAAGGCATCGGAGTGATTAATGGTCACTGTCTGACGGCGCATGTAGGCCTTCCACGAGTCGCTGCCAGATTCCCTGCCCCCGCCCGTATCCTTCTCACCACCAAACGCGCCTCCGATCTCTGCACCTGACGTCCCCATGTTGACATTGGCGATGCCGCAATCAGAACCACGGGGCGAAAGGAATGCTTCTGCACTCTTCAGGTTCGTAGTGAAGATGGCGCTCGACAACCCTTGCGGCACCTCATTGTTCCAAGCGATTGCCTCATCGAGGTGATCAAACTCGATCGTGTGCAGGATCGGTGCGAACACCTCTTCCGCCACAATCCTCATGTCGTGCTTCGATACAGCGATAGTTGGCTCGACGAAGTTGCCGCCTCTGACAGAACCGCCATAGACGATCTCGCCGCCCTCAGCGCGAATGGCTTGAATGGCTTGCTCATAGTTGGCAACGGCGCGCGCGTTGATCAGCGGCCCCATCAGGGTGCCGGCGGCCAGTGAATCGCCGATGCGAACTTGGCTGTAAGCCTTCTTCAACTTCGAGCGAAACGCGTCGGCGATCGAGCGATGCAGGAACAAACGCCGCAACGTCGTGCAGCGCTGCCCGGCAGTGCCAACAGCGGCGAACAGGCAGCCACGCAAGGCGAGATCGAGGTCTGCGTCGGGCATCAGAATGATGGCGTTGTTGCCTCCCAATTCGAGCAGCGTACGACCGAGCCGACGGCCCACGCGCTCGGCCACAATGCGGCCCATTCGTGTCGAACCGGTGGCGGAGATCAGCGGCAGGCGGCGGTCGTCGAGCATGGGCTCGCCCACCGTCGGCACGTCGCCAACTACCAGAGTGAACACGCCTTCAAAGCCATGGTTCTTGAGCACACGCTGGGCGATGTTGTGAACGGCGACTGCCGTCAGCGGCGTTTCTTCCGATGGCTTCCAAATCACGGTATCGCCGCAGACGGCGGCAATCAGAGCGTTCCAGGCCCAGACGGCGACGGGGAAATTGAAGGCAGTGATGACACCCACTGCACCCAGCGGATGCCACTGCTCGTAGAGGCGATGGCCAGGCCGCTCGGAGTGCGTGGTCATGCCGTAGAGTTGACGAGAGAGGCCGAGGGCGAAGTCGGCAACGTCGATCATCTCCTGCACCTCACCGAGGCCTTCCTGCAGAATCTTGCCCATCTCAAGGCTGACCAGCGCGCCGAGGTCCTGCTTGTGCTCGCGTAGCGCTTCAGCGATCTCACGAACGATCAATCCACGCTGGGGTGCGGGAACCAGACGCCAGCGGGAGAACGCTTCTGTCGAGGCTGCAACGGCAGCCTCATAGTCGCTCGAGGTTGCGAGCTTTACCGCGGCGATCGCTTCGCCGGTCGACGGGTTGTAGGAGTGGAGCGCTTCCCCGCCCTGGTAGGACTGGATGCCGAGGCGCTCGAGGATCGTGGTTGTGTCAGACATGAGAATCCTTGGGGGCCCCAGGCGAACTCACCGCCGAGGGCTCTGATCTCATGGTCCAACACTTCGAGCAGCCTTTGCTGAAATTCGACTTCGGCCCACTGCGGCTGTTCGTAGTGGTCGAGGATCTTGAAGGCCGCGTCACGCGTAGTTGCTCCGCGTGGCTTCAATTGCCTTATGTGCAGTGGGTCGCCGATGATCGGGTTTGAAGTAGCTTCGACGACCATCCGGGCCAGGGCGGCCGGCTCGCAGGGCAGGATCGGCGCCACAGTCGCATAGACATTCAGCCCTGCTGCGCGTAGCTCTTCGATGGTACGCAGACGATCGGGAATGGACTCACAGCGCGGCTCGAAGATCTTGCGGATGCGGTCATCGTCTGTTGTGATCGAGACACTGATGCGCAGGTCAGTATGCTCAGCCACTGCCTGCAGCAGGCGGGTATCACGAAGGATGTTTGGTGATCGGGTTTGGATCACGAACAACTTTGGTGGATGAATGTAGACCTGCTCGAGGATCAATGGCATGATCTCCTGATTCATCTCAGCCGGCTGATAAGGGTCTGTGAGCGGAGAACAATAGATCAACTGGTCAGGTCGCAACTCCTTGCTGAGCAACTCCGGAGCATTGACCTTGTAGGTGGTGTACTCGCCCCAGTGCCGCCAATCCTCAGGCTTGAGCCCGGCCTGAATGCGCATGGTCGGCACATAGCAATAGGTGCAGCCGTAGGTGCAATTGCGAGCCGGAGTCAACGAGTGCGTAAAGCCAGCTGCAGCGATGAAGCCACTCACGGGAGACAAGATACGCCTCGCGCGTGTCTCTTCAATGGGCAGCAGGCGCATGACTACAAGCCTTCCGGCATCGGGTCTGGCGCGGCGCGCTCCACTTCCACCAATGTCAGCAGATTGTGACGGATGCCGGCGCAGATGTCCTCTAGCGGCAGGTCATTGTCATCGTGGCCGAAGGGCCCTTCGATTTCGACCCCGATCTCCTCAATCCCGAAGAAGATATAGCTGACAATCAGCGTGTCGAAGACGGTCGCCCAGCCGTAAGCGTCAACAAGAGCAAACGGCAGGGTAAAGCAATAGAGGACAAGTGCCCGGCGCAGGTGTACAACATAGGCAAAGGGCAGAGGTGTTTTGCGGATGCGTTCGCAGCCGCCAAGGTAATCGACGAGCAACTGGATGTTCGCTTCGATACTGACAAGCAGGATGTCACTGATCGTGCCACGCCTTGAGCCCTCCTTGAGGACTTCGGTCATCTGCACGGACAAAGCAAGAGGAGCATGTTGCGCCCCCTCCAGACCCGGCATCGGAGTACCTCGCAGGTGATGCATCGTAGCCAGGGCGAAGTCCGCAGCAAGTTTTGCCATTTTCACTTGCAGGTCGCGCTGGCCGTCCAAATGGACCACGCACTGCCGCACCAGGTTTCGGGTCTCATTCACCATGCCACCCCAAAGCTTGCGGCCCTCCCAGAAGCGGTCATAGGAAGAGTTGGTGCGGAACACCAGCAGCAAGCCGAGAGCTGAGCCGACCAAAGCGTGTAGCAATGACGAAATGTTTACATCGTAAACATGCTTGTCGAATGCCACGATGGCAGCCGACCATACAACACAGAATAGAACACGCCCGATGATCTCCCGAAACATGGAGCCGCGGAGATCAAAGAAGTGCTGAATCCAGCGATGGGGATCGTAGGAGATCAATTCGAACCAGGATTGCGCGAAGGCGCGTTCTTGACGTGCTTGTCGAACCAGCTCGTCATTTCGAACAATACATGTTCAACAGATTCCTTCGCCGAGTAGCCATGCGACTCATGTGGGAGCGTGACATAGCGGACGGTGCCGCCGTTGCCGCGGATCGCCATAAACATGCGCTCGCTTTGGATCGGGAATGTGCCTTGATTGTTGTCGGCCTCGCCGTGGATCAAAAGAATGGGTTCTTTGATCCGGTTGGCGATCATAAAGGGCGACATTTTGAGGTAGGTCTCCTGAGCTTCCCAGAAGGTACGACGCTCGCTTTGGAATCCGAATGGAGTCAGCGTGCGGTTGTACGCTCCGGAGCGGGCAATGCCGGCACGGAACAGATCGGTGTGAGCCAGCAGATTGGCGGTCATGAATGCGCCGTAGCTGTGGCCGCCGACGCCGACGCGGTCTGGATCGGTGACGCCCATTTCGACGGCTTTGTCGATGGCCGCCTTCGCCGAGGCCGTGAGCTGCTCCACATAAGTGTTGTTAGCCACTTCGAGAGAACCCACAATTGGAATCGTTGCGCCGTCGAGGATGGCGTAGCCCTGCGTCAGAAAAAACAGATGTGAGTAGCCATTGATTGTGGTGAAGCGCTTGGTGGAGCCGCTGATCTGGCCTGCTGTATCAGCATCATCGTATTCGACGGGATAGGCCCAGACCACAGTGGGGAGCTTGGTTCCCTGCTTGTAGCCGGCGGGCAGGTAGAGCGTGAAGCTCAGCTCGACGCCATCGGGACGCTTATACTTCACAAGCTGTTTCGAGATGCCGCGCAGCTGGGGCGAGGGGTCTTTGAAACTTGTGAAGGCGGTCATTCCACCCTTGGCATCCCGGATGAAGAAGTTGGGAACTTCAGTGGGGGATTCCCGACGGGTCAGGAAGCGCGAACCATCATCAGTGAGCAAAGCCACCACGGTTTCGTAGTGGTCGGCGTCGCAATGGAACAATCGTTCCTTCTTGCCGGTAACAGGATCCATGCGATCCAAGAACGGGCGGTCGCCGGTGGGAGAAGAGCCATTGCCTTCAAGAAACAGATAGCCACCAGATTCTGCAAGAACCCGCTGTCCATTCGGTAGAGTCTCAGTCATGAACTGGCCTGGATTGCGATAGCGGTCCTGCATGTTGCGTTCGTTGAGAACCTTGGGTGCAGTGCCTGGCTTGGTGGGGTCAAACAGCAGGGTCCGCAACCAGCGCTTGCTGAACTCCATGTCATTGACGATCACAGCATTGCCCTTAGCGCTCCAGAGCAGCGGGCCGGCAAGCCGCTCCTGAATCTTTGCCAGTTCGACCGGCGCAGTTTTGAAGGGTGCCTTGCTGACGAGAACACGATCACGGTTGGGGACTTTTTCTTTCGGGTTGCCGCCGTCGAGAGCTTCCACCCAATAGAGGCTGGCCGCCTCGGCGGGATTCCAGTTCGGGTTGCGCGGACCGGTAGCGACACCACCGATGGGAATGCGTTCCTGCAATGGTAGGCTCGCCACTTTGAATTCGATCAGTCCTGAACGATTCCAAACCTCCACCTCACGTGGGAACTGCTGATAGGGCAGAACATAAGAGAAGGGCTTGTGAATCTGGCTGACGAGCATGTGCTGGCCGTCGGGGGAAGGCTGCTGGCTGACGATCAGGCCCGGCTTGCCGACGGGAGTCAGGGCTCCGTTCGAGACGTTGACGAGTGCAAGTTGCGATTGCGCGAAGTACTCAAAGAGTTGCTCATCGTAGGGGTTCTTGAGCATGTCCTGATAGGTGCGTGTCGCTCCGGCCTTTCCAGAGGACTCCTGAATGCTGGGTGAGTTTGGCGCCACGGGCAGTTCTGGCATCTTTCCGCGTGAGGCAGGGACGAGGCGCACGAGCAGCGTGCGCGAATCGGGCATCCAATCGACTGCATCGCCGACGGAGGCGTTCAAGGCTGCCTTCTCGATTTTCTTCACCCGGCCTGTGGCAGTTTCACCGACCCAAAGCTCGAGGGAGTTTGCGGTTTGGTTCACCACGGAAAAGTAGCGACCGTCAGGCGACCAGTTGAGTCCGGTGAGGGCAACCTTGGCTGGCAATTCCAGCTTTGTAATCTGCCCGCCGTCAATCTTTTGCAGATACGGCGCGTAGGCATAAGAAGTGAGGTGAGGACCAGAATTGGCAGGGTCGATTCTGAGACCAGCGATCCTCAGCATTGGCTTGGCAAGATCGGCAATGGTGGGGTTGCGAACCGTCTCAAGGAACATCACATGCGTCCGGGTCGGATTGACGCTCGGAGTGGGAGTGGACGGTGCGTTCAGGACGTCCAGAATCTCCTTGGGCGGCTTCTGGTAACCAGTTTGGGCGAAACTGGAAAGGGCGCAAATCAAAATGAAAACAGTTCGACACATAGCAGAAACATTAGCACGCATGCAGTTGTCGCGGCGAGCACTGTTAGGGATGCCGCTAGCGGCGAGCGGCAACGGGCAGCCGCGAGAAATCTGGGTCGATCACGATGGTGGTTGGGAAGACATCGCCGCGATCGCCATACTGCTGCGTTCGCCCGACATTCGAGTCATGGGCATTGCAACAACACCGGGAATTGCAGACCCCAAGACGGCCGCGGCGCGACTGGGTGAACTCCTCGCTGCTTTGCAGATCAAAGATATTCCGCTCAACCCGGACTTTCCAAATCGCTCTGAGATCCTGGCCACTGGTCCGCTCACCCGTATCGCCCAAATGCTCTCGAAAGGCAAAGAGCCGAAATCACTCACATGGATGGGTGGAAGCTTGAAGCCCAAGGTGGAGTGGAACGCTGGCGCAAACGCGAAAGCTACCCGGGCAGTTTTCCAGGCGCGCTTTCCGCTGACCATGTGTCCATTGGACCTTACGGATCAGTTTCCTTCCGATGCCAGCTTTGCTGGATCGAGTGCAACCAGGGTTGTGGCAGAGATCCGAAAGGCTTACGGAGAGCCTCAGCGCTACCTTTGGGACGAACTCGCCGCGGCCTCACTGGCGGCCCCGGGCTTATTTGAGAAACAGACGATGCAATTGACGGCCTACAAGCGTGGAGAGATTCGTAAAGGGACGCGCCCGGTCGAGGTACTTACCCGTTGCGATCGACCTGGATTTCAGGCTTTGCTGGCGGCTTCGTTGCGCTTTTAGCGAATCGAGTCGAACGAGTTCTAACTCCTGGCCGAGAGGATTGAACAGCTTCTTCAGTTGTTGCGTCGGCGTATTCCAGTGCAGCGAGCGGCAGAGATCGCCGCTTTGTTGCCGTTGAGCCGATCGACGCGAGCGACGCGCGAAGCTCACCAGCCAACTCGCTGAGCTGGCTGGAAGTGCCAGCAGTCTCTTGGGCTGCGGCAGCGAAATGCTGGGTCTCGGTCGAGATGCGGCGCATAGATTCCGAGATCTGCTCGATACCTCCCGCCTGCGATTTGCCGCTTTCGTTAACTTGTTCGAGGAGCATTTTCATTTGCTGCGTCGCCGCATTCAACTGAGCAAAGCTAAGTGCGATGTCTTCAATTCCGTGTGCGCTCGATTCCACTTTGCCAACGGAATTGGAGATCAGGGTATCGATCTCAGTGGCAGCCTCAGAGGTTCTGACAGCAAGATCTCGAACCTGATCAGCGATCACGCCAAAACCACCCCCGGAATTGCCGCTGCGGCTGGCCTCAATGCTTGCGTTGACAGCGAGGATGTTGGTTTGCCGCGCGATATCCATCATCAGCTTGACGATTCCCGAGATGCGTTTGCTGGTTGTAGAAACGGCTTGCATTTCGGCATTGATGCGATCCAGCCGCTCATGAGCTGCCGAGACGTCGTCAACAGTCTTGACGACTTGCTGCTGGGTTTCAGCAGCGGTTTCAAGATTCTGATTGAGTTGGGTTCGAATTTTCTGGCTGGCCGATGCGATCTGATCGACCATTTCTGCCTGAGTCGCTGCGGTTCGGGCGAAGTTCTCAACGAAACTTGCGATCTCGCGAGACCCGGCGGCTACCTGTTCGGCCGTGGCACTCACCTGTTCTTCGAGCACACCGCGCATTCGCATTGTGGCGGCAAACTGGTGCGCGATTAGACAGCAAATCGCCGTTTCGACGACAACGAACACGGCATGTACGACTACGTCGCCAAACGTGGCGTTGTAGTTAAACAATGCACGGGGCACCATCCACCAACCCGCCACATGATGAACAGCGATCGTGCCGGCAGCGGCGATCAGACTGGACACGCTGGCAAGATCAGTCAGCACAGCGAGAAAGCTGAACACGTGGAAGTGATACTCAATCTTGCCGTCACCGAGGAAGATCAACAGCATGGACATCCCCATGGTTGCCGAAGAAATCGATATGGACGTGGAAAGGCCAGCCGGGTTGGTGAACACCAGCATCGCAGGCACGGCACAAAGCATCAACGTGCCCAATAGTGCCACCCAGACACTGCCGAGGCCAAAGGCAGCAAACAAAGTAAAGGCAGGCACATGCAAAGCGAGGATCAAGAGCAAAAAGCGATTCGCTCTGGTTCGGTGCTGGATCTCGAGGGAATTCATGGATTCGGGAGTAACTCTTTCAAACGGAATGCGAGGTTCTCAGCCCGCATCTGTTTCGATGTGGCGCAACCCAGAGTGGGCAAGGCAGCCTGCCTGAGGCGATGTTCGACATTGAAAAGGATTCTCGACTCCCAATAAGGGGCTCGTTCGTAGCCGCCGGAATATGCAATTCGTCCGGGTTAAGTATTAAGAGTTCTGCAAAAAGGAAATGGGTCATGCTAAACCTTTCACAAATCCGTTAGCGGCGGAGAAAGAGGAAAGGCAGATGACCCGAAAGCAGAATAGCGCAAAAGCGGACTGGAAGGCAGTGATGGGCCAGGACG
>Ga0194133_10000811_pt1 | contig 59568 bp, 60 predicted proteins | sample TA2KigOf40mmetaG_FD_155448 | JGI IMG/M metagenome (GOLD analysis project Ga0194133, IMG submission 155448) | Freshwater microbial communities from Lake Tanganyika, Tanzania - TA2015055 Kigoma Offshore 40m | ecosystem: Environmental > Aquatic > Freshwater > Lake | place: Tanzania: Lake...
GTTTCCCGTGTTGCGAAGAATTCTCGAAAATCTTTGTGGTCGGGCCGCGCACAGAACGAGGTCGACTGGCCGTTATCCTGATCGCAACACGACAGATCTGGGGCTGACAGGTTTCGACAGCAGTTCCGGTGGCCGTCCGTGCGACCCGAGTTGCTCAGACTCGCTAAACGGGGCAACCCAAAGAATTGCCAACCAGCAGTTCGCTCTCGCTGCCTGATTCGTCAGGTGACGCAGAGACATCGTGACCAGAAATGGCGCACGGGGCCGATTCACCGCAGCCCGGCAACAGAAGCGGGGAATGGCAGCAGGAAAGACCGCTGACGGCGAGAAAGACCGCTGACCGCACGGAAAGACGTGTCGTGGTCCGCCAGCGATGACGGACAACCGACCCGCCGGTGAAGTTGCGTCAGCTTCGAAGTCGGGAATGGTCGTAGCGCGAGCAGTCTCCGCCTGATGGACGGGGGTTCGATTCCCCCCAGCTCCACCCATGTCTGCATGACCCCACGTGGGTTCGCTACTTTCTCGAGTCCGCGGAACTCGGGAGGACGAACGCGTGAAGGTCGGATACGTGGTGCTGTACGTGAGCGATGCCGAGGCCTGTCGGCGTTTCTGGACTGGACGAGTGGGCAGGGCCGAGAAGGATCGAAGCCAGGCAGGACCTTTCCTCATTGTCAAAGTCGGCTTCGCCGATCAGGGCTTCGCCTTCGAACTCGTTCCTCTGGCCTTGATGAAAGACAAGCCGGATGGGCTCGACTCGACGACTCCCTCGATTGCCTTCCACGTCGAGAACCTCGAAGCCACGCATTCGACACTCACGTCTCGGGGCGTGCAGGCGACAGAGGTCGGTGAACACTCTGGAGTGGCTTCGTTCGCATTTTCTGACAACGAGGGCCGCTGGTTCGCCGCGACCCACGGCTGAAGAGAACCGGACTCCACCCAGGTTGTTCAACTCATCGAGTTGGTCACCTCGAGGAACAGTTCGATCTCCGAGATGTTCGTGGTGGGCTCGTACGAACCACGCACGAAGAACACCACCTTGTACAAGCCGTTCGGCAATTCGGGTGTGGTCTTGGCGTTGCGCGACCACCATGACGGCAAGTCGATGTCCTCTTCGGCAATCACCCACTCGTAGTGACTATTGGTCACGTCGTAGATGCCGATCCAGTAACCAACCGCCGCCGAGGGGGAGTCGAATCGGCCCAGCCGCATTGGAACTTCGCTGTCCCGTCGGCCGGATTGCCCAACAGCCTGACAAAGGCTCCGTCTTCGTACGCGACGCTGGGTGGAGCCGCGTTGGTCACCGCTGGACCGCTGACGATAAGCAGCGAAGCCGCAGCATCCGCCGCGAGCCCGATGTTCGCTAATCGCTTCATGATGCTTTCCTCTCCGGTTGTGATTCGACACGTCCAACAGGTGTTGGCGCGTGCCCAAGTCATCGAACACCACAGAGAGTCGACTCGCTCGCCGACGTCGTCACGCCTCGCGCTTCGCAGGTCCCGGTCACTTGAGAACGGTGAGAACGAGAATTGGACGTCTTGCCGTCACTGACGCCATCACTTGTCGAGGGGGAATCGAGCGGCGCTTACGCGCGCTGGGCCGCGCGATGCCGACGCCAGCCGTGCAGACCAGTCGTCGTGAAAGCCAGCATCACGAGCGGCACCGCGATGAGCAGCATCGTGCGATACAGATCGGGTGCCGAGCCGTCACCCGACTCCATCACGAGAAAGGTCACGTACGCCACGTAGAAAACGGCCAGGAGCGCTCCTTCCCACTTCTTGATCATGAAACCATTCCAACAGATCGGCAGCAGAACCAAGGTTGCCACGAACATCACGGGAAAATCGAGCCGAATCACTTCGTTGTTGACGGGAATGCCGTTATCGGACACCACCGCGGAAGCCCCGAGAACTCCGAGCAGGTTGAAGATGTTCGAGCCCACCACGTTGCCGACCGCGATGTCGCGCTGGCCACGAATAGCCGCCAACACCGACGTTGCGAGTTCGGGCAGCGACGTGCCGACCGCGACCACCGTGAGGCCGATCACCAACTCACTGACTCCCAACGACGTCGCAATGTCGGTAGCCGAATCGACCAACAACTGAGAACCCAGCACCAAGATCGCCAAACCGACGACCACGAGAAAGATCTGGAACGGGAGCGACTTGAAGAGCATCGAGCCCTCCACCGCTTCGACGGCCTCTTCGTACTCCTTCTCGACCTTGGGCGACTCGCTCCGCAGAGCCTCGCGCAGCAACCATCCGGTGTACGAAATGAGGCCGAGGAAGAGAACCGCGCCTTCGATGCGACTGACCGAGTCGTTCAGAATCACCAGATATCCCACCGCTGAAATCACGATGAGCAGTGGGATGTCGAACTTCAAGAGACGCTGCTGAATGGACAACCCGCTGATGGCCGCCGACAGTCCGAGAATCAAGAGGATGTTGACGGTGTTGCTCCCGACAACGTTGCCGAGCGCGATGTCGGCCGTTCCCGAGAGAGCACCGCTCAACGAGACTGCGAACTCTGGAGCACTGGTCCCGAAGGCGACGACGGTGAGACCGATCACGATCGGTGCCACTCCTAACTTGGTGGCCACCGACGAAGCGCCGCGAACAAGGAACTCGGCTCCGACCACCAAACAAATGACGCCGACGACGAGCCACACGATGGTCAGGAAATCCATTTCGTGAGACTACTTTCCGCCGACCGAGCGACCGAACATGTGCGCACCGATCGGCGCCGTGACCAATTGCAGAACGATGATCACCACGACCTTGGTGATGTTGCTCACATCGGACAGTTGCAACATGGAACCGATCGCACACAACGACACACCGAGCGTGGCCGGCTTGGTGGTGGCGTGCATACGCGAACGGGTTCCCGTGAAGCGGTGGAGCGCAACGGAGGCCACGAGGGCGAGTAGTGCCCCCGCCACGAAGAGGATCATCGAGACGACATCGAGGACGTTGTCGAGAACGTCGCTCATTGCTCCTCCCCCGCCCGTGACTCGATGAACCGCGCCACCGTGATCGCGGTGAGGAAACCGATGAGCCCCAGCAACAGAGCCAGATCGAGCGGCAACCCGTCGTCGCTGCGGGCGGCCGCAACCAGAAGAGCGCAGGTCATGATGGCCGTCAGCAAATCGAAGGCCACCGCGCGATCGCCAAGCGTGCTGCGCCGAACGATCCGGATCACCGCGATCAAAGCCGCCAGAACGAAGATTGCCAGCGCCACTGCCTCGACCGCTTTCATGTCCAACTCCTCTCACGCACGGCCTCAGCCACACGACGCTCGAGGTCGAGCACGTCGGCACGGAACGTTTCGGGGTCGACCTCGCCCAGCACATGAACCTGCAACTCGAGCGATTCGGGGTCGAGTTCGAGAGTCATCGTCCCGGGTGTGAGGGTGATGGCGTTGGCGACGATGGCGCCCACGAACACCGACCCTCGCTGCAACTTCAACGTCTGCACCGACGTGGTGGTGCGTTCGGGCGTCGGGAACACCACCGCCCAGGCCACACGAGCACTCGACGTGACGAGGCTGTACGCGACGAACGCGATCAGCCGCACCGCGTTCCACGGGCGAACCTGATAGGTGGTGCCGGACCGCTCGGCGAACATCCACGTCACCAAGGCCACCGCGACCACGCCCGAGATCAGATTGGCGACCGAAACGTCACCCCACAGCGCGATCCACAACACCAGCAGTACCAACGAACGCGGGATCATGCCGACCTCACCGCGTTCACATAGCCCGCCACATCCAACAACTGTTCAGCGGCGAGAGTCGCGAATTCGTACAGTGGCCCCGCTGCGACGGCGATCGCCAGCGAGAGCGCGACGATCATGCCGGTGGACACACCCATCAGACGCTGGTGACGTAACACACCCACCGTCGACACCTTGGCGGCCGGTTCGACATCACCCCAGAACACGCCGACCCAGATCTTCACCATCGACACCAGCGTGAGCAGACTCACGACCAGAGCGACGACGATGCCGACCCACTGAGCGTCCACCACGCCCGCGCGCACGATTGCGAACTTGGCGAGGAAACCGGAGAACGGGGGCAAACCAGCCAGACTGAGCGCCGGCACCAAGAAGAGCACGGCCAGGATCGGTGAGCGGCGAGCCATTCCGCTCACCACATCAGGCGAACTACTTCCCGAATCGCGTGCGACGATTCCCTCCACCAAGAAGAGCGACGTCTTCACCGGAATGTGGTGGATCAGATAGAAGATGGTCGCCGCGATCGCCGCTGAACCACCAATGCCCAGGCCGAACAACATGTAGCCGATCGACGACACGATTTGGAACGACAAGATCCGTTTCATGTCGCGGTGTGAGATGGCGCCGAGGACGCCCACCAGCATGGTGGCGGCACCGATGACGATCACCACGTTGCCGAGTTCACCGGGGAAGAGCAAGGTCTGCGTACGAATCAGGCAGTACACACCAACCTTGGTCAACAAACCAGCGAACACCGCACTCACCGAACTGGGTGCGGTGGGATACGAGTCGGGCAACCAGAAGAACAACGGGAACACGGCCGCTTTGATGCCGAACGCCACGAGCAGAAGTAGTTGCAGACCCATCCGCACACCATCAGGAAGTTCGGCGAGGCGAGCAGGAAGCTCGGCCATGCTCACCGTGCCGGTAGCCGCGAACACCAACCCGATCGCCATCAACAACACCATCGACTCGAGGATGTTGAGCACCACGTAGGTGGTGCCGGCGCGGACTTGCTCGTTGGTGCCCTCGAGGGTGAGCAAGACGTAACTGGCCATCAACAAGATCTCGAACGCAACGAACAAGTTGAAGAGGTCTCCGGCGAGGAACGCTTGCGAGATGCCGGCGGTCATCACCATGTACACGGGGTGGTAGAACGACGACCGCTCGTCGGGCGCGCGTTGCCCCGTGGCATAAGCGAGCACGATCGTGACCACGATGGTGGCGACCAACACCATCGTCGCCGCCAGGCGATCAGCCACGAGAGTGATGGCGAAAGAGCCGGGCCAACCGCTCATCCGCACCACTCGGATCACCCCGTCGTCCCAGATGTTCACGAACGTGGTGGCCGAGGCGACCAGCGACACCCCGAGAGTCATGAAACTCACGAACCGCTGCGCGCTGAGGCGTCGCAAGAACAGCATCACGGCCGCCGCGATGAGCGGTCCGAGGACGGGAAGCGACATCAACGTCGTCACTGCTCCACGTCCTCGTGGTGTGGCACGTCTCCGCGCTTCGAGTTCTTCTCGGCCCGGCGTGCGACGATGCGGTCTTCCAGATCGTCTTCCACTTCGTCGTTCTCGGTGATCGACCAGTTCCGCCAGGCCAGCGCCAAGACGAACGACAGCAGAGCGAAACCGATGACAATCGCCGTGAGCACCAAGGCTTGCGGCAGAGGGTCGGTGAGCTCTCCCGAGCGACCGATGATCGGCGCTTCGTCGGGGCGACTTCCGGCGGCGACGATCAAGAGGTTCACCGCGTTGCCCAACACCCCGACTCCGAGAGCCACCCGCGTGAGCGAGCGCTCCATGAGCAAATAGGTGCCGACCGAGAACAGGACGCCGACGAGGATGAGAAGCGAAAGGCTCACGACACTTCTCCCCCGTCGTCACCAACGAGTGACGAGCCTCGGGCACCCAGCGACAGCAGCATCATGAGAACGACGGCGACCACCACCATGAACACGCCGAGATCGAAGAACATCGACGACACCACTTTGACTTCCCCGATGACCGGGATGTCGGGCTTCCAGATGTGCGATTCGAGCGGTGCGGCGTCGACGAACAACGGCACGGCCGTGGTACCGAGGGCCATCAACAACCCGGCACCGAGCAGCATCGTGGGGCGACGAATCGGACGGTGGCGAAGGTGCGGTTCGCGACCCGTCAAGAACTGCAGAACGAACACGCCCCCCAGCACGAGGCCACCGGCGAAGCCGCCACCCGGGGCGTTGTGACCACGGAAGGTCACGTACAACGCCACCAATGCGGCCACCTTCGACAACCAACGATCGACGAGTTCGTCGAGGATGGCCGAGCGGATGAACGTCAAGACACGTCTCCGGTTGCGGAGCCAGCAGCAGCCGAAGCGTTCGAGTTCTCCCGCTCGCGCTGTCGACGATGACGTTCGGCCGCCCGCACGAGATTGACCACACCGAGAGCGGCTACCGCCAACACGGTGATCTCACCCATGGTGTCGAAGCCGCGGAAGTCGACCAGGATCACGTTGACCAAGTTGGCTCCGCCGGCTTCGCTGATCGATCGCGGCGCGTAATCCTCGGCTACCGATGGCGCGGTTCGTGCACCGTGCACCGAGAGCACGAGCAACGGAACGACGATGCCCACCAGCAGCGAGACTGCGATGCGGACCGTCTTGGGTGCCCAACTGGAAGCGGGAGCGAACGAATGCGGCATTGACCGCATGGCCAACAGGAAGATCACGATGGTGAGTGTCTCCACCAACACTTGCGTGAGTGCGAGATCGGGTGCGCCGCGCATCAAGAACAGAACCGCTGCTCCATAGCCCACCCCGCCGAGGAACACCGCGGCCGTGAAGCGGGCCGAAACCACGGCGACGCCGATGGAGACAGCGATCGTGAGGACCGTGACGGCGATGGTGAGCGGCGAATCGGACACGAAACCTTCGAATGCGGGCCAGCCGTCGACGGCCAGAGCCGCGATGGCCACGACGGCAACGGTGAGCGAGGTCACGGCCACGTACATGGGCAGCGAACCGGGCTGAGTGACGCGCGTGAGACGCTTGGCAAGACCGAGCGTCGCGTCGTAGACGGCATCGAAACTGCGCTCACCACGCGAGCGGTGCTTTCCGTGCGGCGCCGCAACCGACAGTGGAGCCCGCCATCCGATGACTGCCCCCACCACGATGACGATCGCCGAGATGATGAGCGCGTCGTTGATGCCGGGCCACAAGACCAACTTGCTCTTGGCCGAACCAGCGAGCGAGGTGGATGGCGCAACGAGCCACTTGCCCACGCGCGTTGCGATCAGGCCGAAGAGCAACGAAGCCGCCGCGGGAACGAGAACCGGCGCACCGAGCAGAACGCGAGTGAGGACGGAACTCTCGTGATGTTCGTGGTGATTCGCTACGGCGTCGTGTTCGCCCCGATCGGGCTCGCTCAGCAGGGCATGCAGGAATCGGGCGCTGTACGCGACCGACAAGACCGACCCGAGCACCACTCCGACGAGGGCGACCGTACCGGCAGCACCCACTTCGGCATCGAGGACTGCAACCAACGCCTTTTCCTTGGTGACGAAGCCGAAGAGCGGAATCATTCCGGCCATCGAAAGCGTGGAGGCACCAAGCGCCGCCACCACGAGAGGGGCTCGACGTCGAGCCGCACCGATCTTCGTGACGTCGCGTGTGCCGAGTTCGTGATCGATCACACCGACACCGAGGAAGAGGGCCACCTTGAACACCGCATGGGCCACGAGATGGGCCACGCCCGCGTACAACGCTGTGGACCAACCCAACCCCACCAGCACCGTCAAGAGGCCGAGTTGCGACACGGTGCTGTGCGCGAGCAACAACTTGGCGTCGGTTTGACGAAGAGCTCGCCAGCCCCCGATCAGCATCGTGGCCACACCGGCCAGCACGACCCACCAACGCCATAGATCCGACTGCCCGAACACCGGCGACATGCGAGCCAGCAACACGATGCCGGCCTTCACCATCGTGGCCGAGTGCAGGTACGCGCTCACCGGAGTCGGTGCCGCCATCGCACCGGGCAACCAGAAGTGGAAGGGGAACTGGGCCGACTTCGTGAAGGCCCCGAGCAGAATCAGCACGATCGCCGCATCCATGACGGCTCCGGTGGGTTGTAGCGCAACGAGATCGGCGAACGCCGTGGTGCCGAGTTCAACCTGCAGGATGCCCACGGCACCCAGAAGGCACAGTCCGCCGGCGCCCGTGGTGAGCAGCGCGCGAACCGCCGATTGACGAGCCGATTCGGATTTGTCGTTGAGGCCGATGAGGAGGAACGAGCAGATCGATGTGAGTTCCCAGAAGACGAACATCGTGAAGAGATCGGCTGCCAGTACGAGCCCGGTCATCGACCCCGCGAAGGCCATGAACAATCCGACAAACCGCGCATAGGTGGAGTCGTGTTCGAAGTACGCCAACGAATACAGGAGCACTCCGAAACCGAGGACCAGGACGATCAGTGCCATGAGCACCGCGAAACCGTCGAGTTCGAACACGAGATCGAAACCCAGTGTCGATAGCCAACCGACGGTTTCGGTCAGGGTCGTGCTCGCACCGATTCCGCGTGTTGCAACCACTGCAGTGGACGCCGCCAGAACGGCCAGACCGACCAATGCTCCGATCGCTGGACGGCGGCGCAGTCCGACCAAGAGCAGAGCTCCGGCCACGAACTGAGCGACAACTGCGGGGAACAGAACCATTGTCGAGGAAAAAGTACCAGCAACACTTCGACGACCTCCGACCCACCCACGACACCGTCGATGTCGATCGCGAAAGTTCGACTATCAGCGACATTCAGGCCGATTCGTCGGTAGCGTCTCCCTGTTGCGCCATTTCGGGCGTTGCACCGCTGGCCACGTCCCTCTGGGTCGCTGTCTGCACAGCGGACTTCACAGAGAGATCCCCCCACTTGGCCCCCGCCACTACTTCCCTGTCCTTCGCCGACCTCGGCGTGCCCCTCGAGCTGTGCCGACTGTTGGCCGCCGACGGCATCAACGAACCGTTCCCCATTCAGTCGTCCACGCTCCCCGACACCCTCGCGGGTCGTGATGTCCTCGGTCGTGGCCGCACCGGATCGGGCAAGACGCTCGCTTTCGGCCTGGCCGTGATCGGCCGACTCGCCGCCAATCCGCAAAAGCGCATCCCGGGTCGCCCCCGCTCGATCATCCTCGCCCCCACTCGCGAACTCGCCCTTCAGATCGACCGCACGATCGCCCCGTTGGCCAAGGCCATGCGCATGTACACGACCACCGTGTTCGGCGGAGTCGGCCAGGGCCCGCAGGTTGACGCGCTGCGTCGCGGCGTCGACATCGTGATCGCTTGCCCCGGTCGCCTCGAAGACCTGATCGAACAGCGGCATTGCCGTCTCGATCGCGTTCAGGTGAGCGTTCTCGACGAAGCCGATCACATGGCCGACCTCGGCTTCCTACCCGGCGTGAAGCGACTGCTCGATCAGGTGCCCACCGAAGCGCAGCACATGTTGTTCTCGGCCACGCTCGACAACGGTGTGGCGGTTCTCGTGAAGCGCTATCTCCATGACCCGGTCACCCACTCGGTCGACTCCGAGCAGTCGCCGGTGTCGACCATGACGCACCACGTGTTGCACCTCGGCGACGGTGACCGTCTGCCGGTGATCATCGACCTCGCGTCGGCCCCCGGCCGCACGATCTTCTTCACGCGCACGAAACATCGTGCCAAGCAGCTCACGCGTACTCTCAACACCAACGGCGTGGCCGCGGTCGAGATGCACGGCAACCTCTCGCAGTCGGCTCGCACGCGCAATCTCAGCGCGTTCGCCGACGGCAGTGTCACCGCGTTGGTGGCCACCGACATCGCTGCTCGTGGCATTCATGTCGACGACGTCGCACTCGTGGTTCATGCCGATCCGCCGATCGAGCACAAGGCGTATTTGCACCGCAGTGGCCGCACGGCCCGCGCGGGTAACGAAGGCGTGGTGGTCACACTCGCTCTCGACACTCAGCGCGGTGAAGTGATGAACCTCATGCGCAAGGCTGGCATTCGCCCCACCATCACCACGGCCACCGTGTCGTCCCCCGTGCTGCGGGAAATCGCCCCGGGTGAGCGTCGTCGCAGTGCGCGTCCGATCCAGCCGCCGACAGCCGAGACCGTGGGTCCGAAATCTGGTGGACCCAACCAGAGTCGTCGCAAGCCCCAACGTCCGGCCACTGGTCGCAACTCGTCGTCGCGTCCGCGTTCGGCTGGCTCGGGTCCGTCGTCGAATCCTTCGTCGAGCAGCCATCGGCACGACTCAGCACGCGGTCGCAAGAAGCGATAGGCACGGGGCGTGACCGAGCGCCGAACCCGCACTCCCCTCGCCGCGACGGCGTTCTTGGTCGCGTGCTTGGTCGTCGCCGTGGCGAACAACGGCTCGGCTGATGACTCGATGTCGCATGCAGCCATGGGTCACGGCATGCCCGACATGTCAGCGAACTCCGAAGAAATCGACCCGACCACCAAGGAACAGGTACTCGAACAGATCGAGCGGGCCGGGCTCTACGTCCTCGACGTCGACAACATCGATGTCCACATCCACGTGCAGTTCTACGTGCAGGTGAACGGCGTCGACCAGGTGATACCTCAAACCGGGGTCGACTTCGACACGCTCACGGCCGCGCCGATTCACACTCACGACCTCACGGGCATCCTTCACATCGAGAACGACACGAAGAATCCGGACGTGCCGACGGTGGCCGACTTCCTCGAGGTATGGGTCGGCACGTCGACCGAACGCGGCCTGTGCTCGGCCTTCCTCGGCAAGGATTCGTGCTACGTGGCCGCCTATCGGAACGGCCAGGTATTCGCTCTCGACGACCCTCTACGCGACGTCGACACCGTGGTCCTCTACGTCAACGACAACGCCCTCATCTAGGAACAGACAACGACGTCAGTCGTCGATGCGTTCGAACCGGCTCCATCGATGCAGGCCGAAATTGTTGTCTTCGTGCCAGGCCTCGGTCAGCGTGATCGGATGCGGAAACTTCGCGTCGAACTCGGCCTGGAGCCGCTTCTGGATCTCTTCGCCGCCGACCGCCATCCAGGCCTCGAGCGATTCCCACACGAAAATCAACGTCACGACACCCGGCTGTGAATCATCGAGCCACACCTCTTTGGAGATGAATGGAATCCGATCGAACCCGGGCAGAAATGCTTCACCGAGGGTCCACACCTCGTGGTCGACCGCCAGATACTCCTCCACGTGAGCCGGATCCATCCGGAAGACGAGCACTTCGATCGTTCGACGTTCGTCCTTCGTGTAGCGGTAGTTGGCCATCGCCACACCGTACCTACCCGAACGAAGACCTAAGCGATCCCCATGTCGCGAGCGGCCTGATTGGCGGCCTCGTTACCCATGGTCCGCCGCATCAGGAGTAGTCCGTCGATTCGGGCCATCACCGACAACGCACGCCGACGACGCACGTCGATGCGATCTCCCACCACTCGTTCGGCCAACCAGTCGCGCCACGCCTCCATCAACGAACGCACCAGGTGCGGATACGGCTCCTGGCCCGCACTTGCGAATCCAATCATCTCGAAGAAGAGCGAAAAGACGCGATCCCCTCGCCGCGATGCCAGAACCGGCCACGCCAGTGCCAGCAACTCGTCGGGCGTGCGACGGTCGTCGCCGAAGGCCTTGGCCAGTAGTTGCTGCAATTCGACACCGAGTCGCGTCGCGACGCCTGCCACCAGGTCGAGTTTCGTCGGGAAGTAGTAGACGACCATGCGATCGCTGATCCCGAGTCCGGCCGCCACCTTGGCGAACGTCAACTCGGCCAGACCGGTGGCGACCGCGACCTCGACCGCCTCGTCGAGAATATCTTCGGCCGAATGTCGATAACCCACGGCCTTGACTGTAGCGACCACTTCGTTTATCTTGATTTGTAGTTACCACTACATTCTTGAAGCGAGGTCACGTGAAACGTCAGCTGCCCACCGTCGTCCTGGGTGCCCTTCTGGCAGTGGCTATCGCCCTGATCTTCCGGCTGATCCCCGACGACTTCCCCACCAATACCGGTGGCCGAATCGTTCTCTTCTTGATCGCCGCGGCCACCGCCCCCGTCTTCGTCGTCTCCGTGCGGCCGGTGACCAACCGTCTCGGTAGCGGCCACCGCTACGCGGCCTCCATCGCGACTCTCGGTGCCCTGACCTTCGACTCGATCGCCTCCGGATTCGCCCCCCAGTTGTACGGCCACCAAGGACCCGGGGCAGTGATCGTCCTGGCGTCCATCGTGTTCGGCGGCGTCGGCATCATCGCCTGCGATCTGCTCCTTCCCGACAAGAACAACCCCTCACCAAAGGGCTGACGTGAGCTCACAACCCATCGACGTCGTTCGCGCCTTCATGAAGGCAACGGCTTCGCCGCCATGAGTTGAACGTCGGCGGCCCCGGCCAGGAGTCGCGCGATCAACTCCAGGTCAGTCCGGCCGCCGTCACTCGGTCCTCGATCGCCTGCATCAAACGTTGCGGGGCCCCGCCGGCGGCGTCGATCTGTGCTCCGTCGAGTAGCACGACGAGGCCACCATCCGTCTCGGCCAACACGACCGGGGCTCGGTCTCCCGTCACCGCGCGAACCTCGTCGGGCTGGTCGTCACGGTGAAACGTGTCGAAGGCGACCGGGAGGCCGTCACGACAGCGCTTCCACTCCCCCTTCACCGTGAACAGACCATGGGTCACCTCGCACAGCGAACAGTGCCGTCGTCCGAGGCGTGCTCCGATCCAGTACGCGATTTCGCCGCGCAGATTTCCGTTGGCGTCGTAAACGCCGATCAGGCGATCGATCTTCACGCGGTGACGCGGAAGTCGGTCACCTGCGTGTCGTCCACCCCGAGATCGGTGAAGTTGTCGTAGGCCCGAGCGGCCATGAATTCACGCCAGGCGAACGGTCGATAGCGAACTCCGTCGGCACTCAACTCGGAGACCGGCGACACCACGGCTTCTCGCGCGGGATTCGAGAAGTACGGAATGGAGTAACGACTGCGCTTGGTCATGGGCACCACTCGGTGCACGGCCGCGCGATACCGATCGTTGGTCCACGCCTGAATGCAGTCGCCCAAATTCACCACGATCGTGCCCGGCGTGGGCGGCACGTCGATCCAGCCATGGTCGAGCGACTCGGCCTGCAGACCACCGGTGTCGTCCTGCAACAACAACGTCACCACGCCCGGATCGGTGTGGTATCCGAGCGCGGTCTCACCCAGATCGGCCAGACCGCCACGCTCGCCCTCCGGAACCGGATCGCCCACGGGATAGTGATTGAGACGGATGGAACTGCCGTGACGGCTGCAAGCCACCTGCCGGCGCGACTCGTCGCCCAGACCCAGCGCATCATGAATGAGCGCCATGGTCCGATCGGTGAGGACCGACAACTCGTCGAACAACTCGGTCATCGTCTCGCGGAAGTCCGGTAGCGAGTGCGGCCAACGATTGCGCTGGTCGATGGCTACGTGTGACGGATCGACGAAGTCGAACACTTCCTTGTGATCACGCTTGCGCTTGGTGAGTTCGCGATCGAAGTAACCCATGGGGTTCTCCTGATCGCGCACGATCGCGGTCTTGATCGAACGATCAGCGGCGAAGAAACGACGCGTCTCGTCCCATGCACGCTCGATCAAGTCGTCGAGGCCATGCCCGGCCAACAAGAAGAACCCATGATCGCGACAGGCCGCGTCGAGCGCGGCGAGCGACGTGGCCGAAGGGTGCGAGATGTCGACGGTGGGGACCAGCTCCATGCCAGCATTCTCTCACGACAACGGTCGAGCGCCACCTGGGTAGAGTTCGTCCAGCATTCTGGGGGGATCGATGCCGAGGACTCATTCGCGATTCGTCGTAGTCACACTGACCACTTTGCTGGCGATCGCCTGCTCAGGATCGGACGATTCGGGCCCGTCACTCGGTGTCGATGCCGAGTTCTCCACCGACTCCGCACTCGACGACACGGTGGGTGCCATCGCGATCCAGGCCGACGGCAAGATCGTCGTGGGCGGAGGCTTTTCCACTCCCAGTCGGTCACTCGCCCGATTCGCCGCCGACGGCACTCCCGACAGCGCGTTCAACGCCAACGTGGCCGAGGTCATCGACAAGGCCGTCTACTCGGTGGCCGTTCAGGCCGACGGCAAGATCCTCGTGGGTGGCTACTTCACGGCACCGAGCAGCCGGCTGGCTCGACTCAACTCCGACGGCACCCTCGACACCGCGTTCAACACGGCCGTCGGAGATGCGATCGACGGTGGTGTGGTGTCGATCGACGTGTTGAGCAACGGCGACATCGTGATCGGTGGGCAGTTCACGACACCAAGTCGCTCACTCGCCCGCTTCGACGCCAACGGCGAACCGATTCAGTCGTTCAACACCGCCGTGGGTGACGTGGTGAACCTTCCCATCGGCTCGGTCGCGGTGGATGCCGACGGTGGCTTCATCGTGGGCGGTGCCTTCAGCACCCCCACCACATCGTTGGCTCGCTTCAACTCCGACGGCACGCTCGACGCGGCGTTCAACGCGAAGGTCGACGACTCGGTGGCTGGCTACGTGTCGACGGTGGAGATCGACACCACCGGTCGAATCGTGATCGGCGGTCAATTCACGGCCCCCTCTAACTCGCTGGCGCGTTTCGCCGCTGACGGCACACCCGATGACGACTTCAACCAAGAGTTCTCAGCGGCCGTCGGCGACACTCTCGACGGCTACGTCGAGAAGTTGGTCGTCGAGAAGTCGGGCGAGAAATCGGGACGGATCACCGTGGGCGGTTGGTTCACCACACCACACAGTTGGCTCATGGCCGTGAACGACGACGGAACCATCGACACCACGACATCCACGGCGTGGAGCAAAGAACTAGACGCCGCCGTGCTCAGCGTGATGATCGACCGCGACGGCCGTCTGGTGGTGGGCGGCGCGTTCACCACGCCCGGCCGACACCTGATGCGACTCGGCTGAGTCAGTTCTTCGAGGTGCGGGGCAGGTGCAGGTCGAAACGAATGGCCACCGCACGAACCGCGACCACGACGACCATCGGAACCCACACGATGATCTCCTCGCGCGAGGTCGCGGCGTCGAGACCCACATGGGCCAACGATCCGATGAGAGCGGCCACTGCGTACACCTGACCCACCAGAACCATTGGCTGGGTGTTGGTGAGAATGTCACGAATCACGCCACCCCCGACCCCGGTGATCACGCCCATGAGCACGGCCACGAAGGCCGACGTGCCCGACTCGAGAGCAATCGACGTTCCGAGTACCGCGAACGATCCGAGACCCACGGCATCGGCCAACAAGTACGGAGCGTGACGAGTGGGGTTCGCGTCGGGGCGCACCCGCAACACCACGATCCCAACCGCCGCGGTGGTCAGACTCACCCACACCGGCCATTGATCGTCGATCCAACCGACGGGAGTGTTGCCGATCAACAGATCGCGCAGGGTCCCGCCACCGATGGCCACGACCACCGCCAGCACGGCCGCACCGAGCCAATCCATCCCGGCTTCGGCGGCCGCCATGACACCCGACGTCGCGAACGCGATCGTGCCGATGATCGCGACGATCAGGAACGCACCACTCGACGTGTCAATGGCACCGAGGAGTGGAATTGCGGTCATGGTTATCGCGATGACGCGGACTCGCGCTCGGGCCCGCGGAAGAAGACGAACAACGCGGTGACGGCGGCGATACCGACACCGACCCACATCGCACCGGTCCAGCCGTCGACCAACGCGCGCTGGGCGGCGTCGATGATGCGCGGAGCCGCATCTCCAGCCTGCTGAGCCACAGCGTAGGCCTGACCGATTCCCTCACTCGCCTTGTCGACCAAGGCCGGATCGAGTCCGTCGAGTTTGGGCTCGACCGCGGCGCGATAACCCGCCGAGAAGATCGAGCCGAGCAACGCGACTCCGACGGCGCCCCCGAGTTCACGCGATGTGTCGTTGATGGCCGACGCGACACCCTGCTTCTCGGCCGGAAGGTTTTCGGTGATGACTTCGGTGGACGGAGTCATGGCGAGACCCATGCCGACACCGATGAGGATCAGTCCGGGCAACACCGAGATGTACCCGCGATCGACCGACGTGAACAGGGCCATCGACATCAGGCCCAATCCGAACACCACCACACCCGCGAACATCGTGTTGCGCTTGCCGAATCGTGCCGCGATGCGCGGAGCGACAGTCGACAACGGCATCATGCCGCCGGCCATCGGAAGCATGGCCGACGCCGAATGCAATGCCGACCAGCCGAGCACTGCCTGGAAGAACGGGAAGAGCACCAAGAAGATTCCGAACATGACGCCGAACATCACGATCAACGTGACGGTTCCGGTGGACAGTCCGCGATCGGCGAACAGAGCCACGTCGATGAGTGGTTCGCGATGACGGCGCTCCCACGCCACGAAAGCGAGAATCGCCACGACTCCGACCAGCAGACCAGCGATCGTGAGCGGATGGCTCCAACCCTTCTCCGGACCTTCGTGGATTCCGAGGACGATGCCCCCGAGTCCGAGCGCCGAGAGGACGGAACCCACCAGATCGAAGGAGTGGTGGCTCACCTCGCGCGAATTGGGCGCGAAACGCGTGGCCAGGAAGAATGCCACGACAACGAGCACGATGGGCAACGCGAACACCCAACGCCATGACAACACGTCGATCATGAACGACGAGAAGAACAAGCCGATCATGCCGCCCGCGCCGGCGAAACCGGCCCACACGCCGATGGCCTTGGCCCGCTCGTCGGGCGGGAAACTCGACGTGATGATGGACAACGTGACCGGCATGATCATCGCCGCACCCACGCCGGCGAACGAACGGGCCACGATCATGGCCACGGCACTCGACGCGAAGACCGCCGCCACACTCGAGATGCCGAAAATCACCAGGCCCGTGAGCAACACCGGCTTGCGGCCGTAGCGATCGCCGATCGCACCCACCGGCATCAGCAAGGCCGCCAACGCCAACGTGTAGGCGTTGATGATCCAGAGAACCGAACCCTGCGATGCACCGAGGTCGACGGCGAGTTGCTGCTGGGCCACGTTGAGACCCGACATCGCGGCGATCACGGCCACCAGAGCGGTGATCATCGCGAAAAGAATGGAACGAAGACGGCGCGCGTCGTGAACGAACGGATCGATCACGTCGAGTTCGGGCGTCTGGGGGGCGACGGTCATTGCACTCCTGGGGTGACAGGCCCGATCAGACCTGGAAAAGCCTCACGAACCGTAGCGACGCGGCTCCGAGGCAACAACGCCGAACGGCTCGTCAGGCGTCGGCCACGGCGGTCAGTCGTCTCAGACGCAACGGCTCAACTCGCGCGGCGCAGCCACAACGACCCGCCACCGTTCACCCGGGTCGGCACGTCGCGGCCGAAGCGCTCGGCGTCGAGCGTCGCCAGGAACGTGGGCCACAACACGATCTCGAATTCGCGGTTGAACTGCAAGAACGAGCGCGTGAGGTACTGCTCGTTCCAACTCCGTCCCTCTTCGACCCACGAAATCGGGTACTCGAATCCGGCGAAGTGATCGTGGAGGTGGATCCACACCCCCGGCCGCACCGCCGGAAGGATCTCGTGGAAGATGCGCACCACATCGCTGCCCGTCTTGGCCACGTGCGTGGAGTCGATGAAGAGAACGTCACCCGATTCGAGACTCGCTATCAAGTCGAGCGACACGTCCTGCGTCCCGACGGCCATGATTTCGACGGTCGCTCGATCGGCGTCGCGAATCAGACTTTCGAGCAACTGCGGATACGGATCGACGAACGTGATGCGAACGTCGAGTCCGAGGTGACGCTCACGAGTGTCGAGCAGACACGCCGACGAGTATCCGCAGCCCAGCTCCACCACTCGGCGGGGTTTCGCGTGCCGCAACATCGCTTCGAGAGTCGAACCGTCACCGTCGGCAAAGGCTGGGTTGTCGGAGAAGTAGCGACGCCCGGCCGATTCGGCGGCGGTCCGATCGAGCGGAAACTCGATGTCGCGCAACAACGGTCGCAGCTGGTCGTACAACGCCCACTGGCGGTCGACTCCGAGGTCGACGCCCGGAAGCCCGCGGGTGGTGTCGGAGAACAGCTGGTTTCGACGACGGATCTCGGTCACATCGACCACGGGTGAATAGAAGTGTCCGGGCGGCATCCACAGACCGCTGTCACCGGTGGGCCGAGCCACCACCTGCTCGGTCAGTTCGGCGATACGACGTTCGTACGCCCGAATCACCGGGAGGCGCCGGGCCACCGCCCGCAGCACTCGGTTCCCGCGCAGACCCATCGATAGGGACGGTACAGCGAACCCCAACCGCGAGGGAGTACCCTGCAGGAGGCCCTGAAAACGGCCCCGTCGCGGGCCCGGGCACTTCCTCCTCGATCCCCGTGTCCTCCACCGAGACCCACTCCCACACCAAGGTCGGCACCGTCGCGCTGGCCCTCGGCGCCCTCGGCGTGGTGTACGGCGACATCGGCACCAGCCCGCTGTACGCGTTGAAGGAAGCCTTCAACGAGAAGTCGCACGTGATGACCGTCGACAAGATCAACGTCTACGGCATCTGCTCGTTGGCGTTCTGGGCTCTCGTCGTCATCATCTCGATCAAGTACCTGATGTTCGTGATGCGCGCCGACAACCGGGGAGAAGGCGGCATCCTCGCTCTCACCGCACTGGTCATGCCCAAGAAGGGTGAAGCCGTCAAGCGGGCCAGCGCTCTGGTGATCCTCGGCGTCTTCGGCACCGCGCTTCTCTACGGCGACGGCATCATCACCCCGGCCATCTCGGTGCTCTCGGCCGTGGAAGGCCTGGAAGAAGTCTCGACCTCGTTCGCCGACTGGGTCGTGCCCATCGCGATCGTCATCCTCGTCGGCCTCTTCCTCGTGCAGCGCAAGGGAACCGGCGCGGTCGGCAAGGTGTTCGGCCCGATCATGATGATCTGGTTCGCGACCTTGGCTCTGCTCGGTTTGCGGCACGTGATCGATAATCCCGACATCATCAGCTCGGTCAACCCCAAGTACGCCATCGATTACTTCACTCACGAGTCGGGCAAGGCGTTCCTGTCGCTCGGTTCCATCTTCCTCGTCGTCACCGGTGGTGAAGCGTTGTATGCCGACATGGGCCACTTCGGGCGCCGACCCATCGCATTCGGTTGGTACGGCATGGTGCTGCCGTCATTGGTCCTCAACTACTGGGGACAGGGCGCGTACTTGTTCAAGCACCCCGACGACGTCGAGAACATCTTCTTCCGCATGGTTCCCGAAGGGCTCACGTTGCCGATCGTGATCCTGGCCACCATGGCCACGATCATCGCGTCGCAAGCACTCATCTCGGGCGTGTACTCGCTCACCGCTCAGGCCGTTCAGCTCGACTACCTGCCGCGTATCGAGATCCGCCACACGTCGCAGCAGCACTTCGGTCAGATCTACGTGCCGCTCGTGAACTGGTTGCTCATGGCCGGCTGCGTCGGGTTGGTGATCGGATTCCAGACCTCGAGCAACCTGGCCGCCGCGTACGGCATCGCCGTCACCATGACGATGGCCATCACCACGCTCATCTTCTTCCGCGTTCTCACCGATCGCTGGAACTGGAGCACGTTCCGGGCTCTTCTGGTGTGTGTTCCGCTCTTCGTGATCGAGTGCGGATTCCTTGGTGCCAACATCATCAAGATCCCGCACGGTGGCTGGTTCGCACTCACGGTGGCAGTGGTTCTGATGGTGCAGATGCAGACCTGGCGTCGGGGTCGCGCCCTGGTGGCCGCTCGTATTCATCGCGGCGAACGACCCATCGAAACGGTCCTCGACGAAGCCGAAGACATCAAGCGCGTGGCCGGCACGGCCGTTTTCATGTTCAAGGATCTCGGCAAGGCTCCGCCCGCACTCGTGAACAACCTGCGCCACAACAAGGTCCTTCACCAGACCACGCTCATCGTGTCGGTGGAGACGAGCGACGAACCCCGCGTCGATCCTGCCGAGCGCTGCGAACTCATGAAGGTCGCCCCCGGCGTGTTCCAGGTGCAGCTCGTCTTCGGATTCATGGAAGATCCCGACGTGCCGGCCGCACTTGCCACCATCGATCATCGTGGTCTCGAGTTCGACCCCGACGACGTCACGTATTTCCTCGGTCACGAATCGATCGTCGCGGGTAAGGCTCCCGGCATGAATCCGCTCGCCGAAAACTTGTTCGTGTTGCTCAATCGAGGCGCCGACAGCGCCAGCCGCTTCTTCAATCTGCCGCCCGCGAAGGTGTTCGAGGTCGGCTCACACGTCGAGATCTGACATGGCACGCACGCTGACCGCGTCGTTCACCGGCCTGGCCGCCGCTCTCGCCCTCTCGGCGTGCGGCTCGAACGACGAAACGTCGTCCACCTCCGAGCAGCCGGAAACGAGCACGACCGCGATCGTCACATCGGCCACGACGACAGCCATGACTCCGGCCACGACACCGTCCACGACGACGTCTACGACGGCGCCGCCCACTGCCGACGACGCAATCGTGTTGGCCGATTTCCCGGACGTCGACTCGGTGAGTGGCTGGTCGATTCAGAACGACACCGTCATGGGTGGCGTCTCCAGCAGTCGCACCGAATGGGTCGACGGTCAGTTGATCTTCGCGGGCGACCTGTCACTCGACAACAACGGCGGCTTCTGCTCGATGCGCAGTCCGGTCTCGGCCGACTTCGGCGCCCTGGCCGCCGGGTCCACCGCTCTCACTCTCACCGCCACTGGCGACGATCAGGTGTACGTGGTGCAAGTGCGCACCGATCGCGATCTGTTCGTTCAACGCGTTTCCATCGCCGGTGGCGCCGAAGACACGTACGTTCTGCCGTTCGCCGACTTCACGGCCACCGACTTCATGCTCGACGCCATCACCCCGCTCGAACCTCTCGACCCCGGCTCGATCCTGCAGATCGCCGTGTACATCCTCGACAAGCAAGAGGGCCCCTTCCGGCTGGCCATCCGCTCGTTCGGCGTCGTGTGACCCGATGCGTCTGGTGATCGCACGCTGCAGCGTGCAGTACGAAGGCCGACTCGACGCGCAACTTCCCGAAGCGGTGCGGCTGGTGATGGTGAAAGCCGACGGCTGCGTGGCCATCCACAGTGACGGCGGCGCTTACAAACCTCTCAACTGGATGAACGCGCCCAACACGATCCGCGAGGAAGAGTTGCAGTGGATCGTCACCAATCCGCAGGGCGAAACCCTCACCATCTCGTTCCACGAAATCATCTCCGACTCGGCTCACGAGTTCGGTGACGATCCGGGTCTGCAGAAGGACGGCGTCGAGGCCCACCTACAAGAACTTCTGGCCGCTGTACCCGATGCGATCGCTCCCGGCTTCACTCTCGTGCGTCGCGAGTGGCCCACGTCGATCGGGCCGGTCGATCTCATGTGCCGTGACGAACACGGCCATTACGTCGCGGTCGAGATCAAACGACGCGGCGAGATCGACGGCGTCGAACAGCTCGCGCGGTATCTCGAGGTACTCGCACCCGACACGACACTCACCAACCTGCGCGGCGTGTTCGTGGCTCAGGTGATCAAGCCGCAGGCCAAGACGATCGCCGAGGCCCGCGGCATCACCTGTGTGGAAGTCGACTACGACGACCTGCGTGGCCGTCGACCCGAAGAACTACGCCTGTTCTGACGTGACGATCTGTTACGTCGCTCGGGCGCAACCGGTCAGCCGAACTTCACCAGACCCTGATCGATCACGGCACGATCGCCCACCGACGTGGTGAACACCGCCTCACCCGATCCGATCTTCCGATCCGATCTTCCAGATGCGCACCGTCAGCGCGTCACCGGGCAGAACCGGCGACGAGAAACGACCTTCGACGTGCTTGAACCTCGTGACGTCGTTGTCGCACAGCGCACCGAGGAGCGCGCGACCGGTGAAGCCGTAGGTGCACAGGCCGTGCAGGATCGGTCGATCGAAACCACCGAGTGCCGCGAACGACGGATCGGTGTGCAGCGGATTGCGATCACCCGACAAGCGGTACACGAACGCCTGGTCGGGCGACGTCTGCAGAGTGACTTCGTGGTCGGGCTTGGCGTCGGGCGGAACGTTCTGCGGACCTGACGGCCCACGATCGCCACCCCATCCACCTTCACCACGGATGAACACCGACGAGCGCGTGGTCCACAGCGGTTCACCCGACTCGAGTTTCACTTCGGCTTCGGTGACGACCACCGCGGCCTTGCCCTTGTCGTACATCGCCACGACCTTGTCCTGCGTGGTCGCCGTTGCTTCCACCGGAATCGGACGGTGCAGCGTGATCGCCTGCGAACCGTGCACGAGCATGGCCCAGTTGAACGAACCGATCTCCCCCATCGCACTCTTGCCCGGCGACGCGGTGCCCGATCCGGCCACCACCGCGAAGGTGGGGAAAGCGACTTGTTGAACGTTCTGCGTGTTCTCGGTGGTGAACGGCAGATCGGCCGAACCGGCTCCGACACCCACGGCGTACAACAGCGCATCTTTCGAGGTCCACGAAATGGTGCGCTTGTCGCCCACGGCACCAACGGCATTCGGATTCAACGGCATGGTGAGTTCCCCTTCAGTTCTGTGTTGTTCCTGTGTTGTTCGATCGTTCGACGATCACTTGGGCTGCGGCCAGCCACCGGGCTCGCCGTTCATTCCCGAGTTCTTGCGGGCCTTGGCCATGAGTTCGGCCACGATCGGGCCCAAATTCGTCGCGTCGTCCACCGGGGCGACGCGCGGTCCGCGCACCCAACCCTCGGCAATCGCGAGCACGTCACCGCTGGCCTCGAACACACGACCCGACACGGCCTTCGACTCTTCCGATGCCAGCCAGGTGATGATCGGCGCGATCCACCGCGGCGAGCGACGCTCACGGTCCTCATCGGTTTCCGGTGCCGGTCCGAGACCTTCGGTCATGCGGGTGAGGGCCACCGGAGCCACGGCGTTCACGGTCACGCCGTAACGCGCCATCTCGAGCGCCGCGATGTTGGTGAACGCGGCGATACCGGCCTTGGCCGCGCCGTAGTTGGTCTGGCCCGGATTGCCGTAGATGCCCGACACCGACGTGGTGTTGATGATGCGGCCGTCCACCGGCTTGCCTTCCTTCGAACGCTCACGCCAGTACGAACATGCGAAGCGACTCGGCGCGAACGTTCCCTTGAGATGAACGTTGATGACGGCGTCCCACTCTTCTTCGGCCATCGAGAACAACATGCGATCACGAAGAATGCCGGCGTTGTTGACGACCACGTGCAGATCGCCGAACGCGTCGATAGCGGTCTGGATGAGACGCTGCGCACCGTTCCAGTCGCTCACGCTGTCGCCGTTGGCGACGGCTTCGCCACCCATGGCCTTGATCTCGGCCACCACTTGTTCGGCCGGGCTGAGGTCGCCACCCGATCCGTCGACGTTGCCGCCGAGATCGTTGACGACGACCTTGGCGCCCTGAGCCGCCAGGCTCAATGCGTGTTCGCGACCGATTCCTCGGCCGGCTCCGGTGACGATGGCGATGCGACCTTCACACAAGCGAGCCATGGGATTCCTTTCGTTCGAGAGACGTTCTCTCTGTGACGTGTGCGATGACGTTCACGATCATAGGAATGGGCGTCGGATCGGGCACCAGCCGAACCCCGCTCGTAGCCTGACGTCGTGTCCGCACCGGTTGACCAGGTCGATCTCCTCGTCGTCGGGGCCGGTCCGGCCGGAACGGCCGCTGCCATCACGGCGCGGCGCGCCGGACTCACGGTGACGGTGATCGACAAGGCCGAGTTCCCGCGTGACAAATGCTGCGGTGACGGGCTCACCTCCCTGGCACTGCGTCAACTCGACGCCCTCGGTTTCGACCCCGGCGCGGTTCGGTCGTGGCAGAACGTCGACGCGGCCTGGTTGCGCTCGCCGTCGGGGCGCGAGGTCGAACTTCCCTTGCCCACCAACGGCACCTTCGCGGCCGTCGCCCCGCGTCTCGAACTCGATGCCGCCCTCGTCGATCTGGCTCGCCAGCATGGTGCCGAGGTGCGTGAGAACTCGTCGTTCGTGTCGATCGAGTCCGCACCCGATCACGTCGACGTGACCGTCGAGCATGCGGGCACATCCAGCATCGTGCGGGCCGCGTGGGTCGTGGCCGCCGATGGCATGTGGAGTCCGGTGCGCAAAGCGCTCGGTGTCGCCGCCAACGGCTACCTCGGCGAGTGGCATGCGTTTCGTCAGTACGCCTCCAACGTCACGGGTGTCGCCAAGGATCGCCTCATCGTCTGGTTCGACGACGATCTGTTGCCCGGATACGCATGGAGCTTTCCGCTTCCGGGCAACCGGGTGAACATCGGCTTCGGAGTTCTGCGCGACGGCGAACGTCGCATTCAGGACATGAAGGACACGTGGACCGATCTCCTGCAGCGTCCGCACGTGCGCGAAGCACTCGGCCCCGATGTCGTTCTCGAAGGCCGACACACTGCCTGGCCGATCCCGGCTCGTATCGATGACGCGGTGACCGGTGTCGGCCGCGTGCTGTTCGTGGGTGACGCAGCCATGGCCACCGATGCCCTGACGGGCGAAGGCATCGGCCAAGCACTGCTCACCGGTGTGGAAGCCGCGGTCGCCATCGTGGCCGGCGGATCGTCCCTCGACGTGCGTCGTGCGTATCGCCGCGCCGTTGATCACCATTTGCTGGCCGACCATCGCATGTCGATCCGCCTCGGCAAGGTGCTGGCGCGCCGACGTGGTGCTCGCGGGGCCATCGCCCTGCTCGATCACGCCGGATCGTGGAGCCGACGGATGTTCGCCCGCTGGATGTTCGAGGACGAACCGCGCGCGATTCTCCTCACACCGTCACGCTGGCACCGGCGACTCCTGCGCCAACGCGGAGCGTTCTGAGCCCCCGAGGGGTCACGGCTACCGTGGCCTCATGAAGACTCGTCTCACAGAACTCCTCGACATCGAACATCCGGTGATGCTGGCCGGCATGGGCGGAGTCTCGTACTCGGCTCTCGTGGCCGCCGTGAGCGAAGCCGGTGGAATCGGAACCTTCGGCGCCGCCGCCATGCGACCCGGTCAACTCGACGAAGAAATCGGCGCCGTCAAGAAGGCCACCACCAAGCCGTTCGGCGTCGACTTGCTGACGGCCGTGCCCGGCCAACTCGAACGCGACGTCGAATCGGTCATCAAAGGTGGCGCCCGCATCTTCGTGGCCGGTCTCGGCGTACCGCGCGAGATCATCGACGTTCTGCACAAGAACAACATCCTCGTCGGCTCGATGTGCGGCAAGGTTCGCCACGCCGAAGCCGCCGTGGCCAGTGGTTGCGACTTCGTGATCGCACAAGGAACCGAAGGAGGTGGCCACACCGGAACGGTCGCCACCATGGCGTTGGTTCCGCAAGTGGTCGACGCCGTCGGTACTCAGGTCCCGGTGGTCGCGGCCGGTGGGTTGTTCGACGGTCGCGGACTCGCGGCGTCCATCGCTCTCGGTGCCGACGGCGTGTGGATGGGAACCCGTTTCATCGCCACACCCGAAGCCCACGCACAGAAGTCGTACAAGAGCACGCTGCTCGCACTCCCCGAGGACGGAACCGTGGTGTCACGCGCGTACACCGGCAAGACCTGCCGGGTGGTGCGCACCGAGTGGACCCAGAAGTTCGAAGAGCACCCCGAGCTTCTGAAGAAGTTTCCCGAACAAGCACTGGCATCGGCGCAGGCCGGCGTCAACCACATGGGCCGGCCCATGGACCAAGACGTCGATCCCAACACCGAGTTCATGCCGTGCGGTCAGGGAGTCGGCGCCATCCACTCTCTCGAACCAGCCGGCGACATCGTGCGCGCGGTGGTGAAGGAAGCCGAGCGCATCATCGATGCGATGCAGAAGGTGCGCCGGTGACCGCCACCGAACCCGTCGACTCGATGCAGTCGCGCATCGACCGAGTGTGGGACGACGACATCGTTCCCGAACTCACCGGCTACATCCGCATTCCCAACGTCTCGAAGGCGTACGAACCCGATTGGCGCGAACTGGGCCACATGGATCGTGCGGTCGAACACATTCGCCGTTGGTGCGCGACCCGCGCGATCGCTGGTCTCACCGTCGACGTCGTGAGCCTGCCCGGACTCACTCCGATGATCGTGATGGAAGTGCCGGCCTTCGGCGCCGGTTCCACCCGCGGCGCCGACGACGTCGTGTTGCTGTACGGACACCTCGACAAGCAGCCCGAGATGGAAGGTTGGCGCGAGGGATTCGGCCCGTGGACGCCGGTCATCGAGAACGAGCGGTTGTACGGACGCGGCGGCGCCGACGATGGCTACTCGGCGTACGCCACGCTGGCCGCGATCGAAGCCGCGCAAGCGGCCGGCTGGTCGCACGCGCGCCTGGTGATCCTCATCGAAGCCAGCGAGGAGAGCGGCAGTCCCGATCTGCCCGCTTATCTCGATCACCTCGCACCGTTGGTTGGTTCGCCATCGCTCGTGGTGTGCCTCGACTCGGGTTGCCTCGACGACCAACGCCTGTGGGTCACGACGTCGTTGCGCGGTCTGGCGTCGGGCACGTTGCGCGTCGACGTTCTCGCCGAGGGTGTTCACAGCGGTGAAGCCAGCGGAATCGTGCCCAGTTCGTTCCGGATCATTCGCCAGTTGCTCGATCGAGTGGAAGACGCCGCAACTGGTCGGGTGTTGCTCGACGAGTTGCACGTGGACATTCCGGACGATCGCCGACGCGAAGCGGTCGACACCAGCGCCGAGTTTCCCGAACCACTGGCCAGCCACTACCCCTTCGTCGGCAACACCCGCCCCATGGCCGACGATCCGGTCGAGCAAATGCTCGCCCACACGTGGCGCCCCACACTCAGCTACGTGGGAATCGACGGTGTGCCCTCGGTGGCTCGCGGTGGCAACGTGCTGCGCCCGTACACCGCGCTCTCGCTCTCGTTCCGCCTGCCACCCACGTGCGATCACGAGCGCGCCATCGCCGCCATCGCTCGGACTCTCGAAGCGAATCCGCCGTCCGACGCCAGCGTGACCTTCTCCGATCACAACGCCGCACCGGGCTGGAACGCTCCGTCGTTCGCCCCGTGGCTCGCCGATGCACTCGAGGATGCGTCGACCACCGCGTTCGGCAACTCGTGGCGAGCCTTCGGCGAAGGTGGAACCATCCCGTTCATGGGCATGCTGGGCGACAAGTTCCCCGAGGCACAGTTCGTGATCACCGGAGTTCTCGGACCGGGCTCCAATGCCCACGGCCCGAACGAGTTCCTCGACATCCGTACCGGAAAGAAGATCACCACCGCTATCGCCTGCATCCTGCGCTCGCACGCATCACGCTGAGGACTCACCATGTGGAAGATGCTGCGCGCCAACGCCGATATGCGGCGTCTCTTCATCGCGCAGGTCATCTCGTATCTCGGCGACTGGTTCAGTTTCGTGGCCCTGGTCGGCCTCGTCGACGATCTGACCGATTCGAGTTTCCTGGTGTCGATGATCGTGGTGTCGTTCTCGTTGCCGTCGTTCATCGCCTCACCGATCGCCGGCGTGATCGTCGATCGATTCGACCGCCGACGCATCCTCATCGTGGTGTCGCTCGTGCAATCGATGGCGGCCCTTGGTCTCGTGCTCGTCGGGGCCGACACCATCTGGCTCGCGTTCGTGTGCCAGAGCATCATCTCGGGCCTGGCCGCCATCGTGAAACCGGCGTCCGAAGCCGGCACACCGAATCTCGCCCGTGACGCCGAAGAACTCGGTAAGGCCCAAGCCCTGTTCGGCTCCACGTGGGGTGTCATGTTGGCGGTGGGTGCCGCCGTGGGCGGATTCTTCGCCGCCACCCTCGGACGCGACACGGCGTTCATCATCAACGCCGCATCGTTCGTGGTGTCGGCCTGGTTCATCTTCTTGATCACCAAACCGCTTCAAGAGGAACGTCAGCAGACCCGTTCGCGTATGCGACCCATCGCCGACATGCGTGAGGCCCTCGGTCACGCGCGTCGCGATTCGGTACTCCTCGCTCTGCTCTTGTCGAAGACCACCTTCGCCATCGGATCCGGTGTGGTGAGTCAGTTGGCCGTACTGGCGAGCGATGTATACCGGGGCGGTGACGGCGCCCGCGGAATTCTCATCGCCGCGCGTGGTGCCGGAGTCGGTCTCGGCCCCATCATCGCCACCCGCTTCACCGGCGGCGACGTGGGCAAGGTGCTCACGGTGTGCGGCTACGCCAGCTTGGCGTTCAGCGTCTTCTATCTCACCGGCGCCTGGATGCCCGCGCTCTGGCTGTGCGTCATCTTCATCACGGCCGCGCACCTGGGCGGCGGCGCGCAATGGACGCTCAGCACGTACGGCTTACAGATGCGCTCACCCGATCAGATACGCGGTCGCATCCTGGCCGGCGACTTCGCGCTCATGACCTTGGTGCTCTCGATCACGAGCCTGGCTGCTGGCGCGTTGTCGGAAGCCACCAGCGTGCGCACGGCGATCACCGCGTTCGCGGCGGCGGCCGCCGTGGCCAGCCTGATCTACATCAGTGCGACGCGGAGTCTGCGCAAGCAGCTGCTGCGTCAGTGAGTCCCTGCGCGCGCAGATCGTTCGCCAAGTTCTGAGCCATCTGGTTCATGACGTACGCGAAACCGAGTTGCTTCTCGGGCAGAGCGAACGCCACCGACCCTCCGGCACCCGGATGTCCGAACGAACCCGGCCCAGCGTACGGAGTGAACTGGCCGTGGGTCATGAAACCCATGCCGAACGTGGTGGGCATGATCAGACAGGTGTCGGGCTCACCGGCCGGCGTGACCGTGGTTCGGGCCACGTCGACCGTGGATGAGTCGAGCAAACGCACGCCGTCCACCTCACCGATGGTTGCTGCGTAGATGCGTGCGAGCGAACGCGCGTTGGTGATGCCGTTGGCGGCCGGAATCTCGGCGGCGTGCACTTCGCGTCGATTGAACGTGCCGTCGCCACCGAACGCGCCGTTCAGCGACAACGCCTGACCGCCCGGCGAATTGGGTCCCATGAACTGCTCGAGCATGGCCTTGATGGCCGGATCGATGTCTTCACCGGGCGGCGGATTGATCCCGCCGATCATGGGCGACACACGCGACTCCTGTGATTCGGGAAGACCGATCCAGAACTCGGCGCCGAGCGGGCGAACGATCTCGTCCTGCACGAACGCGCCGATGCTGCGCTTCTTGGGGTCGACGCGTCGCACGAGTTCGCCGGCCAACCAGCCGTAGGTGAGCGCGTGGTAGCCGTGCTTGGTTCCGATGTCCCAGCGCGGCCTGGTGTCGGCCAGCCGTGCGGTGACGGTGTTCCAGTCGAGTGCGTCGGCGAGCGAGATGTCGCCGTCGACGGTGTACAGACCACACTGGTGCGACAGCAGTTGCGCAAGGGTCGCGTCGCCCTTGCCGTGCTGAGCGAACTCGGGCCAGTACGTCGCCACCTTCTCCGAGTACGACAACAGACCACGCTGAGCGCAGATGGCGACCGCGATGGCGGTGATGCCCTTGGTGGTGGAGAACACCAACTGCAACGTGTCGTCGGTGTAGGCGGTGGTGCGTTCCTTGTCGAAGTGACCACCCCACAGGTCGACCACTTTGCGACCTCGGTGATACACCGACACCGCGCACCCGGTCTCCTGTCCGCTGTCGAGATTGGCCACGAACGCGTCGCGGACGCGCTCCCAGCCGGCGTCGACCGATCCCCCCACTGTTGACGACATCAGCCGATCAATTCCTTGAGCGTCTCGATGGTCTTGACCGCATCAGGGCCCACCGGGTTGACCGACAGCACCGTGACACCGGCTTCCTTGTAGGCGGCGAGACGCTCCTTGATGTAGCCCTTCGGACCCACCAGGTTGCTCTTCTCGATCATTTCACCGGGCACGGCCTTGGCGGCTTCTTCCTTCTTGCCGTCCAAGTAGAGGTCCTGGACCTCGATGGCCTCTTTTTCGTAGCCGTACTTCTTGCAGATGCTGTTGTAGAAGTTCTTGTCGCGCGCACCCATGCCACCGATGTACAAAGCGGCGTTCGGACGAGCGAAGTCGAGGATCTTCTTCTGCGCGTCGCCGGTGAGCGACTCGTCGATGGCCACCATGCCGCCGGCCGAAATCTGCAACTGGCCCAGACTCGGATCGCGCTTGGCCAAACCCTTCTTCAGATCGTCGCCCCACACGTTGTGGAACTTCTCGGGGTCGAAGAAGATCGGCAACCAGCCATCGGCAACTTCAGCCGTGGCCTGCACACTCAAGCCCATGAGGCTGGCCCACCAGATCGGAATGTCGGTGCGAATCTCTTGGCCCGGCTTGATGATCTTCAACGGCTTGCCGAGACCGGTGCCTTCTCCTGCCGGCAACGGAACCTTCACGGTCTGGCCGTTCATCTGGAACGGCTGCTCGCGCTTCCAGATCATGCGGCAGGCGTCGATGTACTCCTTGATGCGCTGCATCGGCTTCTCGTACGGAACACCGTGGAAGCCTTCGATCACCTGCGGGCCCGAGGCGCCCAGACCGAGGATGAAGCGGCCGTTGCTCACGTAGTCGCAGCCGGCGGCGGTCATGGCCATGAGCGCGGCGGTGCGGCTGTACACGTTCACGATGCCGGTGCCGATTTCCACGCGCGACGTCTTGGCCGCGAGGTATCCCACTTGGCTGATGGCGTCGGCGCTGTAGGCCTCGGCGATCCAGACCACGTCGAGACCGGCCTTCTCGAGTTCGACCACGCGATCGACGGCGGCATGGAAGCCTCCGGCGTAGTTGAGCATCATCGACAGTTTCACGAGAACCCCTTTCGACGGGTTGGCAACGGGCCGAACCCTGCCGGGAACCCTACGCCCGGCGCTACGGGCGGCGGGAGTCGAACGCCGAACCGTCGCTGATGGCTCGGTCCGTTGCCGCCACCTCGGGGTTGAGGTTTCCGCTGCGGAATCCCTCCAGGTCGAGGGTGACGTAGCGATAGCCCGCACCCTTGACGGCCTCGATCACGGCGTGGCGCGCCGATACGGCGCGGGCCAATTCGGTTTCGTCCACTTCGAGCCGGGCGATCTCGCCGTAGTGGCGAACGCGGACCTGTCGGAAACCGAGCTGATGCAGAGCAGCTTCGGCCCGGTCGACGCGCGAAAGGATTTCCACCGTGACCGCAGTTCCGTACGGAACGCGACTGGCCAAACACGCCGCGGCCGGTTTGTCCCACGTGCGCAGTTCGAGTCGACGCGACGCCTCACGAACATCGGCTTTGGTGAATCCGGCCAACACCAGCGGGAACACGGCCCCGCGTTCGATGGCGGCTCGTTGACCCGGACGATGATCGGCGAGGTCGTCGACATTGACTCCCAACACCACGGTGGCACGCTCACGTTCGGCGATGGGTGCGACCACGTCCATGAGTTCGGCCTTGCAGTGATAACAACGATCGAGATCGTTGGCGCGATACGCGGCCCGTTCCATCTCGGCGGTGTCGACCGGCGTCCACCGCAAGTTCCATTCGTCGGCCAGAAGTCGGCACTCGCGTTCCTCCTCACCGGCCAGGCTGGGCGAGACCGCCGTGACGGCGTGGGCTCGCTCTCGACCGAGCACCCGGTGGGCGATGGCTGCGACGAACGCCGAGTCGGCGCCACCACTGAAAGCCACCACGACCGAACCGAGATCGGCCAGCACGCTCTCGAGCGCGGCCATCTTCGTGGTCAGTTCGTCGCTCACGGGGAGAGTCACACCCCCATCGTGCCACGCGAGAGTGGGTCGACCCCCGGGCACGGGCAGACTCACAGGGCATGTCCGCCGACCACGCGCTCCGCAACCACGACCGCTTCCCGGTCGGCGATGGTCGAATCGTGCCCGTACCGGCCACGGGCGGAGTGGTTCTGCGAACGATCGCGCGCACACCGCTCACGGCGGACCCGTCGCTACCACCCGTTCTTCTCATTCATGGCCTGGCCTCGAACGCACGCATGTGGGACGGCGTCGGATCGGCCTTGGCTCGCCAGGGCATCGCGTCGGTGGCCGTCGATCTGCGTGGTCACGGACTCTCCGACAAACCCGACACTGGATACGACTTCGACACCGTGAGCGACGACCTCGTGAAGGTTCTCGATCATTTCGAATGGCCGCGGGCGATCTTCGTCGGCCAGTCGTGGGGCGGCAACGTCGTGGTGCACTCGGCTCATCGCCACGGCGATCGTGTGGTGGGCGCGGTCCCCGTCGATGGCGGCATGATCGAACTCGGTCGCGTGTTCGCCGAGTGGGATCAATGCGCTCACGCCTTGCGTCCGCCCAACCTGCTCGGCACGCGTAGCGGCCGCATGGACGCGGCCATCCGTTCGATGCATTCCGATTGGCCCGAGTCCGGCGTCATCGGCGCGTTGTCGAACTTCGAACTGCTCGACGACGGCACCATCCGGCCCTGGCTCACTCTCGACCGCCACCTCGCGATCCTCCGACATCTGTGGGAACACCGTCCGTCCGATCTATATCCGCAGATCGATCGGCCGATTCTGTGGATTCCCGCCGACTCGGGTGACGTGGCCTGGACCGCCAACAAGGATGATTCGATCGAAGCCGCCACCAAGGCCTTGGCGAAGTCTCGAGTTCACTGGTTCCGCCCGGCACATCACGACGTTCACGCGCAACATCCCGAGCGTGTGGCCGAAGTGATCGTCGCCAACATAAAGAACGGCTTTCTGGCATGACCGCACTGCCCCGCATTCTCACGATCATGGGTTCGGGTGAAACCGCGCCCACGATGATGAAGCATCACCGCGAACTCATCGCTCGTCTTCCCGACGGGGCTCGCGCCGTCGTTCTCGACACGCCATACGGATTCCAGGAGAACGCACCCGAACTCACCTCGCGCGCGGTCGAGTACTTCCGCCAGAGCGTCGGCCATCCGATCGAGATCGCCGGACTCACTCGCGTGAAGGGTGCCGATTTGCTCGATGTCGAACAAGGGTTAAGTCGCATTCGTCAGGCCGACTACTTGTTCGCCGGACCCGGTTCGCCCACGTACGCGTTGCGCCAATGGGCCGACACGGCGGTGCCCGATGTCGTTCGGTCGAAGCTGCAGAACGGCGGTGCGGTCACATTCGCATCAGCCGCCGCCCTCACTCTCGGTCGCTACACCGTGCCGGTCTACGAGATCTACAAGGTGGGTGACGAGCCGCGTTGGCTCGACGGCCTCGACGTGCTGTCGGTGATCGATCTCGACGTGGCGGTCATCCCGCACTACGACAACTCCGAGGGCGGACACCACGACACGAGATTCTGCTACCTGGGCGAAAAACGTCTGGCGATGCTCGAAGACGAGTTGCCGGCCTCGGCCCACGTGATCGGCGTCGACGAGCACACCGGCCTCATCATCGACATCGACGCCGGAACCGCCACGGTCATCGGCAACGGCACGGTCACCGTGCGCATTCGCGGCGCATCCACCGTGTACGAGTCGGGACGCGTTCTACCCATCGATGCCCTTCGTGATCCGGCCCGTGGATCGGTAGCGGTTCCGTCGGCACCGTCGGCACCGATCGGTCGTGATGCGGATGCGTCGTCGACTGATGCGAGCGGTGGATCGTTGTCACTCGCCGACGACGTCGCGGGGGCCGAAAGCGAATTCGACATCGCTCTCGCCGCCGGCGACTCGGCTCGAGCCGTGCGCGCCACCCTCGATCTCGAGACGTCCATCCGCCACTGGTCGGCCGACACCTTGCAGAGCGACGCCATGGATCGCGCTCACGCCGCGCTGCGATCGATGATCGTGCGTCTGGGCGATGCCGCCGTGAAGGGTCTGGCCGATCCGCGCGAAGCGTTGGCTCCGGTCATGAACGTCCTCATCGAACTGCGCGGTGCCGTGCGGGCCGACAAGCGTTACGACCTGTCCGACTTGATTCGCGACCGCCTCGGCGCCATCGGCATCGAGGTACGCGACACGCCCGACGGGCCGGTCTGGGTTCTCTGACCCACCGACCAAAGAGAAACTCTCAGCCGGTGGTGAGCGCCGGACCCGAATGGTGATCGAGGCCGGCCACCCGAGCGCGTCGCCGAACACCCACGCTCACGTACGCGACGATGAACGCCGCTGTACCGCACAGGATGATGACGGCACCGCTCGGCACATCGGCGTACCAACTGGCGTACATGCCCACACCACCGAACAGCGCACCGAGCACCGGCGAGAGCCACAGCATGCGGCCGAACGAGTTGGTGAAAAGCCGTGAGGAGACGGCGGGCAGTACGAGCAGAGCCGAGATGAGCAGTACGCCGATCACACGCACGGTCACGAGGATGGTGGCCGACAGCAAGAACATGAGCGTTGCTTCCATGGCCGGCACCCGAACACCGCTCACGGCCGCCACTTCGGGGTCGAACGTGGTGAAGAGAAGTTTGCGGTACAGCAACACCACCGCGATCGCGCTCACGATGCCGACACCCGCCACCGCGGCGATGTCACCGGGAAACACGCCGAGTACGTTGCCGAACAAGACCGCGTCGATACTCCGACTGGCCTGCCCGTAGCGAGCCTGCAGCGCGAGACCCATGGCGAACGACGCCGTGGTGATCACTCCGATGGCGGCATCGGCACCGATGATGCGACGGCGGGCCACTCGGCCGATCATCAGACCCGACGCCAATCCCCAGAGTCCGGCGCCGATGAAGTAGTTGAGTTCGAGAACGGCGGCCAAGGCGGCCCCGCCGAAGATCGCGTGGCTCAGACCGTGGCCGATGTAGCTCATGTTGCGCAGAACGACGAAGACGCCGATGAGTCCGCACAGCGCTCCGGCCAACGTGGCGATCACGAGACCGTTGCGGAAGAACTCGTACTGGAACGGTTCGGCGAGGTCGACCGCGAGCACGTCAGGCGCCCCGACGGCTGAGGCGCTCGCGGAGGTCGTCGGCACCATGCTCGACGACCACCGGCATGCCGCCGTGCTGGAGCACTTCCATCGGAGCACCGTACGTGCGCTCGAGGAAGTAGGGCCGCAAGACCTCGTTCGGCGAACCATCGGCGATGACCGTGCGGTTGAAGCAGATGACTCGCGGCAAGTGAGCCGCCAAACCATTGAGATCGTGAGTGGTGAGCACGATCGCCACACCGTCTCCGTCGGGCGTGGCCTCGTTGAGGTCGGCCAGAACGTGCAGAACTTCGTGACGCGTGCGCACATCGACACCTGCGGTGGGTTCGTCGAGCACCAGGAGATCGGGCTTCTGCATGAGTGCTCGCGCGAGGAACACTCGCTGCTGTTGACCACCCGACAACTCGCGGATGTGTCGACCCGCGAGTCCGCCCAGACCCAGTCGTTCGAGCACTTCGTCGATCTCGCGGATCTCGGCCGCCGAGGTGCGGGGCCACCACGTACGCGAGGGTCGACTCATCGACACCACTTCGCGCACGGTGACGGGAAAGTTCCAATCGACCGTCTCGAGTTGCGGCACGTACGCGAGGCGGAGACCGGCCTTGCGATGAACTTGGCCATGAACCGGCGCGAGTGCGCCAAGCAGAGCGCGCAGAACGGTGGTCTTGCCCGAACCCGACGGACCGACGATTCCGACGAACTCTCCAGGGACGATCGCGAAGTCGACTGCGTCGATGACCGTGCTCGAGCCATAGGCGCACGACACGTGATCGAACGCCACCAGTGGCTCACCCGCGAGTCGGGCCGGGGGAATGTCGACCTTGACCACGAAAGAGCTCGTTACTGCGGATACACCGCGGTGTCGGGACCGACGTCGCTCACGTCGACGGATTTCAGAGCGCTGGCGTCACCACCGAGGGCTTCGACCATCGTCACGTAGTTGAAGCGCATGAGTCCGAGCCATGAGTGCTCGGGGTCGCCCGGCCCGCCCAGGAGATCGTCGTCGCGCAACACGTCGACGTAACGGACTCCGGTCTCGTTGCCGATCTGCTCGAGAACGGTCGACGGAAACACCTCGCTGCCGAAGACGGCCGACACACCGGTTTGCTTCACCTGATCGATGAGGTCGGCGACTTCCTTGGCGGTCGGTTCGTCGAACGACGACGGCTGAATGGCGCCGATCACGGTCCAGCCGTACTCCTTGGCGAAATAGGCGTACGCGTCGTGATACGTGAGCAACTGACGCTTCTCGGACGCAATGGTGTCGGAGGCCGTGCGCACCGCTTCGCTCAACGCCTCGACCTTGAGCGCAAAGGCTTCGTAGTTGGCCTGATACGTGGCGGCGTTGTCACCGTCAGCGGCCGAGAGAGTGTCGCGGATGATGGCTGCGTACTCGAGTGCCATCGGCGGGTTGGTCCAGAGGTGCGGGTTGGGTTTGCCGCCCTCTTTCGGGAACGAGAAGTCGTACACGTACTCCGACGCCGGAAGAATCACCGTTCCGAGTTCGCAGATCACACTGCCCTCGCGCTGATTCGCTTCGGCCAGTTCCTTGGTGGGCTCTTCGAGCACCAAACCGTTGATGAACACCACATCGGCCGACTCGAGCGTGGCGGCCAAACTCGGCGGCGGTTCGTAGGTGTGGCTGTTGGTTCCTTCCGGAACGATGCCGGTGATCTCGGTGGGAGTTCCGGCGGCGATGTTCGCGGCGATGCTCGTGATGGGGGCGACCGTGGTGGCCACACGCACCGCGCGACCCGTGATCGGCGCCGGCAACGGACAGGCCTCGCTCACGTCGGGCGAGAACGTGTCCGATTCGTTGTCGCCACCGCAGGCGGCGAAGAGCAGTACAAGCGACAGTGAGTAGCCGAGGACAGATGGAGTGCGACGGGAAGCCATGACGACACCCTATCGGGGACGAAAAGCCCCTGCTAGATCGGTGTTAGTTGAGCGACCCGGGCGGCTTTGGTCGACCCGGGCGTCCGACTCGATCAGTTGACGCGGCGTTCGCGGCCGGCCCAATACGGCTCGCGCAGGTCCTTTTTCAGGATCTTGCCGCTGGGGTTGCGCGGAAGCATGTCGATCCAGGTGACGCTGGTGGGGCACTTGAACTTGGCCAGGCGCTCACGCGCGAAGTCGATGATCTCCTGCTCGGCCACCTCGACCCCGGGCTTGCGCACGACGATGGCCTTCGGGGTCTCGCCCCATTTGTCGTCGGGTACGCCGATCACGGCCACGTCGGCGATGGCCGGATGCGACATGAGCACATTCTCGACCTCGGCCGGATACACGTTCTCGCCACCCGACACGATCATGTCCTTCACGCGGTCGTGGATGTAGACGTAGCCGTCGGCGTCGAGGTAGCCCGCATCACCCGAACGGAACCAGCCGTCCTTGGTGATCGACTTGGCCGTCTCCTCGGGCATGTTCCAGTAGCCGAGCATCACCTGCGGTGAACGAATCCAGATCTCGCCCACCGCACCTTGCGGACAGTCGGTCATGGTGTCGGTGTCGACGATCCGCACTTCCACGCCCGGACCGGGGACACCACAACTGCGCAGTCGGTGTTTGTTCGGGCCGTTCGGATCGTGATCGGCCGGCGGCAGATTCACGACCGCGCCCGTTGTTTCGGTGAGCCCGTAGGCCTGCCAGAACTTGCACTTGAAGACACGCACGCAGTTACGCAGTACCTCCTCGGAGATCGGAGCCGCTCCGTAGACGATCACCTGCAAACTCGAGAAGTCGGCCTCTTCGGCACCCGGGACCATGAGCATGAACTGAAGTGCGGCCGGAACGAGGAACCCGTGCGTGATGCGCTTCTCGGCGATGAGGCGCACCACCGCGGTCGGATCGAGTTCGCGGACGATCACGCTCGCGCAGCCTTCGTACATTCCCGCGGTGGCCCACCCGCCACCGCCCACGTGGAACAGCGGCATGGCCACCATGTTCACCGAGTTCTCGGAGAGTTCCCAGATGTCCTTGGCCACGGGGAGCAACGCGAAGAAGTTGTTGTTGGAGAGCATGACGCCCTTCGGACGTCCGGTGGTTCCGCTCGAATAAAGCTGGAACGCAACGTCCTCGGCCTTGGCCTCGACACCCGGATCGCCGGCGGGCTGTTTCGACAACCAGGTTTCGAAGTCGTCGTACTGTGCGTGACCACCGATCACGAAGATCTTGGTGACGGTGCGCAACGACGACGCGATGGCATCGAGGATCGGCACGAAGTCGGGGCCGACCACCAGCACCTTGGCCTGTGCATCGTTGACGATGTACTCGACCTCGGGCGCGGCCAATCGCCAGTTGACGTCGACGCTCACGGCGTTGAGAAGTGCCGCTCCGAAGAACACGTCGAAGTGGGCGATGCCGTTCTTGTCGAGGAACGCGACGCGATCCTGAACACCCACGCCGAGAGCGGCGAACCCGTTGGCCACGCGCTGAGCGCGCTCGTACAACTGGCCCCAGGTGAGTGTGCGCTCGCCTTCGATGAGTGAAACGCGGTCGGCGCGTTCGGTGCCGTGGACACGAACGATTCCGGCGGTGGTCGTGATCGCGGTCATGACCGAATCGTAGAGGTCACCTAGGCTCGCCGTCATGGCGGGACGAGCATTCGATGCGGTGATGTTCGACCTCGACGACACCCTCATCGATTGGTGGGGATCACTCACCCGCTGCCTCGAATCCTTCGCCGACGACGATGACGTCGCGGCCGCGCACGCGTACATCCGCCAGAACTTCTGGGAGTCGCATCCCGATCACGACTTCGTGTGGCATCGCAACACCTGGCAACTCTGGGAAGCCCGCCAGCGGTTGTGGCACGAGATCTTCGCCCATCGACACGAAGACGATCGGCGCATCATGCTCGACCGCTTCGAAGAGAACCTCTGGGTCGGCTTCTTCCCCGACGTCGTTCCGATGCTCGATCACCTCGTACACGAGATTCGCCTGGCCGTACTCACCAACAACGAGTACGTCGAACGCGAGATCAAACGACTCCGCCTGCACGACTGGTTCGAGTTCGCCCTGTTTCCGGGTGCTCCCCTCAAGCCCGACCCGACTGCTTTTCTCGCCGGCTGCGAACGCCTCGGACTCGAGCCGGCGCGTGTCGCGTACGTCGGTGATTCGGTTCGGGCCGACGTGCTCGGCGCGGCCGCGGCCGGGCTCACGCCGATCTGGATCGACCGCTGGAACGACCCGTGGCCCGATCGGCCGGCTCAGGTGCGTCGTATCACGTCGTTCGACGAATTGCCCGCGGTGCTCGGAGTGAACGCGTCGACATGACGCTCAGCCGCGGACGCGCTGCGTCTCGGCCCACGACATTCCCTGCAGCACGTCGACATCGTGCGGCAATCCGAGAACGCGCTCGGCCACGATGTTCCGTTGCACCTCGCCGGTGCCACCGCCGATCGTGAGTGCTCGGGCGAACATGTACCCGTCGAACCATCCGGGGTGATCGAGCGACCGCAGGCCCACGCCGCCACCGCCACCCAGACCGTTGTGCTGACCACGCTGCGAGCCGTCGAGAGTCTGATGAAGCATCCCGTGCGCACCGAGGATGTCGCGCGCCACTTCCATCACGTGCTGGCCGTGTTCGTCGGCCAGAACCTTGCGAATACTCGCTTCCGGGCCGGGCTGTTCACCGCGCAACCGAGCCGAGAGCGTGCGCAGGCGGATGAGATCGAGCACGGTGTGTTCGATGTAGATGCGTGCGAGGCGCTGACGCAGGTTGGGGTCGGACACCGGACCCCGTTCGCGCACCGCGTCGAGCATCTCCAACGCCGTGGGTCCGCTCCCCCACAGCACACCGCCGGTGGAGAGCGACACGCGCTCGTTTCCGAGGGTGACCTTGGCCAGTCGCCAGCCGTCTCCTTCGGCGCCCACCAAGTTGGCGGCCGGCAGACGTACGTCGGTGAAGAACACTTCGTTGAACGTTTGCGCGCCGGTCATCTCGCGAATGGGACGGATCTCGATACCGGGCGTGTCCATCGGGCAGATGAAGTACGAGACGCCCTTGTGTTTGGGCGACTCGGAATCGGTGCGCGCGATGAGGATGCCGTACTTCGCGTGCTGTGCTCCGCTCGTCCAGATCTTCTGGCCGTTCACCACGTATTCGTCGCCGTCACGCACTGCGCGAGTTCCGAGATTGGCGAGATCGCTTCCGCTACCCGGCTCACTGAACAACTGGCACCAGAACTCTTCGCCCGACAACAGCGGCAACAAGTAGCGCTTCTTCTGTTCGTCGGTGCCGGCGTACACGATCGTGGGCCCGGCCCAGCCGATTCCGATCGGGTTGGCCGGTCGGCGCACACCGGCCTTCGACAATTCGTCGTCGATCACGATCTGATGAATCGGATCGGCACCGAGTCCGTACGGGGCCGGCCAGTGCGGTGCGACGTAGCCGGCCTCGGCGAGTTGGCGACCGGTGGGCTGCGGATGAGCCGCGAGCCAATCACGAACCGCTTGTCGTCGTGGATCGTCGGCGCCGGGAACTTCGAACTCCATCGAAAGAACACGCTAGGCGTACGCTCGTTCGAATGACGAGCGCCGAGTGGAACTTCGCCGACATCTGGGAATTCGTGGCCCAGCGACTGCCCGATGCGCCGGCCCAGGAGTTCGAGGACACACTCCACACCTGGCACGACTTCGACCGTCGCGCATCCGGTGTGGCCGCCACACTGCTGGCCGCCGGCGTGAAGCGTCAGGACAAGATCGCGCAGTACCTGTACAACTGCCCGCAGTACCTCGAGAGCATCTTCGCCGCCTTCAAGATCGGCTTGGCGCCGGTCAACACCAACTACCGCTACACCGCCGATGAACTCGTCTACATCTGGGACAACGCCGATGTGGTGGCCGTGGTCTTCCACGGCTGCTTCAGCGACCTGGTCGACTCGGTTCGCTCGCGAGTCCCGCGCGTCACCACCTGGTTGTGGGTCGATGACGGCACCGCACCGTGTCCGTCGTGGGCGATCGATTACGAAACGGCCGCCACCGACACCCGTTCATCGACTGCGCCGTGGTCGCGCTCGGGTGACGATCTCCTCCTTCTGTACACCGGTGGCACGACGGGCTTCCCCAAGGGCGTGATGTGGCGCCAGGAAGATCTCTTCCTCGCCCTCGACAGTTCGAACAAGAACCGTCTGCCCGAACGACCCGACCGGGACGCTCTGGCCCAACGCCTCGGCAAGCCCGGCCCGCGCAATTTGCCGGCCGCCCCGCTCATGCATGGCACCGGGCTGTTCAACGCGATGAGCAACTTGATGATCGGCGGCAGCGTGATCACCATGCCGTCGCGACGCTTCGAGGCCGAACTGCTCCTCGACACGATCGAAGAGAAGCGCATCAATTCGATGTCGATCGTCGGCGACGCGTTCGCCAAACCGATCCTGCGCACCCTCGAGGCCGACATCGGCAAGTGGGACATCTCGAGTCTGCGCGTGATCATCTCGAGCGGTGTGATGTTCTCGGCTGAGACCAAAGCCGGACTGCTCCGTTACAACTCGCGGCTCATCATGGTCGACTCGCTCGGTTCCTCCGAAGCGATCGGCATGGCCACCAGTACCACCACCGCCGACGGTGCCGCCGACACCGCCAAGTTCGCCCTCGGGCCCAACACCAAGGTGCTCACCGAGGACGGACGCGAAATCGTGCCCGGATCGGGCGAACTCGGGCGCGTCGCACTCCGCGGCCACACACCCATTGGTTATTACAAGGACGAAGCGAAGTCGGCCGCCACGTTCCAGGTGATCGACGGAACTCGTTGGTCGATTCCGGGCGACTGGGCTTCGGTCGAAGTCGATGGCACCGTGCGACTGCTCGGACGCGGCAGTCAATGCATCAACACCGGCGGCGAAAAGGTGTACCCCGAAGAGGTCGAAGAAGTTCTCAAGCTGCATCCGTCCGTCGCCGACGCCGCCGTGGTCGGTGTTCCCGACGAACGGTTCGGCCAGGCCATCACCGCACTCGTCGAAGCCCTGCCCGGGCAAGCCGTCGACGAAGCCGCGTTGATCGCCCACGTGAAGTCGCGCCTGGCCAGTTACAAGGCTCCCAAACGCGTTCTGCCCATCCAGTCGGTGGGCCGTGCCGGTAACGGCAAACTCGATTACAAGTCGCTGACTGCTCGTGCCCGCCAGGTGCTGGGCTAGTTTCAGCGCTCGTTCTCGATCCCCCGAACATCACATCAGTCAGGAAGTACTCACATGTCCCAGCTCGGATACGACGGCAAAGTAGCGATCATCACCGGAGCCGGCGGCGGACTCGGTCGCCAGCACGCTCTTCTCATGGCCAGCCGCGGTGCGTTGATCGTGGTCAACGATCTCGGTGGTTCGGTCGACGGCACCGGCGCGAGCACGATGGCCGCTGAGAAGGTGGTCGACGAGATCAAGGCCCTCGGTGGCGAGGCCGTGGCCGACACCAATTCGGTCGCCACTCCTGAAGGTGGCGAAGCCATCGTCCAGACCGCCATCGACACGTTCGGTCGCGTCGACATCGTCGTCAACAACGCCGGCATCCTGCGCGACAAAGCGTTCCACAACATGGAGCCCGATCTGCTCAATCCGGTTCTCGACGTGCACTTGAAGGGCGCGTTCTACGTGACCAAGCCGGCGTTCGTGAAGATGCGCGAGCAGGGTTACGGCCGCATCATCTCCACGTCATCGGCCGCCGGCGTGTTCGGCAACTTCGGTCAGACCAACTACGGCGCGGCCAAGATGGGTCTGGTCGGCTTCACCCGCGTGCTCGCCGTCGAAGGTGCGCGCAACAACATCAAGGCCAACGCCATCGCCCCGCTCGCTCTCACGCGCATGACCGAGAACATCATGGGCGGCTTGGCCGACAAACTCGATCCGGGTCTGGTGTCGCCGTTGGTGGCGTTCCTCGCGCACGAGGACTGCCCGGTGTCGGGTCAGACGTTCTCGGTGGGCGGCGGCCGCGTGGCCCACGTGTTCATCGGCGAAACCCAGGGTTACTTCAACTCGAACCTCACCCTCGAAGACGTGCAGGCCAACTGGGGAACCATCACCGATCAGAAGGGTTACGCGGTTCCCAACAACCTCGGCGAGGAAACCGCCATGTTCCTCCCGTTCTTCAAGTAGACATCGTTCCATGATCAGCGTCGAAGAGTTCGGGCAGCAGGCGGCCGCATGGCTCGCCGCCAACAAACATCTGGCGCCCCGCGACTACGGCGCGATTTGTCCACCCGATCTCGTCGAACAAGGCCTGGCCTGGCAGAAGCACCTCTACGCCTCGGGCAAGGCGGGTATTCATTGGCCAGCCGACGTGGGTGGCCAGGGTCTCACCCCGGCCCATCAGGCGCAGTGGCTTCTCGAGTGCGCTCTGGCGGGCGTGCCCGGCGTGTTCAACATGGTCGGACTCGTCTTGGCCGGTGGCGCCATTCAGAAGTTCGGCTCCGACGAACAAAAGACGCATCATCTGAACGCCACGTTGCGTGGCGACCACGTGTGGTGTCAGTTGTTCAGCGAACCGGGTGCCGGTAGCGACCTCGGCTCACTCAGCACGAAGGCCGAACGCGATGGTGACCGTTACATCGTGAACGGACAGAAAGTGTGGTGCTCGGGCGGTCGCTACAGCAATTGGGGCATCCTCATGGCTCGCACCAATCCTGAAGCACCCAAGCACGACGGCATCTCGTTCTTCCTTCTCGACATGAGCCTGCCCGGAATCGACATTCGTCCGCTCAAGCAGATGACCGGCGAAGCCGAATTCGACGAAGTGTTCTTCACCGACGTTCAGGTTCCCGCCGATGCGCTCATCGGCCCGTTGCACGGCGGCTGGGGTGTCGGTATGGCGGTGCTCACGTCCGAGCGCGGTCACATCGGCACGAGCATCATCTCGCTCGAGCGTCGACTCGACTCGATCGCTCGTCTCGCCGAAGGCCGCGACTTGTCACCGCTCGAACGTCAAGAACTCGCCGGTTTGCTCTCGAAGGGCATGGCGTACAAGGCGATGGCGCAACGCCAGGGTCCGGTGGCGTCCACCGCGGCCTCGCTCATGAAACTCGGTATCACCGAGATGATGTTCGACGTGGCGATGTTGCGCGCCGACTTCTCCGGTGCGGCCGCCACACTCGATGGTCCCGACGCATTCGGTCTGCTGGCCGCGCCCGGTGGTCGTATCGCCGGTGGCACCAGTCAGGTTCAGCGCAACATCATCGGCGAGCGTTTGCTGGGCTTACCGCGCGAACCCAAGGGCTGACGTCACACCTGGTGAGGGTCGCCATCGCGGCGTTCCCCGCAGAACTCGATGAAGACGGCCGTACACTGACGGTTTCGCAATCTTCCGAGTGAGACACCAACCGTGAAAGTCGCATCCACCAACGGCGTCAAGGTCGAACTGCACGATCTGGGCGGCATCGGGCCCAACATGCTCCTGTCGCACGCCAACGGCTTCCATGGCCTGTGCTGGACCCCGGTGGCGTCACATCTCACCCGTCGGTTCCATTGCTATTCGTTCGATCATCGTGGCCACGGTGACACCGCGTTGCCCAAGGACTGGAAGGTCGCCTGGGCTGGTTACGGCGCCGATGCGCAGGCCGCCGCCAAGGCCGTCCACGAGAAGGGCGGCATCATCGGTGTGGGCCACTCGATGGGTGGCGCGTCTCTCCTGTTGGCCGCACTCAAGGATCCATCGCTCTTCCGCGGATTGTTGTTGTACGAACCGATCGTTCCGCCGGCCGACATGAAGATGCCCGCCAATCGGCCCAACAACTTGGCCGACGGTGCGGCGCGTCGCAAGGCGTCGTTCAAAAATTTCGACGAGGCCACCAAGAACTTCGGCTCGAAGATGCCGATGTCGTCGTTCGCGCCCGAAGCACTCGAGGCGTACGTGCGCGGCGGCTTCCGCAAGGGTGACGACGGCCAGGTTCATCTCAAGTGCTCACCTGCACTCGAAGCCGAGAACTTCCGCAATCCGCACATTCCCAATCTCTGGAAGAAGTTGACCGACATCACCATTCCGGTGTGGGTGTTGAGTGGTCACCCCGAGCCGTTCCAGGCGTCGGGTTGGGCCGAGGCCGTGGCCGATCGTCTGCCCAAGGGCAATCACATCGAGTACAGCGACCTCGATCACTTCGGTCCGTTCGTCGATCCGGCCCGTATCGCGCGCATCATCGACACCTTCGCCGACACCCTCGAGCCCTGATCGATGAACGCTCGCGGTGCCGCCGACTTCGGACCCCGCGTGGCCGCGTTCGACACGATCATCGACGAACGGCTCGAACCTCTTCGTCACGATCCGCGCGCCGCTCGTGTGTTCACCGCGGCCAGCCACCTCGGCGACTGGAGTCTCATCTGGCATCTGGTGGGCGTGGCCCGCGGCCTCACGAGTTCGAAGCGGGCCGATCAGGCGGTGGTGTTGTCGGCACTGCTCGGCGCCGAATCACTCATCGTGAATCAAGGTGTGAAGCGACTCTTCACGCGCGAGCGCCCCACCGACTCCGGTGACGATCGTTTCGAGGTGCGCACTCCGTCCACGAGCAGCTTCCCGAGCGGGCACGCCAGTGCGGCCGCTTTCGCCGCCACCGTGCTCACCACGCTCGACGGCAAGAAGTCGGCGCCGTTGTGGTTCGGACTGGCCGGCATCGTCGGCACCAGTCGCGCCTTCGTCCGCATTCATCACGCGTCCGACGTGATCGGTGGTGCCGTGGTCGGTGTCGGACTCGGGCTTCTCGTCCGCCCGCTCGTAAAGCGCTTGCGCTGAGAACTGAAAGGATCACGATGACTCGCCGATTCGCCCTCACCTGGGACTACCGCTGCCCCTACGGCCGCATCGCCCACGATCACGTGGTCACCGGTCTGCGCGGTGGCGCCGACTGGGACGTCACGTTCCTCCCGTTCTCGCTCGGTCAGTCGCACGTCGAACCGGGAATGCCCAACGTGTGGGACGCGCCCGAAACCGACTCCGGAATCCTGGCTCTCCAGGTGGGCATTGCCGTGCGCGACAACCAGCCCCACGCGTTCGTCGATCTGCACCGTGCGCTCTACGAGTTCAAGCACGCGCTCGGTGGCGACATTCGCAGCCGCGAATCGCTCGCCAATGTGATCAGGGGATGCGGCCTCGACGCCGACGCCGTGTTCGCCGAGGTCGATTCGGGTCGTCCGCTCGCCACCATCGCCCGCGAGCACACGCAGTACGCCAATTCACATCAGGTGTGGGGCGTGCCGGTGTTCGTGGTCGACGACAAGGCGGTGTTCGTGCGGTTGCTCGATCGTGCCGAGGGCGACGAGGCACTGGCCATCAACACCATCGAGCGGATTCTCGACGACATCGACTGGCCGATCCTCAACGAGTTCAAGCACACGTCGGTTCCGCGCTGACGCAGGCTCAGTCGTCGACGCGCTCGACGCGATCGGTTCCCAGTCGACGGAAACGAACGTCGGTTGCAACCAACTCGCCGTCTTCGACGACGGCACCCACCGCGAACTCGAGCCCACCGTCGTTCCACGTCCACGAACGTTCTTCACCCACGAGTGTGTCGGTGAGCAACACGTTGCGCCGGCCTTCGTTGTTGTCGGCCGGCTCCACGAGGTGGATCGAGACACCCGACGAACGCAGGTGATCGTTGTCGTTGCGGGCCGCCACCAACTCGACGGTGACGAAACGGCGATCACCGAGCGGAATCACCATCAGCCGCGAACCGTCGTCACTGCGCGAGTCGGTCGACACGAGCCGGGTGGCATCGTGCCATTCGTCGATCGGATGACGTTTCGGGTCGACGAATTCGATCTCGTTCCGGTCGAGCCACCCCACCGAGTGCAGATTCACCGCGAGGACACCCGGCGCCCCACGCCGATCGGGGTCGATGGTGCGCGGTGCCGCCGAATCACTCATCACGTCGAACGGACTGTCGTACACCTCAGCACCGTTGGCGAATCCGTCGGCGGTTGCACTGTGGGGCCAGTCGAGGACGTGGCCGAGTTCGTGCTGCACGAGATCGAGCGGCGGATCGTCGTTCCACTGGGGCATGAAATCGGACGCACCGATGTACACCGCGCGGCGTGACGTGGAGGCCGCACACGGTTCATCACACTCCGCACCGGGACGACCCCAGCCGCCGATCTGATCGGTGTCGTGTTGGGCATCGGCCACCACCAGGACTCCGCGCACGTCGCCACCACTGACATCGAGAGCCTGATCGACGCACGACATCGGGTCGCCGGACGAATCGAGGGCGACCGGCGCACCCGCGCGCCACTCGATCGTGTACGCACCCTGCGACCAGCGGCCGAAGTAGTCGGACACCGGGCCCAGCCGATCGACGATCTCGGACGCGTCGATCTCGAGCCTTTCCTCGAACGGGGCGTAGAGGCCCGCTTCCACGTCGGCTGGCACCCGGCAGAGTGCGACCTCCCACACGTCGATCGCCGGTGGGGTGCGGAGACGCAGCAGCGCATCGAAATCGTCGGCGGACACCTCGCCACCCGTCGAGGGTGCACAACTGACGAGGAGCGCCGACACGACCACGAACTTCCGCCGCATACGAATGAGACCGTAGCCTTGCCCCGTGACCCAGGAGATCCGATTCGACCGCCGGATGTCGGATGCCGAGGGAATGATGTGGCGGCTCGAGAAGGACCCGTACCTCTCGTCGACCTTCGCCAACTTGTCGATTCTCGATCGCGCTCCCGACTTCGATCGCTTGCGCCGTCGCATGGAGCGGGCCACCGTGGCCATCCCCCGCTTGCGTCAGCGGGTGCAGTCGTCGCCGGCCAACATCGCGCCACCGATGTGGGTCGACGACCCCGATTTCGACATCGACTACCACGTACGTCGAATCGCGTTGCCCGCTCCGGGATCCATGCGCCAAGTGCTCGATCTGGCCACACTGATTCTGGTCGATCCTTTCGATCGCACTCGGCCGCTGTGGCAGTTCGTGGTGATCGAAGGTCTCGAAGACGGTCGCGCGGTGTTGCTCGAGAAGTTGCACCACACCATCGCCGATGGCGAGGGCAGTGTTCAGCTGTCGTTGCAGTTCTTCGATTTCGAGCGCGAGGCCCCCGAACCCGAACCGCTCGTGTACGACGCCGACGAGGCCACCGCTTCTGCTCTACTCAACGGCGATCTGCTTCGTGATCTCCTCGCTGGTTCGCTGAAGATTCCGTTGTCGCTCGTGAAGCAGGTGCGCGAACTCATCGCCGACCCGGCATCGATTCCGGCCCACGGCGCGAGCACCGTCGACATGGTGCGCAACGTGGTGGGCCAGTTGTCCGATGTGGACCCGGCCAAGTCGCCGTTGTGGACCACTCGGTCGTTGCGCCGCCGGGTCGAGGTTCTGCGGGCGCCGTTCTTCGAAGTGCGTGATGCGGCTCGCCGTCTCGACGGAACTCTCAACACCGCGTTGCTCACCGTCGCAAGCGATGCCGCGGGCCGTTATCACCGCCGACTCGGCGCCCCGATCGACGAACTGCGCGCGTCGATGGCCATCAGCACCCGCAAGGTCAATCCGGCCGATGGTTCGCACGCCAACGCGTTCTCGCTGGCGCGCATGCTCGTGCCCACCGGCGAGATGAAGCCCACCGAGCGGTTCGCCCACGTTCTGCGCATCACGCGTGAGGCCGCCGACTCGGGTGCGGCGGCGTTGGTGGGCGCCACCGCCAGCCTGGCCGCTTCGCTGCCCACGGCCGTCGTCACGCGCATCGCGCGCCTGCAGTCGCAGACGGTCGACTTCGCCACCTCGAATGTGAAGGGCACACCGATTCCGGTATATGTGGCCGGCTCGGAGATCGTGGCCAACTATCCCCTCGGACCGTTGGGTGGCGTGGCGTTCAACCTCACCTTGCTCTCGCACGTCGGCAGCCTCGACATGGGCTTGCACATGGACGCGGGCGCGATTGCCGAAACCGAACTCTTGCGCGAATGTCTGCGCGAGTCGTTCGACGAATTCGTGAAAGTTACTGGCGCGCCGAGGTCAAAAGGTTCCGGACGTCGAGCAGCAGATCGCTGACTTCGCCGGCCGACACCAACTCACGCTTGATCATCTGCGACAGGGCGCGATCGATGACCTCGATTGCCTCGGCGACCACGGTTGCATCGACAACATTGGTGGTCATCGGCTCGGCAATCTGCGTGGTGGGCATTCGCTTCTCCTGTTGGTTCTCCCGGCGACCCGGCCCTCGCGGACCTGACCCCCGGTCGTTTCTCCGACCGTAACGCACGGTGTCTTCGTTGGTGTGCATGGTAGGCCCACCGGTCGCGGATTCTCAGGCGGGACGAGAGCCGTGCGCCACACCCGAAGTACGATTCGATCGTGGAATTCGACGGTGCCGGAGTCGTGGTCACAGGAGCTGCTGGCGGGATCGGCGAAGCGCTGGCCCGTCGCTTTCACGCGCTCGGATCCACCGTGGTCGTGGCCGATGTGCTGGAAAAAGGTGTCCGCAGCGTGGCCGACGACTTGAACGCCATTCGTCCCGATTCTGCGCTCGCGGTCGTGGCCGATCTGCGTTCCGAAGAAGGAAATCGCCGACTGGTTGAGACGGCCCACGAGTATCTGTCTCAACACGGCCGCGGTAGCGACGCGAAGTCGGGAATCGATCTCTTCTTCGCCAACGCGGGTGTGGGCACCGGCAACTTCGTGGAGAGCACGTCCGAAGACGATTGGGATCTCGCGTTCGACGTGAACGTTCACGCGCACCGCTGGGCCGCCAAGTATCTGTTGCCGCGCTGGCTCGAGCGTCGTCGCGGTTACTTCTGTTCCACCGCGTCGGCGGCTGGATTGCTCGCACAAATCGGATCGGCTCCGTATTCGGTCACCAAGCACGCGGCGGTGGCGTTCGCCGAGTGGCTGTCGCTCACGTACGGCGATCGCGGTGTGCGGGTGAGTTGTCTGTGTCCGCAGGGCGTGAACACGCGCATGCTGAGTGGTGGCGATCTCGGCGATTCGCGCGCCGGCGACGTGGTTCGCTCGGCCGGTGTGGTGCTCGAACCCGAGCAAGTGGCCCACATCGTCGCCGAAGCCATCCTGGCCGAGCAGTTCTTGATCCTCCCCCATCCCGAGGTTCACGACTTCGAGACCAAAAAGACCGCCGACCGCGACCGCTGGTTGGCCGGCATGCGCAAGTTGCAGCGTCGCGTCTTCGGCGATCTCTGACCCGAATCGTCGTGGCCCCCAAACCGTCCGCCGAGCAGATCGAGGTCTTGCGCCAGATCGGTTTGCGCGCGGGCGAAGAGGTGCGTTTCCGGCGGGCCGATCGCGGTCGGTGGCAAGAGGGGCGCATCTCGTGGGTCGAGCGCGACGGCAGCATCACCGTGCACGATTCGCACGGCGCGGCCCGCTCGTTGCGGCCCGAACGGCTCGAGGTGAAACGGCCCGGGCGGCGCGGTCGCCTCGTCTGGCAGCCCGTCACCGACGTGGCGGTCACCTGGGAGCAACTCACCCTGTTCTGAGCGGCTACGGTCGCCCGCATGGGAGTACGCCTCGAACCGTCCGACGAATACATGCACGAACTCGGCCCTGAGTCGAATTTCAACGAGAGCATGTACATCAATTGCTTCGACCCGCAGCACAAAGTGGGTGGCTGGTTCCGCATGGGTAACCGCGCCAACGAGGGTTACGCCGAGATGACGGTGTGCCTGTATCTCCCCGATGGTTCGGTGGGGTTCATGTTCAAACGGCCCACGATCGAGAACAACGACAAGCTCGACGCCGCTGGTCTCACCTGGACGATGGTGAAGCCGTTCGAAGAATTGCGTATCGATTACGTGGGCAAGGTCGTGGTGCTGGCCGAACCCGAGCAGATGGTCGATCCGAAGAAAGCGTTCACCGACAATCCGTACAGCGAGTGCGAAGTGCACATCACGTTCTCGGGGCAAGGTCGACCGAGCATGTTCGGCGGCGAGCCCGACACTCCGCACGAGGCGCCGGGTGAAGAATTCGCCAAGGGCCACTACGAGCAGTTAGTGGAAGCGCGCGGTTCGATTCGCGTGGGCGATCGCGAGTGGGAGATCAACGGCTTCGGATTGCGCGACCACTCGTGGGGTCCGCGGTACTGGCAGGCGCCCTGGTACTACCGCTGGCTCACGGCCAACTTCGATCGTGATCTCGGATTCATGCTGTCGCGTGTGGCGAAGAAGGACGGCCCGGGCTCGCGAGGTGGTTTCGTGTGGGAGAACGGCCAGATCCATCTGTGCGATCAGGCCGAGATTTCCACCGAGTTCCGCGGCGAGGACACGTATCACCAGAAGATCGAGGCGGTGCTGAAGTCATCGCGCAGCGGGCGTGAGTGGAAGTTCACGGGTGACGTGATGAGCCTCATTCCGCTGCGCAATCGCCGTCAGGCTCCCGATGGCGAGTGGTTGACGACGCGCATCAGCGAGGGCATGACCCGGTGGGAGATGCAGTCGGATGAACACAAGGGCAAGGTGGGGTACGGCTTGAGCGAGTATCTCGACCAGATCATCGACGGCCAACCCGTCGGCACCGCCGAATGATTGGGTGCGAAACCCCGGCAAATTTGCCGGTCTGGTTCCCCAACTAACCCGCACGCGCGTCGAGCGCGGCGCGAACATCGGCCAAACACGCATCCAGGCCGGCGCGAACATCGTCCTCGGTGATGCGCAACGTCACCCAACCCAGAGCGGCCACGCGGCGATCGCGACGCTTGTCTGAACGCGACTCGGCCGATCCGGCGTGCCAGAACGAGTGATCGACTTCGAGAGCGACTTTGCCGTGCGGCCAGGCGAAGTCGAATCGCACACTGGTTCCATCGTCGAAGGGAACGACGTGCTGGATCGACGGAGTTGGTAGACCGACGCGGTTGATCGCTCGGAGCACCCGATTCTCCAGATCGGACTGCACCGCGGCCGACCATTCGCCTTTCGACTTGAGGACGTGTCGGATCTGACGCGAGCCCGGGCGGCGGCGGTGATACAGCCGCTGCACGCACTCGGCCACGTCATCGAGCGTGACGAGTTCTCGGTCGAGTGCGTTCTCGAGTGCCGAGCGGACGCCGGCCACGCCGATCACTCCCCCGACATCGAACAGCGTGCGCGCGACACTCGTGACCCGAATCAGGTCGCCCCGGTTGACTACGTCGTGGGCGTCGATCCTTCGACACCGATGCACCACGACCCCGTCCATGATCGGACTCGCACCGTGCGGCACGAGCACGTGCACTCGTTCGTCGATCATCTTGCGCAGTCCCCACTCCTGTCCGGCCGTCGTGAACGCGAGCACCGCTGACGGATTCCGCGCGCAGGCGGCGATCTTCATCTGCTCACGACCCAGGGGCCAGGCCGCCGACAGAAACACTCCGGGCAACACCGCGCGGTATTCACCAGCCGCGATCAACCGTTCGACTGTTCGCTGATCGCATCCGGATTCGCGTAGTTGACGCAACGTGACAACGCCCGATTGCGTAGCGACTCGTTCGAGAAGGGTCCGTCTCCAGTTGAGCATGACGACTGATGTGGCGATTTGTCGGGCGGAACGGCGCCCATGGGGAACCAGACCGGCAAAAATGCCGGGTTTTCGCACCCATGAAGGCAGGGTCAGAGGAGGGTGGAGAGGGCGGTCAAGAACGGGGTCGGGTCCTCGCCCACCGCCTCGCCGTACAACTTCACCTTCGGCTCGGTCCCGCTCGGCCGCACCTGCAACCGAACGCGCTCCCCACCCACACCCTCGAGCCACAACCGCAGCAACGTGGCCTCCGGATACTCCACGACTTCCACCACCCGCCTACCGGCGATCTCCGCCGGCGGATTTGCGCGCAACCGATCGACCGCGGTCACGCCCTCGGCCGGTTCTCGTCGCACACTCGTCTCGGCCGTCACGTGCCGCCCGAACCGAGCCGCGATGTCATCCAGGCGATCGTCGATCGTCTTGCCCTCACGCGCCGCCACACTCGCGACCTCGAGCATGACCACCGCAGCCGTGATTCCGTCCTTGTCGAGTGGACGATCGGTCACCAGATAACCGAGTGCTTGTTCGTACGCGAACACCAAGCGTTTGTCGGGATTCTTCGACGCCGCGTCGGCGATCCACTTGAACCCAGTGAATGTCTCGGCATACGCCACACCACCGGCCGCCGCCATCTTGCCCACGAGCGACGACGACACCAGCGTGCTCACCATCAGACGATCACTCCCCGACGTGAACCGCAGCACGTGATCGGCGAGCAGCCATCCGATCTCGTCTCCCCGCAACAGCCGCCAGGCACCATCACAACCCGGAATCGCCACACCGAGGCGATCGGCGTCGGGATCGTTGGCGATCGCGATCGACGCACCGGCCGCTCGCGCCGCTTCCACCACCAAGTCCATCGCCCCCGGCTCTTCCGGGTTCGGAAACGAGACGGTCGGAAACGATCCGTCCGGCTCGTGTTGCGCGGTCACGACGATCGGCTCACCCACACCCGCGTGATCGAAGACTCGCACCGCCACCTCGCCACCCACACCGTGCAACGCGGTGTAGGCGAAACGGATCGGTGGCGCGTCGTGCACGAGTCGCACCGACGGTGCCCACTCCACGTACGCGTCGATCACGTCGTCACGCAAGCGCACGATCAGCGGATCGTCGATCTCGCTCACCGGCACCGTCGTCGGATCGAGTCGGCCGATCGCCCCGGCAATGAGCACATCATGCGGGGGCACGACCTGCGCACCCGAACCCAGGTACACCTTGTACCCGTTGTCGGCCGGTGGATTGTGACTCGCCGTCACCATCACGCCCGCGGCACAACCGAGACGAGTGATGTTCCAGGCCAGCACCGGTGTGGGTACCACTCGCGGCATCAGGTACGCCTTCACTCCGCGAACCGCCGCCACCCGCGCGGTGTCGAGTGCGAACGCGTCGCTCTTGCGTCGCGCGTCCCATCCGATCACCACACCGCGTTCACGTGCATCGGGCACCATCGCCAACAAGTAGTCGATCAATCCAGCCGCGGCTTGTCGCACCACCAATCGGTTCATGCGCAACGGCCCGGCCCCGACGGCCGCCCGCAATCCCGCCGTGCCGAACGTGAGACGACCCGCGAACCGCTCGGCGAGTGTCGCGTCCTCACCGTCGATCAGCGACTGGAGTTCGTCGCGCAGATCGTCATCGGGTTCGGCCGCGAGCCAGGCCCGGGCCAACGAGCGCACGTCGCCCGACACGTTCAACCCCACGGAATGAGCGTGCGCAATTCGACCAACGGTCGCGGCCCCACGTGTGAGATCACTTCGGCCGCGGCGATGGAGCCGAGCCGTCCGCATTCGGCCAGCGCGTACCCATTGGTGAGACCGAACAGGAATCCGGCCGCGAACAAGTCTCCGGCACCGGTGGTGTCGAGAACGTGTCCCACTTCCTCGGCCGCCACGTCGACGATCTGGTCGGCCGAGATGATGGCGGCACCCTGCGGACCACGCGTGATGACGGCCAGCGCACTGTCGCGCCGCACCGCCGCCACCGCCGCCTCGAAACTGTCGAGTTCGTACAACGACATGAGCTCGTGTTCGTTACCGAACAAGATGTCGACCTCGTCTTCGACCAGTGCGCGGAAGTCGTCGCGGTGACGATCGACGCAGAAACTGTCGGACAACGTGAGCGACACCTGCCGGCCGGCCCGATGGGCCACCTGCGCCGCGTGTCGGAACGCCTGCTTCGCATCGTCGCGATCGAAGAGGTAGCCCTCCATGTACAGCACGCGACCGACCGCCACCACGCGCTCGTCGACGTCGTTCGGGCACAAGTACGACGACACCCCGAGATACGTGTTCATGGTGCGCTGCGCATCAGGTGTGACGACGATGATGCAGCGACCGGTCGGCATACCGTCCATGTGCTCACCCGGTGCGAAGTGCACACCGACTGCGCGCAGGTCGTGGCCGAACACCTCACCCAGATCGTCGGCGCTCACTTTTCCGATGTACGCGGCCCGACCACCGAAACTCGACACACCACACACGGTGTTGGCGGCCGAACCGCCACTCATCTCGACGGCCGAACCCAGCGCCCTGTACAGATGTAGCGCGCGGTCGGTGTCGATCAGGGTCATCGACCCCTTGGTGAGCGCCTCGCGATGAATGAACGAATCGTCGGCCTGAGCGATCACGTCGACGAGCGAATTGCCGATACCGACCACGTCGTAACGGGTTCCGTCCGAACGAATCGCTCGCGAAGGCGCGGTGGTGGGCACGGCCTCCCACGCTAGTTCGCAAGTACGCTCGGCCCGTGACCGTTCTCGCCCCCCGTGACGCTTCCGAACTCGATCCGCACCGCCTGCCCCGGCACGTTCTACCCCGGCGCTACGACCTCGTGCTCACACCCGATCTCGCCAACGCATCGTTCACCGGCAACGTCGTCATCACGGCCGATGTCGTGGCCTCCACGCGCCTCATCGCCCTCAACGCCGCCGAACTCGACATCGAGACCGTGTTCGTCGACGGTCAGCCCGCACCGTTCGCGCTCGACGACGACCGCGAGCGACTGCTCATCGGTGCGCTCACCGATGTCGGACCGGGCCACACCACGATCGACATCACCTTTCGTGGAACTCTGAACGACAAGTTGCGCGGCTTTTATCGCAGCACGTACCGCGACGAAGACGGAACCGAGCACGTGGTCGCGTGTTCGCAGATGCAGTCGACCGACTGCCGTCGTGCGTTTCCCTGTTTCGACGAACCCGACTTCAAAGCCGTGTTCGGCGTGACGCTCATGGTCGACGAAGGAATCATGGCCGTGAGCAACGGACCCGAGATCTCGCGCGCACGCGACGAAGCCGCGGGCAAGGATGCGGTTCGATTCGCCGACACCATGATCATGAGCACGTATCTCGTGGCGTTCGTGGTGGGTCGCCTCGAAGCCACCGCCGCCGTCGACGTACGCGGTGTGCCGCTACGCATCGTGCACGTGCCCGGCAAGGGGCACCTCACCGATTTCGGACTCGACGTGGGCGCCAAGAGCCTGGCCTGGTTCACCGACTACTACGGCATTCCGTACGCCGACGCAAAAATCGACATGATCGCGCTGCCCGACTTCGCGGCCGGCGCCATGGAGAACGTGGGCTGCATCACGTATCGCGAGAACCTGCTCCTCGTCGATCCCGAGACGAGCACACAGATCGAGAAAGAACTCGTGGCCGATGTGGTGAGCCACGAACTCGCCCACATGTGGTTCGGCGACCTGGTGACCATGAAGTGGTGGAACGGCATTTGGCTCAACGAAGCGTTCGCCACGTTCATGGAGATCGCCGCGGTCGACGCCTACCGCCCCGATTGGGATCGTTGGACGAGTTTCTCTCTCGAGCGCTCGGTGGCTTTCGAGACCGATTCGCTCGCGGCCACCCGTTCGGTCGAGTACGAGGTGCGCTCACCGCAGGACTGCGAAGGCATGTTCGACGTCCTCACGTATCAGAAGGGCGGATCGCTGCTCCGCATGCTCGAGCAGTACCTCACCACTCCGCGCTTCCGGGCCGGGGTCCGCCACTACCTCAACGCGCACAGTTACAAGAACACCGAAACATCCGACCTGTGGGATTCGATCGAGGCAGCCGTGTCGTCCGACGGCGGCGAGCCGGTGCGCGCGCTCATGGACTCGTGGATCTGGCAACCCGGCTATCCACTCGTGACCGCTGCGCTTCGCAACGGCAAGCTCCATCTCACCCAGCAGCGCTTCTCGTTCGATGCGGAAGCGATCGCTGATCCGCAAACGTGGTACGTCCCGGTTCATGTGCGCGTCGGCAACGACGAGTACGTCGTACTCCTCACCGAATCGACCATCGACGTCGAACTCGCCGACACCTCGGCGCCCATCGTGGTCAACGCCGGCGGATCGGGCTTCTACCGCGTGGCCTACTCGGCCGAACTGCTCGCCCGCATCGATCGCACGGTTCTGCGCTCACTCACCACCATCGAGCGCTACAACCTCGTCGACGACGCCTGGAACGCGGTGGTGGCCGGGCGCCTGGCCGCGGCCGACTATCTCGCCTTCGTGGAAGGTTTCGTCGACGAACGCGAACTCGCGGTGTGGCAAGCCGTGGCCAATGGCCTACGCGCAGCCGGCCGACTGGTCAGCGACGATGCCTACGCGGCGTTCCGCCGTCGCGTCGCCGCGTTGGTGAGTCCGGTCCTCGCCGATCTCGGCTGGCAGCCCCAACCGGGCGAGAGTGAACTGCGCGCCAAACTGCGCGGCTTGATCCTCACCCTCCTCGCCGTGACCGGTGGTGACGCCGATGCGCAACAGCGATGCCGCGAACTGTTGGCCGCTGCACAGCACGACGCGACCTCGGTCGACCCCGAACTCGCAGCGGCCGCCACCACGGTCGTGGCCGCCACCGGTGGCGAAGCCGAGTACGTCGACATGCAACAGCGCTTCCTCGCCGCCGACACGCCCCAAGAGCAACTCCGCTATCTCTACGCACTGGCCGACTTCGACTCGGCCGAATTCGTGGCTCGCACGTGCGAGTTCGCCCTCAGTGGTCAGGTCAAGACGCAGAACGCTCCGTTCCTGCTGGCTCGCTGCATCGCCAACCGCAACCACGGAACCGTGGCGTGGGAGTTCGTGCGCCGTCACTGGCAGCGCGCCAACGACGAATTCCCCACCAACACGATCGTGCGCATGATCGATCCGGTGAAGCTTCTCAACACACCCCAGAACGAAGCCGACGTGCAGTCGTTCTTCTCCGAGCACCCCATTCCGCAGGCCGTGAAGACGCTCGAACAGGTGCTGGAGCGCCAGCGGGTGAACGTCGCACTGCGCGAGCGCGAAGAGGCTCCGCTCTCTCGCGCCCTCGCTACCTGAACGTTCGCCACCTGAACGTTCGCCACCTGAACGTTCGCTGCCCGAGGGCTCGACGTCTCAGGCCACGGACCGGCGCGAGGCCGACTCGTGCGCATCGACCGATCGCAACACGCGTCGACGCGAGAAGCGTCGCCGACGCGGCAGGCCGGGCCGACCCGCCAGCATCCACACCAACACGAACCCGATCAACTCGAGTACGTGCACGGCTTCACCGATCAGCGGCGTGCTCCCTCGAATCACATCGGCCAACGCCGCTCCCACCATCGTGACGGCGAGAGCACTGACGATCGGAAGAATGCCGTAGGCCCGAGTGGGGCGATGCGCCGTGTACAGCAACCCGAGCGACAAAGCCACCGCCATGGCACCGAGATGCCGTGAATCGTGCAGCGAACCCAGGGAGAAAAGATGTGGTAGCGCCACGACGAACTGCGTGAGTGCGACGACGACGAGCGAATAACGAACCCACTCCCCTCGCCCGGGGCGCGGAGGATGAGCACGTTCGAGAACGACTGACGACAGATCGGGCACATACTCAGCCGGACGGACTCGAACCAGGCGCTGAATCGACTCGGCGGCCGTGAGCCATTCGGCGCAACCGCGACACGTCGACATGTGGTGGCGCGCCCGCGCGACCTCCGAGCCATCGGCCCGACCGTCGAGCTCGGCTGACAGGATCTCGCGAACGGCGAGACAGTCGTCGAGCCCCCCGGTCACGCCTGCGTCCTACTGGTCGCCATGACTAAGAGTCGCACGGAACCCCCCGGAAGTTCCAGAATGGTGTCGTGGATTCTCTGACCACCGTCGCTCTGGCCGCCCGTGATGGCGATCGTGCCGCCCTGGCTCGGTTCGTCGAGCTGGCCCAGGCCGATGTGTGGCGCTATTGCGCCTACCTCACCGATACGCAAACCGCCGACGACGCCGCTCAGGAGACCCTGATTCGGGCGATCGGTTCTCTCCATGGTTTTCGTGGTGAGGGCGACGCCAAGGTCTGGCTCCTCACGATCGCGCGTCGTACCTGCGCCGACCTGATCCGTTCGCAAGTTCGACGTCGGACTCTGCTCGATCGGCTGCGCGGCGAGCACGACTCGACTCCGGTCGCTCCTTCCGAGAAACTCGAACTCAGCGAACTTCTCGCTTCGCTCGATCACGATCGGCGGGATGCGTTCGTTCTCACACAAGTCCTGGGCCTGTCCTACGAAGAGACCGCCCACGTGATGAACTGCGCGGTCGGAACCATCCGTTCGCGGGTGGCTCGTGCCCGTATGCAGTTGGTCGACGCCGTGACTGCGGCCGACGACCAGCGCGCCCTCGGATCCTGAGCGACCGCTCGGCTACGGTCGGCCGCACCACACCACAACACTTCGTGACGAAGGGGACCCATGTCCGATCTCGAGCCCTACCGAGCGTTCCCACACCTCACGTTCACGCGTCCGGCTGAAGGCGTTCTGCAGATCACACTCGACGGCCCCAATCTGAACGCCGTCGGACCCGACGCCCATCGCGAACTCGCCGACGTGTGGGTCGCGGTCGATCGCGACCCGGCCACCAACGTGGCCCTTCTCACCGGAGCCGGCAAAGCGTTCTCGGCTGGTGGAAGTTTCGACCTCATCGACGGCATCATCGGCGACTACGCGTTCCGCAGTCGCGTGCTCAAGGAAGCCCGCGATCTCGTGCGCAATGTCATCGAGTGCTCCAAGCCCATCGTGTCGGCCATTCACGGACCAGCCGTCGGTGCCGGTCTGGTGGCCGCCGTTCTCGCCGATGTGTCGGTGGCCGGACGCACCGCTCGCATCATCGACGGCCACACCCGACTCGGCGTCGCCGCTGGCGATCACGCCGCTGTGTGTTGGCCGCTGCTCGCCGGCATGGCCAAGGCGAAGTACTACCTCCTCACCTGCCGCACGCTCACCGGCGACGAGGCCGAACGAATCGGTTTGGTGTCGCTGTGCGTCGACGACGCCGAGGTGTACGCCACCGCACTCGACGTGGCCACCGAACTGGCCGGTGGCGCACAGGCCGCGCTTCGCTTCACCAAGCACACTCTCAACCATTGGTACCGCGCCATGATCCCCGCGTTCGACGCGTCATTGGCGTACGAGTTCTTCGGTTTCGGCGGCCCCGACGCGGCCGAAGGCGTGGCATCACATCGCGAGAAGCGACCACCGCGCTTCACCGGACCGGCAGGAGATTGACATGGCCGACATTCCCGCACTCTTCGATCTCACCGGGCGCACTGCGCTCATCACCGGCGGCAGCCGCGGTCTCGGCCGCGAGATGGCTCTGGCTTTCGCCGCCGCCGGTGCCGATGTGATGATCGCCAGTCGTTCGCTCGAGTCGTGTAAAGAAACAGCCCGCGACGTCGAGACCGCG
>Ga0194133_10000817_pt1 | contig 59301 bp, 59 predicted proteins | sample TA2KigOf40mmetaG_FD_155448 | JGI IMG/M metagenome (GOLD analysis project Ga0194133, IMG submission 155448) | Freshwater microbial communities from Lake Tanganyika, Tanzania - TA2015055 Kigoma Offshore 40m | ecosystem: Environmental > Aquatic > Freshwater > Lake | place: Tanzania: Lake...
ACGTGAGCGGTGACGGGCAGCACGATGTTGGGCATCCGCACGCCGCAGCGCTCCCTGGCCTCTTCGCGATAGGCGTAGAGGGCGTGCACGAGGCTGTCGCTGCCCCCCGATGTCACGACGCCGACAGGCTGGGGATCGTGGAAGAGGTCGGCGGCCATCGCGATGATCTCGCCCTCGAACTTCGTGGCCGAGGGATACATGTCGCGCTGCAGCACATTGGCGTGCGCAAAGTGCTCGAAGACCTGTGCGAGAAAGTGATAGTGCTCGTGGTCGCCGCTGTAGAGGCTTCCCGATACGCGCCCCGCATCGCCCACAGCGTCTTCGGCCTTGGACATGGCGGCGATCTCGGTCAGGACCTCCTCACGGGAAGCGCCGGACTCGGGGATACGGCGGTAGGTCTCGGTGATGCGTCGATAGGGGAAGAGGTCATCGAGCATCCGCTCGAGGTCGCTCGCCGACCCGAAGTCCTCTCCCATTACTCGATGCCCTTCGACCTGCGCCCGGTTGCCCGCTCAGTCTCGCGCTTGGCCTCGCGTTCGGCAATGGCCTGGCGCTTGTCCTGTCGCTTGCGGCCGGTTGCCAGCGCGATCTCGACCTTGGCGAAGCCGTCCTTGAAGTACAGCGCCAATGGGATGAGCGTGAAGCCCTTGGCCTGCGTCTTGGCCGTGATCTTGCGGATCTCATCACGCTTTAGCAGCAGCTTGCGTGGCCGACGTGGCTCGTGGTTGGTCCACGTGCCGAGGTCGTATTCGGGAATGTGGACTCCACGAAGCCACACTTCGCCGTCATCGATGGTTGCGAATCCGTCCGTGAGCGTGGCGCGACCGGCGCGAAGCGACTTGACCTCAGTGCCGGTCAGGACGATGCCGGCCTCGACCGTGCTGTCGACGGCATAGTCGTGGCGCGCTTTCCTGTTTTGGGCGACCACCTTGCGACCCTGCTCCCTGGGCATGGTCGCCTCACACGCGAAGGTACTTGCGGAGGGTGAGGAACGCCGCGATGCAGGCGAGCAGGATGCCGGTGATGAAAAGAATCGGCACGATGCTCGCAACGGCATCCCAGTCGACGAATGCCGTGAACTGGAACGCCGGCGCTAGGACCCGGTCCACGACAAGGGCCTTCACGAGGATGAGACCGCCCGTGGCGAGAGTGGCACCGATGGCGGCCGCAATGGCGGCCTCCAGGAGAAATGGCAACTGGATGTAGAAGTTGGATGCACCGACCAGTCGCATGATGCCTGTCTCACGTCGGCGACTAAATGCCGCGACTCGCATGGTGTTAACGATGAGTAGAACAGTGACCACGAGCATGGCGATCGCAATGACGAGAGCGATCGCCTGCAGGCCGCCGAGGAGCTGGAAGAACTTTTCAAGGAATTGCCGCTGGTCATTGACCTGCTCGACGCCGGGTCGACCCTCGAATGCCGAAGCCACGATGTCGTACTTGGTCGGATCGGCGAGTTTGACCCGGAAGGACTCAGGCAGTGCATCGACGGTGACACTGTCGATGATCGGTGAGGCGCGGTATTGCACGATGAAGCGGTCGTAGGCCTCTTGCTGCGACTCGAAGTAGATCTCCTGTACCAGCGGCTTAAGGGATTCCAGATCAGTCTCGATCTGGTCCTTCTGGGCGTCGGTGACCTTGCCACCCGAACAGGACGGCGTCTCCGAATTGTCATTGCACAGGAAGATCGAGACTTCGACCTTGTCGTACCAGAAGTCCTTCATGGTGTCGACCTGAGAACGCACCAGCAGCGAGACGCCGAAGAGCGCGAGGGAGACACCGACGGTAATGATGACGGCGAGGGTCATTGTGAGATTGCGGCGCAGTCCGTTCCAGACCTCGCTCATCACGAAGCGGGCTCTCATGGGTGCCTACCGTGCGTATCCGTAGACGCCGCGCGACTGGTCACGGACGAGGTGGCCCTGCTCAAGCTCAATGACGCGCTTGCGCATCTGGTCGACGATGGCGGCGTCGTGGGTCGACATCAGCACCGTCGTGCCCGTGCGGTTGATGCGCTCGAGGAGCTTCATGATGCCTTCGGAGGTGGCAGGGTCGAGGTTGCCGGTGGGCTCGTCGGCGATCAGGATCGCCGGCTTGTTGACACAGGCGCGGGCAATGGCCACGCGCTGCTGCTCGCCGCCCGAGAGCTCATCGGGCATGCGCTGCTCCTTGCCCTCGAGGCCGACCAGTTCGAGGACCTCGGGCACGATGCGCTGGACCGTGGAGCGGGGCTTGCCGATGACCTCGAGGGCGAAGGCGACGTTGTCGAAGACGGTCTTGTTGGGCAGGAGGCGGAAGTCCTGGAAGACGGTGCCGATCTTGCGGCGGAGCGTGGGGACCTTCCAGTTGGACAGGCGGTTGAGGTCCTTGCCCAGGACCCATACCCGGCCCTTGTTGGGGCTCTCCTCCTTGAGGATGAGCCTCAAGACGGTGGACTTGCCCGAGCCGGAGGGCCCCACGAGGAACACGAACTCGCCCTTCTCGACCTCGAGGGAGACATCCTCGAGGGCGGGGCGGGTCTGCGTGGGGTACTGCTTGGTCACGTTCTCGAACAAGATCACCCGAGGAGTTTACGGGCTGTTCGGGCAAGCCCGACAGGGGCGGCTTGGCCGCCCCGCTGGGCCGGACCGGACCATCATGGGCTCCCCCAGGGGCGCCTATGGGGGGAAATCCACGTAGCCCTAGGGGCGAACGGTGAGCCGCTGGGCCCGGAGCGCCATGACGAGAGCCACGATCCAGCCGATGATCGTCCAGCCGAGCAGCAGGTTGATCCAGAAGACCAGCCAATGCGGGACGTCGCGGACGCACGCGATGCACCACGGCAGCATGTAGGCAGCGGTGAGAATGGCCACGATGACCGACACGACCTTGGTGACGGTCCACGAGCGATCCTCGGGTTCAACGGAGTAGGTCGACATAGTCACAGACTAGTCGCTCAGACCGGGGTTTCCTGGCGCTTTCGCCAGCGGATTCCCTCTTCGATGAAGTCGTCGATCTCGCCGTCGAGCACGGCCGCGGTGTTGCCCGTCTCGTAGTCGGTGCGCAGGTCCTTCACCATTTGGTAGGGGTGCAGCACATAAGAGCGCATCTGGGTGCCCCAGGAGCCGGCCGAGTCGCCCTTGAGGGCATCGATCTTGGCCCGCTCCTCCTCGCGCTGCTTCTGCAGGAGCTTGGCCTGCAGCACCGCCATCGCGGTCGCGCGGTTTTGCAGCTGAGACCGCTCGTTCTGGCACGAGACGACGATGCCGGTCGGAAGGTGGGTGATGCGCACGGCCGAGTCGGTGGTGTTGACGCCCTGGCCTCCCGGCCCGCTGGAGCGATACACGTCTACTCGAATCTCGTCTTCGGGAATCTCGATGTGGTCGGTCTGCTCGATCACCGGGGTCACCTCTACGGCGGCGAACGACGTCTGGCGCCTGCCCTGGTTGTCGAAGGGAGAGATGCGCACGAGCCGGTGCGTGCCCTGCTCGATCGAGAGCGTGCCGTAGGCATAGGGAGCCTTCACCGCGAAAGTCACCGACTTGATGCCCGCTTCCTCGGCGTACGACGTGTCGTAGATCTCGAAGGGCCAGCCGTGCCGCTCGCAGTAGCGCGTGTAGAGGCGCAGGAGCATCTCGGCCCAGTCAGCGGCGTCGACGCCGCCGGCCTCGGAGCGGATGGTGACCAGCGCCTCGCGGGCGTCGTACTCACCGGAGAGCAGGGTGCGCACCTCCATCTCGGAGATGTCGCGGCGCAGGCCGTCGAGTTCGCACTCCGCCTCGGCCCAGGAATCGGCGTCGTCCTCACTCTCCGCGAGTTCGACCAGGACGACGAGGTCGTCAAGCCTGCGGCGCAGCCCCTCGATGCGGCGTACGTCGCCCTGCACGAGGGAGAGCTGCGACGTGATGCGCTGCGCGTTGGCCTGGTCGTCCCACAGGTCGGGAGCCGATGCCTGGACCTCGAGGTCAGCCGCCTTGGCCCTCAGCGCTGGGACGTCGAGGACCTGCTCGATGCCGGCGAGCGTCTGCTCGAGGCTGGCGAGGGTGTCGTTGACGTCAGGGATAGCCACGGCCGGCAAGCCTACGTGTGGCCCTCCGAACCACCTGTCAGTAGGTGTCCATCCAGCGCTCGGCCAGGCGCCACGCCAACTGGTCGATCTGGGCTCGTGCAGCGAAGGGCAGCCCCTTGGCGTCGGGGTAGTCGTACTCCACGCTCTGGATGGTGTCCTTCACGAGGTAGAGGACGTAGTAGCCGCCGTCCTCGTTGTCGCTATTGGTGGCGCGCTTTCGGCTGTCGATCCAGATCCAGATACCCGTGCGACCGTCGACCGTGAGGCTGGTGCGGCCGTTCTGCAGGTACTGGATGTTGCCGCCGCCGGACTCCCCGCGCCAGTTGGTCCGGCCGGTGCACACCTTGACCTGCTGCTCGATGTATTGCCACTCGCGCAGGGCCTGCTGGGCGGAGGCGTACGGCCAGACCTTCTGCTCGATGGCGACCGGGTCCGTCTCGACATTGGTCTCGCCGAGCTCGACCTGGTAGAGCAGGTCCGTCTCGCGCCCCTGGATGTCCTTGCCGTTCTTGTCGCACAGCGACTGGTGCTGGCCGCCGTGCGCCTTCATCGTGTATTCGATCCCCGGGGAGACCATGAGCGACTTCGGGATGTCAGCACGGGTGATCATGCGGGCAAAGACCTTGGCCTGCTTCTCCGGCGTGGGGGTGGGGCGCGCGGCGGCCGCAGCGACACCGCCCCCCAGCAGCAGGCTCGCTGCGGCCGCTACGGCAATCCACCGTCGCATCATGACGGCGTACCACCCTGGATCGGGTTGGTGTTGACGATGATCTGGGACGTGGAGAACTCATCGCCGCCGAACACCTCGTTGATGGCCATGACCTTCACCTCGTAGTCCTGGCTCGGGGTCAGCCCCACGATCGTGCAGGACGTCGTCGCGATGTCGCGGCAGACCGGCGCGCCGTCCACGGTCACGGTGTAGGTGACGGCCCCGACGTCCGGGCCGCCTGACGTGACCGATGGCAGCCACGTGACGACAACGCTCGTGGGCGACGTGATGGCCACGCTGTCGACGAGCGGCGGCGGCGGGGGGCCTTCCGGGGTCGCAAAGGCCGGGTAGTTCGAGGTTGGCCCCCATCCGAACTTGTTCTTGGCCGCGACCGTGAAGGAATACGTCGCTCCGTTGACCAGGCGCATTGCGTGGGCGCCTGCGGAGCCTTCGCCTGGGCAGCACCCTGGAGTCCGGGTACGGCGAGCAGGGCGAGCGCGACGGTGGGCACTCTCCGCACGACCTTGAATATCTTCGCCATTCTTGTAACAGAGCGACTGATGCTGATCATCGTGCGCCTTCGTGGTGTATTCGACACCACGAAGATGATAAGGATCCTCGGAGCATCATCAGCCGTCAGCATGCGCTCGAAGGCCTTCGCCTGCTCGGGTCGGGGCTTCCTCGTCGGACTCGATTGGGTGTGGCGCATCGGCGTGATAGTGACGTTCGCCGAAGCCATCTGGTACATCGTGCGCATCGTGCAGGCACTGCTGAGCCCCACCTCGCCCGCCGCGCCTCCTTCATCACCGACATCGCCCATTTCGGGAGATCCAGGGCGCAATTCGCCCTGGATCTCTCTAAGTACGGTCAGGTGGCGGGGCGGTAGCTCAGCGTGGCACCGGCTTCCACCTGAAGGTCGTAGCTTCCTGAAGGGGTCAGCCATCCCGCGAAGGGGAGTCGGACGACTGCCTCGAGCCGGACCAGCACGACGTCGCGGTCGAGTACGACGTGGACGAGGCGCGGATCACCCGCGGAACGCCTCACGAAGTGCTCTACGGCTGCACGCACGAGTCGTGGCTCGAGACGGATGCCAGACGCGGCACCCTGGTCGTAGTAGGCATCGACATCGATCGCCTGGGCTCCCGCCAGTGCTGCCGAGTCGGCCTGAGCCTGGAGGGCTCGACGGGCGAGAAAGACCGTGGACGCGTCGACAACGATGCCGACCGCCAGCACGCAGACAACCAGGAGACCCAGAGTCAGGATCAAGACGCTTCCCCTGTCTTCCTTGCCCCGCTTCATTGAGCACCTCGGTATTCATCGACAGGAACGACGTGGTCAGCCGAGACCCGGACCGAGCCCACACTGGAGTCAGCCAGCGAATCCGGCAGGAAAGGCAGCCTCACCTTGAGATTGACCTGCACGCTCACCTGACCTCCGGGTGCCAGGCATCGGCCATCGCAGTCCACCACCACAGAATCGGGCCGTGACTCGAACCCCTGATCGGCCAACGCGAGGTTGGTCGCCATGCGCGCCGCACGAGCGCCATCCGCAGGATTTTCGGCCTGCGCATAGGCGCGACCCGCCTCGCGAGCGGCTTGCGTGACGGCGTAGGCGCCGGCCTGCACGCGCATGGCACCAAGCACCAGGTAGACGACCGGCACGAGCACGAGGACGACGAGCACGACAAATTCGACGACGGCCGTGCCCCCATCGTCGTGAGATAGGCGCTTCACTACGGGATCTCCTGCATCGCATGGCCATCAACAGTCAAGGTCGATGGGCCGAGCAATCCGATGAGCGGGAGCCGCCCACTGACGGAGACTCTGACGACAGGCACTCCATCGAGGCGAATGCGCTGAACCTTGACGCTCTCGGCGGCGTCGCCCCCCAGCGCATCCGACAAGACCTCCCGTGTGCGGCGCTCCGCCACCAGCGTGCTGGAGCCGGCAAGAGCGCCCGCTCGAGCACCCTCGGCGGCGGCCGCCGTAAGGGTAGATCGCACGTGCAGAGCCAGCACGACCTGCAGGACCCCTACGGCGATCACAAGGATGAGTGGCGCGACCAGGGCGAACTCGATCACCGAGCTCCCACGGTCTTCTCGCCAGTTCACGGGCCTGAGACGCTGTTGATCGCTCGATCCAGCACGCTGGTGAGCGCATCATCAGCGACGAGCCACAGCGCAGTCACCAGTCCGGCGGTCATCACGGCGACCAGGACCCAACCGGGGACGTCGCCGCGGTCGGACTTCAGGACGGCTGCTCGCGCGAGCAGGCGATGGACGAGGTTGTGTGCGTACTTCATTGCATCTCCTTGAGTGTTATCGCTACGAAACGGTGAGTTTGAGGCCATGGATGCCCGGGAAGAGGGCGATTATCACGACGATGGGAAGGATGAAGAAGACAACGGGGACGAGCATCAGGATTTCCTTGCGCCCGGCACTCTCGAGGAGTTGCCGGCGCGCGGCCGCCCGAGCATCGGCCGCCTGAGCTCGAAGCACCTCCGCCATGGGGGTCCCCCGCTCAGTTGCGATCGCGATCCCATCGACGAAGCGCGTGACGTCGAGGCTCGGGCTCGAGTCGGCCAGGCCGCGTAGGGCCCCCACGAGGGGTTGCCCTCCGCGAACATCACGGACGACGTCAGCAAGTGCGTCGGCGAGTTCTCCCCGCAAGTGCGTGGACACCCGGTCCAGTGCGGCGACCGGCGACTCACCGGCCGACACAGCAAAGGCGAGCAGCTCGGCGGCTGTCGGCAGTTGCTCCGACATGTGGCGGCCGCGTCGGCGGATGTCGGAGGCGAGCCGGCGTCCATGCAGGAGCGCTCCGAGGAAGCCGAAGACGGCCAGCAGCACAAGGGAGAGGACGGGCGCTGGGGCCTGCCCCCGCGTCGCGACGACAACGAGCAGGACAACTCCCGCGATGACACCGCCGACGGCCCAGATCACCTGCTCAATGCGGTACCGCGTCACATCCACGGGACGGCCAGCGCGACTCAATTGCCGGGCAAGACTGGCGTCGCCATCACGCTCCCTGCCGGCAAAGCGCGCGACCACATCGAGAATCGGTTGGGTGACATCGATGAGGGCACCAACGGGTCCACGCATGGCCGTTGTCGGCGCGGACCCTCCGCGCACCAGCCGGTCGGCGAGTCGTGCCGGCCGACGCGCTAGATAGCCGGCGACCGCGATCGCGATGCCCGCGCCCACGATGAGACCCCACAAGGCTCCGGCGCCGCTCATCGCAACACCCGTGGTTCGTCGGGGAGCCGACCGAACGCGATCATGACGCGATAGGCGACCACGGACATGACGGCCGCACCCACGAGGATGAGCGTGCCCGTAGGCGTGCGATAGGCCGCCACCGCTTCGGGTCGAGTGCACAGCAGGAGCAGGGTGATCCACGGGGCAGCGACCGCAACCCTCGCGGCGTTCACGGTCCAGCTCTGCCTTGCCTCGACGTCACCTCGAGACCGGGCATCTTGACGAACGAAGTCGCTCAGCGTGGCGAGCACGCGGCCAAGATCGGTGCCGCCAACCTCTCGCGCCGTGGCCAGGGCCAGGATCACCCGGTCAGCGACAGGGTCACGGAGCACGGCGGTGAGCACGGACAGGGCCCGATCGAATGATCCGGTCGCGCGATACTCCGAGGCGAAGCGCACGAAGGCGGGGCGCAGTGGCTCGGGTCCGCGCACGGACAGGTCGACGACCGCTTCGGGCAGTGACAGTCCGGCCTTGACCGCCGAGGAGAGCAGGTCGACTGCGTCCGGCCAGCAGGAGCGCAGGGCCTTTCCGCGCTGGCGAGCCCGCCGACGCAGGACCAGGATCGGAGCGCTGCCCAGGATGATCGCTGCGATGAGACCCGCAGAAGGCACGCTCGTCACGACCAGGACAACGATTCCCCCAACGAGTCCCAGCCCAACGCACGCCCCGATCAGCGCGCCCGGCGTTACGCGCTCTAGGCCGGATCGGTCGATCAATCGGGACAGGCGGGATGGCAGCCGCTTCTTCTGCGAAGGAGCAGAGGTGAGTCCGAGGAGCATGAGAAGCAGGCCCAGTCCGGCTGCCAGTCCGATGATCAGGCCCATCACGCGGCCCTCGGAATTGTCGTCAACAGTGCGGCCATGTCGAAGCCGGCGGCTTCGAACCGCTCAGCATGGGGCGGGAATCCTGTGCCCCGTGTGAGCCGGCCGTGACGGAGCGTGAACAGGTCCGCTATCTCGACGGTGCCCTCCTCGACACGACCAGGGAGGGCGGCGATCTCCTGGACTCGACGACGCCCGTCGCGACCCGTGGCCGTGTGAATGACGATGTCGACGCAGCCCGCGACCGTGGGGACGACAAAGTCGGCTGCGATGTTTTGACCCGCGAGCAGTGGAAGGGTGCACAGCTTGGTGACAGCCTCGCGGGCTGAGTTGGCGTGGAGGGTGGCGGCAGCGGGCATGCCGCTGTTCATGGCCACGAGGAGATCCAGCGCCTCCGCCTGACGCACCTCACCGACGACGAGCCGTGACGGCCTCATGCGCAGGGCCTCGCGCACCAGGCGGCGAAGTGGAATCTCGCCGGTGCCTTCCAGGCTTGCATCGCGGGTCTGCATCGCCACCCAGTCGGGGTGGTGCGGCAGGTTGATCTCGAAGACCTCCTCGCAGCTCACCACCCGTTCGCTCGCGGGGAGGCATCCGAGCAGCGCATTGAGAATCGTGGTCTTCCCGGCCTGGGTGCCCCCGGCGACCACGATGTTGAGCCCGCTCACGACAGCGGCCTCCAGGAAGGTGGCCGCTTCGGCGGTCAGGGTTCCCGCGGGGACGAGGTCATGGATCTGCGTGGGGCGCACGACGAAGCGACGCACGTTGACCGCCCAGTGCGCCCTCGTGATGTCCGGGATGACGACGTGCAGGCGTGATCCGTCGGGAAGCATGGCATCGACGAAGGGGGTGCTGAGATCGATGCGCCGCCCCGACCACTGGAGCATGCGCTCGACCAGGCTGCGTACCTCTGCGTCGCTGAGGACAGTCGTCGTGAGCTCGCTACGTCCGTTGCGTGCGATGAAGACGCGACCCGGCTCGTTGATCCACACTTCTTCGACCTCGGGATCGTCGAAAAAGGGCTGCAGCGGCCCGAATCCGGCCACCCGATCGTGCACCTGCTGGGCGACATCCTGCGCGTCGATGCCCAAGGACGCTCCCTCGAGGGTCTCGGCAACGACTGCCTCGTCGACGGCCCGACGAATGGCATCGCGGTCGCGAATCGGATCGATGCCGGTGCGGCGCACTGCATCGCGTACGCGGTCTTCGACGCGTTCGGCCAGTGCCCTGTCCATGATTCCCCCTGTCGTAATTGCGGCGATGCCATGACGGTAGGAATCAGGCTTGGTGCAAACAATGCGAGATCGCACACTGTGGATGCGCGATATCGCACTTCCGCACGAAGTGCGTGGATTTCAGCTTTCGACGTCGCCAATCGCGCACTCAGGGTGTGCGATTCCTCAGGACTACGCGTCCTTCGAGCCCCCCGCCATGAGGCGGCCGACACGCGCACGATCGGCTACGGCTATGTCGAGCACGTCGACGAGGCGGCCGTCGTACATCACGGCGACGCGATCGGACAGGCCGAGGATCTCGTCGAGCTCAGCGGAGACGAGGAGGACGGCTGCTCCACGATCACGGGCGCCGACGATCTGCGAGTGAATGAACTCGATCGAGCCGACGTCAACCCCGCGCGTGGGCTGGGCCGCAATGAGCGCCACTGGGTTGGCCGCGAGCTCTCGTGCGATGACGATCTTCTGCTTGTTGCCGCCGGATAGCGACTGCACGGTCGTGGTGATGCCCGGGGTACGGATATCGAATTGCTGGACGAGGTTGGTCGACAGGGCGTCGATGGCCTTGCGGTCGCGCACGCCCCGGCTGGCGAATTCCGGCTCGGCAAAGCGGTCCAGCACGAGATTGTCAGCGACGGAGTAGGGGCCGACCAGGCCGTCCTTCTCGCGATCCTCGGGCACGTGCCCAACGCCCAAGGCGTGGATGTCGTGGGGGCTCTTGTTGAGGATGTCCTGGCCGTTGACGGTCACGGTCGTCGCCGAGCAGCGACGAAGCCCGGTCAGGGCCTGAACGAGTTCGCGCTGGCCGTTGCCCTCCACTCCTGCGATGCCCAGGATCTCGCCCGCGCGCACCTGCAGCGAAACGTCGCGCACGGCCGGCAGCCCGAGGTCGTCGGTCACCGTCAGGCCCTGGACGTCGAGGATGACCTCTTGGGGCTGCGCCGCCCGCTTGTCGACCTGCAGGAGCACCCCGCGGCCAACCATCATCTGGGCGAGGCCTTCCTGGCTGGTCTCTGCGGGGACCGTCGTGCCGACCCACTTGCCACCGCGGAGCACCTCGATGGTGTCGGCCACGGCGAGCACCTCGCGGAGCTTGTGCGTGATGAAGATGACCCCCACACCACTGTCGGCGAATCCACGCATGACCCGCAGCAGATCGTCGGTCTCCTGCGGGGTAAGCACGGCCGTGGGCTCGTCGAGGATGAGGATATCGGCGCGACGGTAGAGCGCCTTCAGGATCTCGACACGCTGCTGGGTGCCGACGGGCAGATCCTCGACGTGAGCATCGACGTCGACCTTGAGGCCGTATTCCTCCGACAGTCGGGCCACTTCGGCACGCGCACTCTTCATGTTGACGAAGGGCCAGCGCAGCGGCTCATCGCCGAGGACGATGTTTTCGGCGACAGTGAAGACGGGAACGAGTTGGAAGTGCTGGTGGACCATGCCGATCCCGCGCTTGATCGCGTCGCGCGGTCCGGCGAGGCGCACCGCCTCGCCCTTGATGCGAATCTCGCCCTCGTCCGGGGCGTAGAGGCCGTAGATCATCTTGACGAGGGTCGACTTGCCCGCACCGTTTTCGCCGAGCAGCGCGAGGATCTCGCCCTTGCGCAGGGTCAGCGAGACATCCTCATTGGCGACAACGCCCGGGAATCTCTTGGTGAGGCCGGTGGCCTGCAGCAGCACCTCGCGCTCATCGGCAGCCATCGTCAGTCCTTCTCGTACGGTCGGCCGACGGCAGATGGCGGCTTGATGCGTCCGGAGACGACGGCCAGGAGCACGATGGTGAGGACGTAGGGCAGCATGTTGATGAACTGCTGCGGGATGGCAATGACCTCGTCGGCCTGCAACTGGCTGGCAAGGCCCTGGGTGAGTCCGAAGAAGAACGCCGCGGCCAGGGCACCGATCGGGTTCCAGGCCCCGAAGATCATGATGGCCAGGGCAGTGAAGCCGCGACCGGCAGTGAATCCACGCTCGAAGGTGCCGGCCGCCTCGATGGCGAGGTAGGCGCCCGCCATGCCGGCGAGTGCGCCCGCGATGGTGACGTTCCAAAAGCGCATGGGGTCCACGCCGACGCCTGACGTGTCGGCGGCGCTGGGCTTCTCGCCGACCGCCCGGGTGCGCAAGCCCCAGCGAGTCTTGAACAGCAGCACCCAAAGGATCAGGGGAATCGCCACGGCCGCATAGGTGAAGAGCCCGTTGTTGAACAAGACCGGCCCGGCCAGCGGGATATCCGAGAGCAGCGGGATGGCGACGATGGGAGTGTTGCCCGGCAGCACCTGGCCCTGCACGTAGAAGAAGCTCGTCAGGCCCACGGCGAGAATGTTGATGACCGTGCCGGCGATGATCTGGTCCATCTTCCACGTGACGGCGCCTGTCGCCAGGAAGGCGCCCATGATCATGCCGGTGCCGATGCCGATGAGGGTGCCGAGAATGAGGTTGCCCGTCACCGCGGCGCCGAAGAACCCGGCGAACGCGCTCATCAGCATCTGGCCCTCGATACCGATGTTGATGACGCCACTGCGCTCGCAGACGATGCCGACCATCGCGGCCAGGATAAGGGGGACGGCGTAGCGCAGGGAGAAGGAGAGCACCGAGACAGTGCGGATCTCGTCGAGGAAGAAGCAGACGACGATGGCGATCCCGATGATGATTGCCAAGGCATAGGCGTAGCGGGCCCTCATGACCCCCACCCCTGCGTGACCTGGGTCTGCTTGATGTTGCGCTTCCGGAAGAGCAGGCGGGCCACGATCGGCGCGGACACCAGCAGCAGGGTGATCGCCAGAATGACGTCGACCACCTCGGGCTCGATCCCCGTCTGGAACTGCAGAGCCGCGGCACCGGACCGGAGGGTGCCAATGAGGATGGCGGCCGGAATCGTCGCGATCGGGTTGGCCCGGGCAAGAAGCGCAATGGTTATGCCGTCAAAGCCGAGCCCGGCATTGAAGGCCGGCTCGAAGCGACCGGTGACTCCCAACGTCTCGATGGCACCACCCATGCCGGCGAGCGCTCCACTCACCGCCATCGCGAGTAGGATCGTGCCCTTGACCGAGATGCCGGCGTAGCGGGCGGCACTGGGGTTGAGGCCGACCGTGTTGAAGCGGAATCCCTGCGTGGTGCGCGACAGGAGCCAACCGAACACGATCGCCACCACGATGGCAATGAGGAACCCGGACGGGACGATGCCGAAGGTGGGCAGCATCGCCGTGGGCGCTATCTCGGGTGTGCGGGTAAGCGGCTGATCGGGCTCCTTGAAGGGCTCGCTGGCCAGGTAGTCGACCAGCGCGATGGCGATACTGTTGAGCATGATGGTCGTGATGACCTCGGAGACGCTCCGGTAGGCGCGCAGGGCACCGGCGATCGATGCCCACGCGGCTCCGCAGAGCATGCCGAAGACCAGCGCCACAGGGATATGCAGGACCATCGGCATCTGGAAGTTGTAGCCGGCCCAGGCCGTGCCCAGTGCGGCCACGAGCAACTGGCCCTGGGCGCCGATGTTGAACAACCCGGCGCGCAGGCCGACGGTGACCGCAAGGCCGGTCAGGATCAGGGGAGTCGACTTCTGCATGACTCGCAGGAGCCCCTCGGTCGTGCCTAGCGCGTTGCTGAAGAGGACGTAGTAGGCCTGGAACGGATTGACCCCCTGCAACCAGATCAGGATCCCGCCGATGGCAAAGGCGAGCAGGACCGATACGACCGGAATGACAATGGCGGGCAGCCGATCGAGCGGGCCGCCACGCCGAGGATCGGGATCGGTAAATCCCAGGTCGGTGCGGGCCGGATCAGTTGTCGACATGGTCTTGGCATCCTCGCATGGAAATCAAGGAGGGGGTGGCGGGTACGCCACCCCCTCCTCTACGCGATTGCGCGTGAGTTGTTGCGAACTAGAGCGTCACGTTGGTCATGATCGTGCCGGCGTCCAGCCCGGCGATGACCTCGGCGACCTTGGCCTTGACGTCGTCCGGCACGGCAGCCTCGGTGTCATGGTACGGAGCGAGGCCGGTGAGACCGAAGTAGTTGCCGCCCTTGCGCGTGCCCGCCTGAGCCTGCTCGATCAGCGTCCTGGTGCCGAGCGTCAGCTTCTTCTCCGCGGAGGTCAGCAGGCACGTGGCGGCCTGTGGCACGGTGAAGAACTGGTCGGTGTCGACGCCGATGCAGAAGATGGACTCGCCGGCTCCGGGTGCCTTGGCAATCTCGATCAGTGCGCCATTGCCGGTGTTGCCACCCGCACCGAAGATGATGTCAGCGCCCTGTGCGAGCTGCTTCTTGGCCTCAGCAGCACCCCACTCCGGATCATTGAACGCGTTATCGGGAGCGTGGTAGACGAGGGTTACTTCAACGCTCGGATTGGCTGCCAGCGCACCGGCCTTGTAGCCCTCGCCGAACAGCTTCACCGGGGGAACGGTGTCGGTGCCCAGGACCGCGCCAATCTTGCCGGTCTTGGTCATCAGGCCCGCGAGATAGCCGGCTGCGTAGCCCGCCTTGTCCTCGGGGAAGACCAGGCCGGTGAGGTTGGGGATCTCCTCGCCCTGGAACTGGTCGACACCGATGAACTGGACGTTGGGGTTGGCCTTTGCGGCCGCGATCGACGCCTCGCCCATGAGGAAGCCGACCGTCACGATGACGTCGTACTGCGCCTGGATGAACTGATTGATGTTGTTCTCGTAGTCCTTGGGGTCGACCGTCTCGACGTACTTGGCGTAACCACCGGTGGCAGAGGCGGCTTCGAGAGCGCCCTCCCATGCGGACTGGTTGAAGGACTTGTCGTCGACCTTGCCGGTGTCAGTGACGAGACCGATGCAGAAGGCATCGGCACCGGGGCAGTCACCCTGACCGCCGGCAGCGGAAGACGAGGAACTGCCGCCGCCGCTACCGCCACAGGCGGCCAAGACAACGGCAGAAGCGGCGGCAACGGCCGCCAAAGCGATCTTGCGATGCATGCATGCGCCCTTCTATGAATGTGGGCGGGGGCTGAGGCCGCCGCGTTACCTCTGGGTGGTACTTCCATCACCCTATTGCCCGACGCATCGCAGCCGCCAGGGCACACCATGTCGTGATCGTCCCGTGATCCGCGTGCGCACGTGCCAGGATCTCAAGTGGTGAATGTGACGATTGTGAACAGCGAAAGGTTAGGGAAGTCGTGCGCTTGCCGACCAGCCGGCGTCGACCACGAGCACCACGCCGGAGACTCCGGAAGCCTCGGGGCTTGCCAGGAATCGCGCAGCGCAGGCCACCTCCTCCGCGCTCACGATGCTCCCGCGCGGCGTGCTGGCCGTCCACGACGCATGGCCCTCGGGCCAGGCGGCCGCGAGGCCGTCTCGCTCGATGAGTCCGGGCGCCACGGCATTCGCGCGCACACCCCGCGGGCCGAGATCCAGCGATAACGAACGGGTGAAAGCTTCGAGGGCCGCCTTCGAAGCGGCATAGGGAGCGGCAACCGCAAATGCCTGGGTCGCGGCGACGGACGACACATTGACCACCGACGACCCCGGTGGCATGTGCGGCACCATCAAGGTCGTCAGCCGCACGGCGCTCAGCAATGTGGCGTCGAGCATCTGCATCCACCGATGGGCATCGAAGGGCCCGGCCTCGCCGATCATCTGGTCAGCCGAGTTATTGACGAGTACGTCGACCCGTCCATGGATGGCCACCAAGGAGTCGACGAGCACCTCGACATCCGCATCCGAGGTCAGGTCACCGGTCACATCGCCTCTGTCGGCCGATCGAGACTGGCGGACCACGGTGTCCCCCTGCGAGGCGAACGCCGCCACCAATGCCTGGCCGAGACCGCCGGACGCGCCGGTGATCACCACGATGCGCCCACTAGCCACGGATCAGGCCTCCGATGGCATCGCGTGCCTGTGGCCACGCGGAGAAGTCGGTGCTGGCATCGGCGAGAGTGAAACCACTGAAGGGCGGAGCGAGCGAGCACACGACGAGACTCCAATCCCCCACCGTCCGCGAACCCTGCCATGTGCCGGCTGGCACGAGGACCGCGGGCGAGTGGCCGGCAAGGGTGTCGCTGCCGAGCACGCGAACTTCGTGCCCACCGGATAGGTGCAGCATGAGCATCTCGATGGGTGCCCCCGCCACATGCACCCAGAGTTCGTCCTCGCGAAGCACGTGCATAGCACTGAAGTCCTTCGGCGTGAGGAAGCCGTAGATGGCGCTGCCATGCTCGGTACGGAAGATGAGCTTGAACCACACTCCCTCGCCCTCGAGGTAGTCGAGGCCGATCGATTCGATGACCTGATCGGCGGTCAGCGCACCGAGGTCGGTCACGATGCCTTCACCACGTCGTAGGCATCGCGCAGGATCTGATCGGTGTCGACCCGGGTCGGCTGACGATCGATGACCACCGGCTCACCGGCCACCAGCACATGGCGCACGTCGGATCGGCCCGCCGAGAAGACGATCGCCGTGTACGGGTCATGAAGGGGCACCAGGTGAGGGGCGCGAAGGTCTATGGCGACGAGATCAGCCTCCTTGCCTACCTCGACCGTGCCGATGCGGTCACCGAGGCGAACAGCACGTGCACCCTCGAGCGTTGCGGCCGCCACGATGTCGCGCGCGGAGATGGCCGCAGGGTCATCACGCACGAGGCGTGCCAGGTTGGCCGCTAGGCGCATCACGGAGAACATGTCAAGATCATTGCTGGACGAGCAACCATCGGTGCCCAGGCCCACGCGAATGCCATCGGCGCGATAGCCCACGATGTCGGCCGCGCCACTGGCTAGCTTGAGGTTGGAACCCGGGCAGTGAGCAACCGACGTGTCGGTCTGCGCGACCGTCCGGCGTTCGGACTCGTCGAGTCGAACGCCATGGCCGAGGACGGGTGCCAGGGTCAGAACCCCAGAAGACTCCAGTGCCGGGATCGGTCGCATGCCGGTGGCCTTGACCGTGTCGGCGTTCTCCTGGTCGTTCTCCGACGCATGCGTGTGGATGATCGAGCCCTGAGCGCGTGCGAGGTCGGCGATCTCCCGCAGGTGATCGACACCGACGGTGAACGCCGCGTGCGGCATGAGCGCGGATGGCACGTGCGGGCCGCCGAGCGAGGCAAGCGTCTGCGGCCACGCGCGAGCGAGATCCATGCGCTCATCCCAGGACAGGCCATCGGGCCCGGGGAAGGAGAAGAAGACGGGCCCGGTCACATGCCGCAGGCCGACGTCCACCGCGGCGCGATGGGCATCGGCCGGGTGGAAGTACATGTCGAGCGCTGTCGTCGTGCCGCCGAGCAGGGACTCGAGGGCACCGAGGCGAGTGCCGACGTAGACGCCGCGTAGATCCATGACCCGGGCCTCCTCGGCCCACACCCTCTGGAGGAATCCCTGGAGGTCGACGTCCTCGGCAATGCCACGGAGAAGCGTCATGGCGAGGTGGGTGTGCAGGTTGACGAGCCCGGGCATCACCAGGAGGTCACGTCCATCGATGACCGTGTCAGCGTCGGGTACATCGGAGCCCATGCTCACGATGCGACCGTCGTCCACGGCGATCGTGACGCCGTCGAGCGCGGCACCGGACTCATCGGCCATGACGACATGGCGCGCATCGCGAATGACGAGGTCGACGCTCATGTCGATGCGGCCAGGGTTTGCGCCGCGCGATCGAGGACCTTCGCTCACGGGATGGACTCCGGGCCGAAGGCGTCGGGGATGAGTTCGCCCAGACGCATGGGACCCCCGGCCCGGTCGATGAGGATCTTGGCGCCCCCGTGCTCATTGAGCAGTTGGCGGCAGCGACCGCAGGGCAGGAGGGGTCCGGGCTTGGGACCGACGCATGCGAAGGCAACGATAGATTCGCGCGCGCTCGGTGGGCTCGTGCGCACGAGGTCGCTCACCAGGCCGCACTCCGCGCAGAGCGTGACGCCGAGGGAAGCGTTTTCGACATTGCACCCAGTGACGATGCGCCCTGACGACGTCAGCGCGGCGGCGCCGACGGGATGGCGACTGTAGGGCGCGTAGGCGTGATCGCGCGCCTCCTCGGCAGCCGCACGCAGGGCGGGCCAGTCGATGTCGGTCATGCCGGTGCGAGCGCGAGCTCGTCGAACGTGGGGAACTTCGACGAGATATCGCTGCCCGTGAACGTGCCCACCCATCCGTCGTCGTCGTGGAAGAAGCGGATGGCGGTGAAGTCGGGAGCCGTGCCCATGTCGAACCAGTGCGTCGTGAGCTCCGGCACGCTGAGGAGGTCGCCCGGGGTGCACAGCATGGCGTGAACCTTGCCGCCAATGTGGAGATAGAAGACGCCGGAGCCCGCCACAAAGTAGCGGATCTCCTCCTCGTCGTGGGTGTGCTCGTTGAGGAACTTGGTGCGGGCAGCCGCGGCCGTCACTCGCCATTCATCCGAGTCGACCGGGTGCAGCTGGGCGACGTCCACCAAGCGGTAGCCATGCTCCGCGATGAGCCGGTCGACGAGGGGGCGGTGGGCCGCGAGGACGTCGTCCTGGCTCGCGCCGTCAGGCAGTCGGTCGCCCGCGGGGACGTGCTCGTAGACCACGCCGAGCGGCGCGAGCTGCTCGGCGATGACGGTGCGGTCGTCGGTGCGCAGGATCGCAGAGTCGGGCTGGTCGTCGTGCCAGACTGTGAGCAGTGTCATCGGTCCTCCTCGTGGTGCGTGCCGACATTGTGGCCCAGGGCCGCCAGGGCGTCGAGGCGCAGGGCGTGATCGAAGAGCCAGTCGAGGCTCTCAGTGCGGGCCACGGCCTCCTCGAGGGACGCTCCCCACGTGTAGATGCCGTGCTGGGCGACGATCACGCACGGCACGCCGGTGTCCATCGCCTGGACGACGCGTGCGGACAGGTCGGCCATGTCCTGCGAGTTGGCCACCACCGGCACCGTAATCAGGTCGCCCTCGGCTCCGCGACCGATGCCCTTGAGTTGCTCGACATCGGCCAACGGAACGCCGTGCGGCCAGCGGGCGGCTGCCACCACACCCGACATGGCGTGCACGTGAACGGCAGCATCGGCACGTGCCGCATTGAGGATTGCGGCGTGGACCCGCGCTTCGGCGCTGGGGCTCAGTGCCTGGCCAGGGATCGCCTCACCGAGGGCGTCGACCTCCACGACGTGGTCTTCGCCCAACGTCGCCTTGTCGACGCCACTGGCCGTGACCAGCACGCGGGAGTCGGTGCGCAGCGAGGCATTGCCAGATGTGCCGCGCATCCAGCCGAGGTCGTAGAGACGCCGCGACGTGAGCGCAAGTTGCTGCTCCGCAGACATGTAGCCTCCCCGTCATGACAGTAGCGGAGGCATCCTTCGCCGATGTCGCTCACATCGTGGTCGACATCGAGGGGACGACGAGCCGCTCCACCTACATCTACGAGGTTCTGTTTCCCTATGCGACGCAGCGCTTCGACTCCTGGCTGACCGCACACGCCGACGACCCCGCGGTGCGCGAGATCCTCACGCAAGTGGGCCAGGAAATGGCGGCCGTCGACCCAACCCACGATCAGGTCGTGCAGGCACTGACCGACTGGGTCGCGGAGGACCGCAAGGTCACACCTCTCAAGACGCTGCAGGGACTCATCTGGCAGGAGGGCTTCGACAGCGGCGAACTCGTCTCCGACTTCTATTCCGACGCGCTCGATGCGCTTCGCGCCTGGCACGACGCCGGAATGCCGATCTCGGTGTATTCCTCGGGGTCGGTGCTCGCGCAGCGCAACTGGTACGCCCACTCGCCGATCGGCGATCTCACGTCGTGGGTCAGCGGCTACTACGACACCGCCAACGCCGGGCCCAAGCGCGATGCATCGTCGTACCGGGCCATCGCCGAGGCTATCGGAGCCGAACCCGCCACGCTTCTCTTCTGCTCCGACGTGGTCGACGAGCTCGATGCCGCCCATGTCGCCGGCTGGCGGGTCGTGCGAGTGCGGCGCCCCGGCGAATCCCATGCGGCCGACAACTCGGGGTGGCCCGAGGTGGCCGAGATGACCGCCATCCGCGTGAACTGACCCCTTCTTCGCCGAATTCGAGGGCCCATTTCTGCCCATTTCTCCCGAAGAACGCCGGTGAGCGTGGGGTGAAGAACTCCGGTGACTCAGCGGGGGAAGGCGCCGGCCACACCGCCGTCGACGGGAATCACCGCGCCCGTGGTGCGCGACGACGCGTCAGAGAGCAGGAACGCGACCGAGGCGGCGACGTCCGTGGTCGTCACGCGGCGCTTGAGGATATTGCGGGCGGCGTAGAAGTCCTCGAGTTCATCGGGCCGGATACCATGCGCCGCAGCCCGCTCCTCGCGCAGTCCATCGTCCCACAGTCGCGAGTTGTCGAAGACAGCGTCGGGGTTGACCGCGTTGGCGCGGATGCCGGTCGGGCCGCCCTCCAGCGCTGCAATGCGCATGAGCTGCACCATGCCGGCCTTCGACACGGAGTAGGCACCGAAGCCGGCACCCGGGCTAAAGGCATTCTTGCTCGCGACGTAGACCAGCGAGCCACCATTGCCCTGCTCGCGCATGAGGCGCATCGACTCCCGGGTCAGCAGGAAGCCCGACGTGAGGTTGATCCGCTGCGCTCGCTCCCACTGATCGAGCGAGAGCTCCTCGAGGGTGCCGGTCACGCCGATCCCCGCGTTGACGACGATGCCGTCGAGGCCGCCGTAGGCGCGAACCGCCGCGCGTACGGTCGCGCGGACGATTGCCTCGTCCGACTGGTCGCCAACGACCACCTGGGGCTGCGGCCCCCGCCTGGCAACATCGGCGGCGGAGGCCTCGACCCCAGCGCCGTCCAGGTCGGCCAGCACGAGCGAGGCACCGAGGCGCCCGAGTTCAAGGGCGATACCCCGACCGATACCCGACGCTGCCCCGGTGACAACCGCAACGAATCCCGCGAACGGCGGTGGCGGCGGCTTCAGCGTCAGTTTGTACAACTCCATCGGCCAGTAGTCGAACTCGAATGTGTCGACCTCGCTCAACGGCTCGGGCGTCCCGAAGGCATCGACGACATTGGCGGCGACCGTGTGAGTGTGCAGGGCGATATCGGCAAGAACGCCGGCGTCGACGGCGGAGGCGCCAGCCGTGATCGCGCCGACACCGGGGACGAGCATGACGCGCGGCAGTGGGTCATGGCCACCGGACCCCTCGGGTATGAGGGCGGCATTGCGCGCGACATAGGCCTCGTAGTTGGCGGCGTAGGCGTCGACACGCGCGACCGCCTCGTCAGCTGATCGCACGACTAGGGATCGGGGCTTGATGCGCAGCATGTGGTCGGCGCTGGAGACACCGCCCGCCACGATGTCGTCCACGCGTGCATGGTCGGCCATCGGCCTCAGGCGCTCGTCGATGCGCAGGACCCGGCGGCCGAGGCGTCCGCGCAGGCGCAGGAGCAGCCGCTCGACTTCGTCGTCGGCAAGCTCGGCGTGCACGGGCGGCGGGCCGGGGGTGATGCGATGGGCGGAGACATAGGCCACGGCGGTGTCGACCGTGCGCCGCGTTGCCGCCCAGCACTCGTCCGTCGTGGCACCCCACGTCACCAGGCCGTGGTGGGCGAGCACCACGCCGTCGCAGTCCGCTAGGTCGCCGATGATGCGGCTGAGCTCGAATCCGGGCCGGATCCAGTCGACGTAGGCGAACCGATCGCCGAGTGCCTCGGCCGTCACCCGCCTGCCCTCGGCGTGGTTGGTCAGCGCACAGATGGCGTCGGCATGGACGTGATCGATGTGCGTGAAGGGCAGGAAGGCATGCAGGAGCGTCTCGATCGACGGTCGCAAAGATCCTGGATGGAGCAGCGCACGCGCCACGAGGTCGGTCATCTCCTCGTCGGACATCGCATCGAATCCACGGAGGGCCTCCAACTCCTCCAGGCGCAGTCCGGGGTAGTCGGCGGCAACCGAACCGCGCATGTCGGCACCGGAGCCCTTGACCCACATGACGCGCTGCTCGCGACCGAGATGATCGCAGATGATGCCCTTGGCCGAGGTGTTGCCGCCGCCAAAGACGACGAGCGTGGAATCGTCGCCGATGCGATTGGACCGTGCGACGAGGTCTTCAAGAGGCGTCATGTCACTCCCCCACCAGGGCACCGACCGAAGTCACGCCGTCGGGCTCCACCGCCGCGCGCTCAGAGACGACGGCACTGATGTAGCGAGCAGGCGTGACATCGAAGGCGGGGTTGAGGCCCTCGCTGCCGATCGGAGCCACCGATACGCCCGCGTAGGTGGTCACCTCGCTGCCGTCACGAAGCTCGATCTCGATGTACGACCCGTCAGGCGTCGACATGTCGACCGTCGACGACGGTGCCGCGACAACGAACGGGATCCCTGCGGCGTCGCACGCGAGCGCGACGCCGACTGAGCCGATTTTGTTGGCCGTGTCGCCGTTGCGGGCGATGCGATCGGCACCGACGATCGCGACATCGACGAGTCCGCGCAGGATGGTCGACGCGGCGGCACCATCGGCTTGGACCAGGCACGGGATGCCCTGGCGTTTGCACTCCCACGCGGTGAGCCGAGCGCCCTGCAGAAGCGGCCGCGTTTCGTCGGCGTAGACCATCTCGACCTCGCCCCGCTCGTGCAGCTCGCGGATGACCCCGAACGCCGTTCCCCACCCCGTAGTGGCCAGGTCGCCGGTGTTGCAGTGGGTCAGCACGCGAACGGGCCGCCGCTCGACGCGAGCCAGGATCCAGTCAGCGCCGATGCGCGACAGTTCGCGATTGGCCGCCTGGTCTTCGCGGACGATGGCGTGTGCCTCGCTGAGCACGGCAGCCACGCCACCGGACGTGAGGGGTCGCACACGATCGACGCCCCAGGCCAGGTTGACCGCCGTCGGTCGCGCCTCACGTATGCGCAGGATATCGGCCTGGAGTCGCGCGTCGTCCCATCCCTCGCGCGAGGCCTGGTTCATCGCGACAGCGACGCCGTAGGCACCTACTGCGCCCAATGCGGGTGCACCGCGGACGACCAGTCGCCGCACCGAATCGACGACGGCATCGACATCGGCGCACGCTCGGTAGTCCTCATGGGCCGGGAGCTTGGTCTGATCAAGCAAGACCAGGACATTGCGGACGTCGTCCCAGTGGACCGCGCGTACGTCGTGCATGCCTAGAAGGCATCCGTCGGCGTGTAGACGCCCCACACCTGACGGAGGGCGTCGCACACCTCCCCGACAGTAGCTCGCGCACGGAGTGCATCCTTCATCGGGTAGAGCAGGTTGTCGCTGCCAGCGGCGGCGGCCCGGACTCGCTCGAGGGCCTCGTCGACCGCCACCTGGTCACGCTCGGCGCGCACGCGCTCCAGTCGCGCGCGCTGCGCGGCCTCGATAGCCGGGTCGACGCGCAGCGGCTCGTAGGGCTCCTCGTCGTCGAGGGTGAATCGGTTGACCCCGACGACCACTCTCTCGCCGGCATCGATCTCCTGGGCGAATAGGTAGGCGGACTTCTCGATCTCCAACTTCTGGAAGCCCTGCTCGATCGCCGCCACCGAGCCGCCCCGCTCCTCGACCTGCGCCATGAGCGCCAGGACGGCCTCCTCGATCTCGTCGGTGAGCGACTCGACGACATAGGAGCCAGCGAAGGGATCTACGGTCTTCGTGACGTCTGACTCGAAGGCGATCACCTGCTGGGTGCGCAGCGCGAGTCGAGCAGCCTTCTCGGTCGGCAGGGCGATTGCCTCGTCGTAGGAGTTGGTGTGCAGCGACTGCGTGCCGCCGAGCACTGCGCCCAGCGCCTGCACGGCCACGCGCACGAGGTTGACCTCGGGCTGTTGCGCGGTGAGTTGCACGCCCGCGGTCTGCGTGTGGAAGCGCAGCATCATCGACTTGGGGTCCTGGGCGCCGAACTCCTCCTTCATGATCCGAGCCCAGATACGACGGGCCGCACGGAACTTCGCGACCTCCTCGAGGAAGGTCGTACGTGCCACGAAGAAGAAGGCGAGTCGAGGCGCGAACTCATCGACATGCTGGCCTGAGGCTACAGCGGCTCGTACGTATTCGACGGCATCGGCCAACGTGAAGGCCACCTCTTGCACGGGCGTCGCACCGGCCTCGGCCATGTGATACCCCGATATGGAAATCGTGTTCCAGCGGGGGATCTCTTCGCGGCAGTACGCGAATATGTCGGTGGTCAGTCGCAGAGACTGCGCTGGCGGGTAGATGTAGGTGCCCCGAGCGATGTATTCCTTCAGCACGTCATTTTGAATCGTGCCATCGAGGGCATCTCCGGCCACGCCCTGCTCTTCGGCCACCAACTGATAGAGCACCAGGAGAATCGCGGCGGGCGCATTGATGGTCATCGACGTGGAGACCCGATCGAGCGGGATGCTGTCAAAGAGGACGCGCATGTCGTCCACCGTGTCGATAGCCACACCTACCTTGCCGACTTCGCCATGTGCCATGGCGTGATCGGAGTCGTAGCCCATCTGCGTCGGCAGGTCGAATGCCACGGACAGGCCCGTGGTGCCCGCCGACAGGAGCTGGCGATAGCGGGCGTTGGACTCGGCGGCCGTGCCGAATCCGGCGTATTGCCGCATCGTCCAGGGACGCCCGGTGTACATCGTGGGATACACGCCGCGTGTGAAGGGATAGTCGCCCGGCTCGCCGAGGAGTTGTCGCGGATTCCAATCGGTCAAGTCGGCTGGGGAGTAGACGGGAGCGAAGGGCAGACCCGACTCTGTCCGGCCCTTCAAGTCGGCAGAACCGCCCCTATCGGGCGCCCCCGCCGAATCGCTACTCGTCACCCTTTCGAACCCTGATCTTGCTGCCGAGCCAACGCACCGGGTCGTATTTGTCATCGACGACGCGCTCCTTCAGCGGGATCAAGGCGTTGTCGGTGATCTTGATGTGCTCTGGGCACACTTCGGTGCAGCACTTGGTGATGTTGCAGTAGCTGAGACCCAGGACGTCCTGCGCCTGCTTGCGTCGATCGACAGTGTCGAGCGGATGCATGTCGAGCTCGGCCACTCGCATGAGCACGCGCGGTCCGGCGAAATTGGCCATGTTGTCTTCGTGGTCGCGGATCGCATGGCAGGTGTTTTGGCACAGGAAGCACTCGATGCACTTGCGGAACTCCTGGCTTCGAGCGACATCCTCCTGCTGCATGCGGTATTCGCCCGGCTTGAGCCCCTCCGGCGGCTGGAAGGCTGGCACCTCTCGGGCCTTGTCATAGTTGAAGTGCACGTCGGTGACCAGGTCACGAATGACCGGGAAGGTACGCAGCGGCGTGACTGTGATCGGCTCGCCCTCTGGAAAGATATTCATGCGCGTGAGGCACATGAGCCGTGGCTTGCCGTTGACCTCAGCGCTGCACGAGCCGCACTTGCCCGCCTTGCAGTTCCAACGGATCGCCAGGTCGTTCTCCTGCTCAGCTTGGATGCGGTGGAGCACATCGAGGATGACCTCACCGTCGTTGACCTCGACGGTGTAGTCCTTGAGCGAGCCGTCGCCCTTGTCGCCGCGCCAGATGCGGAAGGATGCCTGGTATCCCACGGCTATGCGCTCCTTTGCGATAGGGCATCGACTTCAGCCTGGGTCATGTATTTGCTGAGTTCCTTGGCATCGAACAACGCAGCAAGCTCCGCGGTCAGCTCAGGCAACGGCTTGCGCTGCACCGACAGGCTCCCATCAATGAGCGAGCATTGGAGATTGACCTTGCGCCACTCCGGATCCATCTGAGGGAAATCGTCGCGCGTGTGACCACCGCGGGACTCCTCGCGCATGAGCGCTGACTCGGCGATGCACTGCGACACGAGCAACTGCTTGGGCAGGTCAAGCGCCAGGTGCCACCCCGGATTGTATGACCGGCCTCCACCGGTCTTCATGGTGCGCGTGCGCTCCTTCAGCTCCTCGATGCGCTTGAGGGCCAAGCGCATCTCATCGGCATTGCGAACGATGCCGACCAGGTCGTTCATCACGTCCTGGAGTTCATTCTGGATCGCATAAGGATTCTCGCCCCGCTCGGCCGTGAAGGGAGCCAGCGCCCAGGCCATGGCAGCGTCAACGGACGCCTGGTCGACCGAGGAGGTCCAGCCGGTCTTGTTCAGAGCGTCGGCGTATTCGGCTGCGTAGAGGCCGGCGCGCCGTCCGAAGACGAGGAGATCGGACAGCGAGTTGCCACCCAGGCGATTGGAGCCGTGCAGGCCGCCGGCTGCCTCACCGGCGCAGAACAGGCCGCGGACGCCCACGGCGGCCTGGGTGTCCTGGTCTACCTCGATTCCGCCCATGACGTAGTGGCAGGTGGGACCCACCTCCATGGGCTCCTCGGTGATGTCAACGTCGGCGAGTTCGGTGAACTGGTGCCACATCGAGGGGAGCTTGGCGCGGATGACGTCAGCTGGAAGGCGCTTCGAGACGTCGAGGAAGACGCCGCCGTGCGGTGAACCGCGCCCCGCCTTGACCTCAGTGTTGATGGAGCGGGAAACCTCATCTCGTGGCAGCAACTCGGGGGGGCGCCGGTTGTTGTCGGGATCGGTGTACCAGCGATCGGCTTCTTCCTCGGTGGTGGCGTACTTGTCCTTGAACACGTCGGGGATGTAGTCGAACATGAAGCGCCGGCCGTCGGAGTTCGTCAACACACCACCATCTCCACGCACAGACTCGGTGACGAGCAGCCCGCGGACGCTCGGGGGCCACACCATGCCCGTGGGGTGGAACTGAACGAACTCCATGTTGATGAGCGAACCGCCGCACTCAAGAGCCAGGGCGTGGCCGTCTCCGGTGTATTCCCAGGAGTTGCTAGTGACCTTGAATGACTTGCCGATGCCACCGCTGGCGATGATCACCGCAGAGGTCTCAATGAGGACGAATTCGCCGCTCGGGCGCCAGTAGGCTAGGACGCCGCACACGCGATGATCGTCGCCCTCACCCGTCATGAAGATCTTGGTGACGGTGCACTCCGCGAAGACGCGGATACGCGACTCGTAGTCGCCAGACAGTCGCTTGTCCTCCTGCTGGAGGGCGACGATCTTCTGCTGGAGGGTGCGGATCATCTCCAGGCCGGTGCGGTCGCCTACGTGCGCGAGTCGGGGATACTCGTGGCCGCCGAAGTTGCGCTGGCTGATACGGCCATCCTTGGTGCGGTCGAACAGCGCACCCCACGACTCAAGCTCCCAGACACGCTCCGGCGCCTCCTTGGCATGCAACTCGGCCATGCGGTAGTGATTGAGGAACTTGCCACCCCGCATGGTGTCGCAGAAGTGGACCTTCCAGTTGTCATTGCTGTTGACGTTGGCCATGGATGCCGCGATGCCGCCCTCGGCCATGACGGTGTGAGCCTTGCCGAACAGCGACTTGCTCATCACGGCGGTGGACATTCCGCTTTCGCGTGCGGCGATGGCGGCTCGGAGTCCGGCGCCGCCAGCGCCGATGACGACGACATCGAACTTGTAGCGCTGAATATCACTCATGGTGTCCTCATCACCTCAGAACAGGTACCAATTGGGGATCGCGCCCGAGGCGACCTGCCGGACGTAGAGATCGGTGAGGGCTACGCCCACAAGGGAGATCCAGGCGTAGCGCATGTGGTGCCCATTGAGCTTGGATACGAGGGTCCAAGCCTTGTAGCGAACGGGATGTTTGGAGAAGTGCTTGAGTCGGCCTCCTACAGCATTGCGGCAGGAGTGGCAGGAGAGTGAGTAGAGCCAGAGAAGTGTCGCGTTGACGATCAGCACGAGGGTGCCGATGCTGACGTGTCCCCAGGCGCCGTCGGCATTGCGGAAGGCCAGGATGGCGTCCCAGGTGAGGATGGCGTTGAAAATTAGACCAAAGTAGAAGAAGTAGCGGTGCGAGTTTTGGATGATGAGGGGGAACTTGGACTCGCCGGTGTACTTCTTGTGCGGCTCCGACACAGCGCAGGCAGGTGGAGACATCCAGAACGCCCGGTAATATGCCTTGCGGTAGTAGTAGCACGTCAGGCGGAATCCCAGCGGGAAGATGAGGATCAGCAGCGCCGGGGAGAGGACCCACCAGGCGCCCACCGGGGTCCACTCACTCGAGCCGGGAACGCAGTCCACGGCGAGGCAGGGCGAGTAGAACGGTGAGATGAGCGGCGCTGAGTAGTAGTTGGCGTTTTCGAAGGCTCGCCAGGTCGAGTAGATGACGAAGGCGATGAGAGCGGCGGCCGTGAGCGCAGGGGCGAGCCACCACCGATCGACACGCAGAGTGCGCGCCTTGATATCGGCTCGGTGCTCGCCAGGAACTCCGCTGCTGGGCGGGGTGTCGAGAACGCTGCTCATCTCAGCCGGGGCAACCTTTCTCGGGCCGAACGACCCGAATAACGCGATGGTATCCCTGTTCGGGCCAACCCACATGTGCAGCAGGGGCGATGCGAGGTGGGTCACATTGACCGGTCCAAAGACCCGGGATGATCGGGGTTGGCACCGGTGACTCCAGGGCTCGGTGGGTGGCTCCGACACCGTTCCGGCCATGGGGGTGGGCGTCTCACTCCTCCCATGGCGGCAGGCTGGAGATCCTCAACGACCGCGAAGGCGTCTGGCGATGCCACATGACGTTCCACCGCAGTTCGGCGTGCCCGCGCGGTATCGAGGTGACCATGGACATCCAGCAGGTCAAGGGGGCCCTGATCTTCAGGCGCTTCTGGTCGCCCAGACACGCCCCCGCTCAACGGGCCTTGGCGGCCTCTTCGCGACTAGCCTAAATCATGCGTCGTGCCCGCCCCCTCCGTCTCGCCCTCGCGGCGACAGCGGCCGTGGCCCTCGTCATGGCAGCCGCACCGATCGCCAGCGCCGAACCCATCGGGGGTCCGCTGCTCACCGGCAACGACGTCATCGTCGACCCGCGCCCGGGTGCAGCCGACCTGCCCGACGTGCCGGTCTCGGCCTGGGTCCTTGCCGACCTTGATACCGGCGCAATCCTGGCGGCCAAGCGCCCCCACGCGCAGCGCCCGCCAGCCAGCGTCCTGAAGATGCTCACCCTCCTCACGTTGTCACAACGGCTCGACCCTGGCCTGGTCTACACGACGACCCACGATGACGTGGCCGTGGAAGGAAGCCGCGTAGGACTCGTGGAAAAAGCCACATATACCGTGCGGGATCTGATGTTCGGCCTCATGATGCAAAGCGGCAACGACTGCGCATCGGCCCTTGCCAATGCCAATGGAGGCATGGAGCTCACGGTCTCGCAGATGAACGCCGAGGCCCAGCGCCTTCAGGCCCACGACACGGTGGCGATGAATGCGAGCGGGTTACCCGCGGAAGGACAGGTCACCTCGGCCTACGATCTCGCCCTCATTGCGCGCGAGGCACTGCCGAGACCAGACATCTACGCATACGTCAACACCCGTGTCATCGAGGACTTCCCCGGATACATGCCCGACAAGCCCGGCGACCCACGGCCCACGATGGCCATCGCGACTCAGAACCCCCTCTTCATCCAGGGCTATAAGGGCGCCATCGGCATGAAGACGGGCTGGACTACCGAGGCCGGGCGCACGTTCGTCGGAGCGGCTGAGCGCGGCAACACCTCCCTCGTCGTCGTCCTGCTCAACGTCGAGGGAGAGATCTACGACTCGGCGGCCTCGCTACTGGACTGGGGATTCGACAATGTCGCGGAGGTCACTCCGGTCGGCTACCTCGTCGATCCGGTGGAGCCCATCACAGATTCCTCCCAGCAGAGCATCGGACTTCCCGGCGACGTCGATGACCCTTTGGCGCAGGCAGCGGCCGCCTTGGCAGGCGAGGCCGAGACTGACAATCCCTCGACGAATGTGTTAGCGCTGATGGCATGCGTCCTTGGCATCATCCTTGGCCTCATCATCATGGGGCTCGGCGTGCGTAGCATCCGCGGCCCGGCACGCCGCACACCCCCGCGCCGAGCAGATGCACGCCGGGTGGACGATGACGTCCGCGAGCCGATCGGCAGCTAATCAGCCGGATCCAAGCGGATACGACCGACTCAGCGTCCAGCCAGGTTCGGCCAGCTCGTAAAGCTTGACGGCATCCACTAGGAATTCCGCCTCGAAACGAGCGAGCGCGTCAAACGCCCTGTCGAAGGCGGCATCATCAACCTCGGCCGCGATCGTCACATGCGGGTGGTATGAAAACCGCAGCTCGAGAGCAAGGGGACCGCACCTGACGCGGCTTCGACCTGCTCGCAGATGTCTATGCCGTCAACTACAGCCACCTAGACCACGGGCGTCACGGGGCGAAACGTGCCTGAGCCGCGCAGTCTCATGCGGAACGGGCCTACATCGCGGAGAGCCTCGGCTAGGTGCCCCTCCACCGCGACCATTTCGTCGGGATCTATGGAGACAGGCACGATCACTGTCACGTGTGGCGGGTTGGTGTGCGCCTCGGGGTCTCCGGCGTCAGCGCGCGTCGCTCGCAAGACCTCGGCAAAGGGCTCCGGGATCTCGATGACAACGCCGAAGATCCTTATGGCAACGGGACGAACCCCACGCGGTCGTAGACGGCCTGGAGGGTGGGTCGTGCGGCCGAGCGGGCCTTGTCGCTGCCGACTCGCATGAGCCGGGTCAACTCCGCCGGGTCGGCCATGAACTCCCCAACCTGCTCGCGAAAGCCGGTGACGAAGCCGACTACCACGTCTGCGGCGTCAGACTTCAGGTCGCCGTAGCCGCGGCCCTGGTATCCGGCCACGAGGGTCGGAATATCTGTGCCGCTAAAGGCAGAGATCAAGGTGAGCAGGTTGGAGACCCCGGGCTTTGCCTCCGGGTCGTACGCGATATCGCGCCCCGAGTCGGTCACGGCCGACCGAATCTTCTTGGCCGTCACCGAGGGCTCGTCGAGCAGGAAGAGGCAGCCGGTTGGGGCGGACTTGCTCATCTTCGACGACGGATCGGCAAGGTCGAGGATCTTGGCGGTGTCTTTGACGATCAGCGGCTCAGGCACGACGAAAGTGGGCCCGTAGCGCGCGTTGAAGCGCTGCGCGAGATCGCGGGTGAGTTCGAGATGTTGACGCTGGTCTTCTCCGACAGGCACCCCGTCGGCCTGGTAGATGAGAATGTCGGCGGCTTGGAGGATTGGATAGGTGAACAATCCCACATTGGCGCGTTCCGAGCCCTCGCGCTGAGTCTTGTCTTTGAATTGCGTCATGCGACCTGCCTCGCCGAAGCCGGTCTGGCACTGCAGTACCCAGGCAAGTTGGGCGTGGTCGGGCACGTGGCTTTGAACGAAGATCGTCGACCGTTGGGGGTCGAGGCCCACGGCCAGCAACTGGGCGAATGAGAGCAGGGTGCGCTGACGGAGCACGGTGGGTTCGTGCTCGACCGTGATCGCGTGCTGGTCGACGACACAGTAGAACGCATCGTGGGTCTCTTGGAGCTCCACCCAGCGACGGAGCGCCCCGTGGTAATTCCCCACCTGGAAACTGTCGGCCGTCGGCTGAATGCCCGAGAGCACGCGAGGCGGCACATTGCCGGATGCGGCCGAGGCCTCGGTCGGGGTCACCCGCTCATTCTGGCAGCGCTGCCGGAGGGACGATCAGCGGAGTCACCCGCAGTCGCGCAATCCGTCGGCCATCAAGTTCGGCGATTACGAGCCGATGGTCGTCGACATCGACGAATGCGCCCACGTCGGGCAGGCTGCCGAGGCGAGACACCACGAAGCCCGCTGCCGTCTCGTAGGGCCCGTCGGGCAGGGTTACACCTGTCTGCTCGGCGAAGTCCTCGAGGTTGAGCAGGCCATCGACATCGGTCGGCCTCTCGACACGTACCTCGTCGTACTCGTCGCGGATGTCGCCGATCAACTCCTCGACGAGATCTTCGAGGGAGACGATGCCGGCCGTGCCGCCGTACTCGTCGACGATGATTGCGAGGTGCTGGCGCTGGCGCCGCATCTCCGTTAGGGCCGGGATCAGCTCCTTGGTGCCGGGGAAGAAGATGACCTGCCGAGCGAGGTCTCCGACTCGGCCCCCGCGCTCGGCGGCTGCCGGGTGCAGGATCTCGCGGATGTGCACGACGCCGACCACGTTGTCGGCCGAACCGCGGATGACGGGATAGCGGGAATGAGGGGCGGAGGCTACCTCGCGGGCTGCATCGCCGATCGACATGCTCGCCTCGAGGAATGCTGTCTCCGTACGAGGAATCATCACCTCCTTGAGTTCACGGTCGCCGGCATCGAAGACGTCGTCTATGAGCGCCCTCTCCTCGGCCGTGAGCTCCTCGTGCGCGGCCACGATGTCGCGGAGTTCCTCGCCGGTGATCTGCTCCTTCGAAGTCTGCGGATTGCCTCCCAGAATGCGCACGATGCCGTTAGTGGACACCGACAGCAGCCAGATGAAGGGCCGGGTGATCCGCGCCAGGAAGTCGACGGGGACGGCGACGAGCAGGGCGGTGGACTCCGTGCGTTGAAGCGCGATGCGCTTGGGGACCAGTTCGCCGATCACCAGGGAGGCGTAGGCGATGACAACGGTCACGAGGATGAAGGCAACCGCCGATGCCCACGACTCCGCCAGCCCCCATGACTCGAGCATGGGTGCTAGCGAGGGAGCAATCTGTGCCGCACCGAAACCGGCCGAGATGAAGCCCGCCAGCGTGACCCCAACCTGCACAGCGGCAAGGAATCGATTGGGCTGGGCCTCCAGCGAGACGAGCACGCGGCCGCGCCTGCCACGGCCCGCAAGCCGCTCGACCTGGCTCTCGCGCAGGGAGACGAGCGCGATCTCAGCGGCGGCAAAGAAGCTGCCGATGAGGATGAACAGGACGACAAGGGCAATGCTTACCCATAAGTCGCTCACTCCACGAGGATACTGGTAGCGCTCTAGGAGAACGTCACCACGAGCGGGGCGTGATCGCTCCAGCGCTCCGCATAGGCCGCCGCCTTGCCGACCCAGGCGCCGGTCGAACGTCCCGCCAACCCGGGTGTGGCGACCTGGTAGTCGATGCGCCACCCCCCGTCGGTGTCGAACCCGCGGCCGCGCCAGGACCACCAGGTGTAGGGGCCGGGACCGTCACCGCCCCAGATCCGCCCGAGGTCATGCCAAGGGCCCGGCTTGTCCCTGCCGAGCCACAGGTCCAGGTAGGCACGCTCCTCGGGCAGGAAACCGGCCTTGTCACGATTCGCTCGCCAGTTCTTGATGTCGATCTCGCGTTGCGCGACGTTGAAGTCGCCGGTGATGAGAACGTGCCCCTTGGCGCGGCTCGCTCGCCGTCGTAGGGCCTCCATGCGACGCCCCATCGCGTTCAGAAAGCGAAACTTCTCCTCCTGCTTCGAAGTGCCGGCCTCGCCGGTGTGGACATAGGCGGAGACGACGGTCATGGGTCCGAACGGGGTATCGATGTCGGTCTCGATCCAGCGTCCTTGATGCTCGAACTCCGGCTCGCCAAGACCCTCGCGCACTGCCCGGGGCTGCGCCTTGGTCAAGACAGCGACACCGTTGCGTCCGAGGCTCTCGGACTCGCTGTGCGACACGTGGACATGGGCGAGGCGGCTCTCCGCCAACTGCTCGCGCACCTGTTCGTGCGTCGCACGGACCTCCTGCAGGCATATGACGTCAGCATCGAGATCGGCGAGCCACGAAAGACCTCCGCGTCGCGCGGCCGCGCGTATGCCATTGACATTGGCGGTGACCGTGGTGAACGGTCGGGACATGCCGGCCATGTGCGGGCTCAGGCCATCGCCTTCTGCAGGTTTTCGTCGATGGCGCTCAGGAAGCCCTGCGTGGTGAGGTGGGGCTGGTCGGGGCCGACCAGGACGGCGAGGTCCTTTGTCATCTTGCCCTGCTCCACCGTCGCGATGCATATGTGCTCGAGGGTTTGCGCGAAGGCCGAGACGTCGGGCGTGCCATCGAGTTTCCCACGGTGCTCAAGGCCTCGGGTCCAGGCGAAGATCGAGGCCACGGGATTGGTGGAGGTTGCCTCCCCGCGCCGGTGCCGGCGGTAGTGACGGGTCACGGTGCCGTGTGCCGCCTCCGCCTCGACCGTCCGGCCGTCAGGAGACATGAGAACGCTCGTCATGAGGCCCAGCGAGCCGAAGCCCTGGGCAACGGTGTCGGACTGAACGTCGCCGTCGTAGTTCTTGCACGCCCAGACGTAACCGCCCTCCCACTTCAAGGCACTGGCCACCATGTCGTCGATCAGGCGGTGCTCGTAGGTGAGGCCGGCCACCTCGAACTCGGCCTTGAACTCCGCGTCGAAGACCTCGGCGAAGATGTCCTTAAAGCGCCCGTCGTACGCCTTGAGAACGGTGTTCTTGGTCGACATGTAGACGGGGAAGGTGCGGGCGAGGCCGTAGCGGAACGACGCGCGGGCGAAGTCGCGAATCGAGTCATCGAGGTTGTACATCCCCATCGCCACGCCGGACCCCGTGAAGTCGAAGACGTCAAACTCCATGGGAGCGCTGCCGTCGGCGGGCGTGAAGGTCATGGTCAAGGTGCCGGCACCGGGCACCTTGAAGTCGGTTGCGCGGTATTGATCGCCGAAGGCGTGACGCCCGACGATGATGGGCTTGGTCCATGTCGGCACCAGCCGGGGAATATTGCCGATGATGATGGGCTCGCGAAAGATGATCCCGCCGAGGATGTTGCGAATCGTGCCGTTGGGTGACTTCCACATCCTCTTGAGGCCGAACTCCTCGACTCTGGCCTCGTCCGGCGTGATGGTCGCGCACTTGACGCCCACGCCGTACTGCAAGATCGCATTGGCCGCATCGATGGTGACCTGGTCGTCGGTCGCGTCGCGGTATTCGATGCCCAGGTCGTAGTACTTCAGGTCGATGTCGAGGTAGGGCAGGATCAGCTGGTCCTTGATGAACTGCCAGATGATGCGCGTCATCTCGTCGCCATCGAGTTCGACAACCGGATTCACAACCTTGATCTTGGCCACCGCTCGGCTCGCTTTCGTTTCGGGAAGTGCTGCTTGGCGTTTGAGTGGATTAGAGCAGCCCCAGGGCGCGAACGGCATCGCGCTCCTCGATCAGCTCAGCCACCGATGCGTCGATTCGCGCACGCGAAAACTCATCGACCGAGAGATCGGGGACGACCTGCCAGTCGCCACCGACCGACGTGCACGGGACGCCGGAGATGATGCCCTCAGGAATCCCGTAGGAGCCGTCGGAGGGTAGGCCGACGGAGACCCAGTCACCTGCATCCGTGCCCTGCACCCAGTCGCGAAGGTGGTCGATGGCCGCATTGGCGGCCGATGCGGCCGATGAAGCACCACGCGCATCGATGATGGCGGCGCCGCGCTTGGCGACGGTGGGGATGAAGGTGTCGGCCACCCAGGCCTCATCGCCCACGACGTCGAGTGCAGGCTTGCCGCCAACGGTCGCGTGGGTGATGTCGGGGTACTGCGATGCGGAGTGATTGCCCCATACGGTGACCCGCTTGATCTGCGAAACCGGCGTGCCCGTGCGATTGCAAACCTGGCTCACGGCGCGGTTGTGGTCAAGGCGCATCATGGCCGTGAAGCGCTCCCTGGGGATGTCGGGGGCGTGGGATTGGGCGATGAGGGCATTGGTGTTGGCGGGGTTGCCCACAACGAGGATTCGCACGTCATCGGCGGCCCCGGCATTGAGCGCATCGCCCTGGGGCTTGAAGATCCCTCCATTGGCCTCGAGCAGTTCGCGGCGCTCCATGCCCGGGCCGCGCGGGCGCGCGCCGACAAGGAGGGCGACATTGACCCCTTCGAACGCCGCCCGCGGATCGTCGGTGATGTCGACACCGGCCAGGGTCGGGAAGGCGCAGTCATCGAGTTCCATCGCGGTGCCCTCGGCAGCCTTCAGTGCCGGCGTGATCTCCAGCAGGCGTAGGCGGACGGGTGTGTCGGGACCGAGCATGGCACCGGACGCGATGCGAAAGAGCAACGCGTAGCCGATCTGCCCGGCCGCACCGGTGACGGCCACGTTGACAGGGGTACGGGACACGGGTGACCTCCCAGTCGACGAGAAATCTCGACGTCAAGACATCTTCGGAAGGAGGCTAGTCGGCTGTCGTGACGGCAGCGCGCCCGGGGTGGCGTCGCTCAGGCGGGCGGCGGCACCCACGAGGCGAACACGGTGAGGGTCACGCCCAGCAGCCCGAGGACGACGAGGTCGACGGTGCGCGAGCGGACAGCCAGCAGGCCGATGTGGTCGGCCGGGAGCAGCAGCCGGAGGGCGAAGGCGAGTAGCACGCTCGCCGCAAGCACGAGCGAGCCGAACCGGAAGCGATCGAGCGCGACGATGACGAGGGCGGAGACGACGCCCAAGAGGACCAACGCCAGCGGCCACTGGCGCCACCACCGACGCCTACGCGTGCGCAGGCGGTGGACGGAAGCCAGCCCCTCACTGCTCACCGCTCGGCCGCCTCCACGACATTGGCCAGCAGCATCGCGCGTGTCATCGGCCCGGTGCCGCCAGGCATGGGAGCAAGCCACCCAGCCACCTCAGCGCAGGCGGGATCGATGTCGCCGAGCAGGCCCGCCTCCGTGCGGGTGATGCCCACGTCAACGAGCGCGGCTCCAGGCTTGACCATGTCGGGCGTGATGAAGTGCGGCACACCAGCTGCTGCGACCACGATGTCGGCGCGCCGTAAGTGTGCGGCCACGTCACGTGTCGCGGTATGGCACAGGGTGACCGTGGCGTTTTCGGATTTGCGCGTGAGCAGGAGTCCCAGGGGGCGCCCGACTGTCACGCCTCGACCCACGACGCAGACTTCCGCCCCGGCGATGGGCACGTCGTAGGCCCGCAGCAGTTCGACGATGCCGCGCGGCGTGCATGGCAGTGGGGCGTCCACGCCCAGCACGAGACGGCCAAGACTCATAGGGTGGAGACCATCGGCATCCTTGTCGGGGTCCATCAGCTCGAGCACGTGGTTGCTATCGAGGCCCTTGGGAAGAGGCAACTGGACGATGTAACCCGTGACGGCCGGATCTTCGTTGAGGCGGTGAACCGCCCTCTCGACATCGTCCTGCGAGGAGGATTCCGGCATGTCTACGCGGATCGAGGCGATACCCACCTCCGCGCAGTCGCGGTGCTTGCCCGCAACGTAGGCATGGCTTCCGGGATCGTCGCCGACCAAGACGGTTGCAAGCCCCGGATGGATCCCTCGATCCCTGAGCGCGGCCACCCGAACGGCGAGTCGATCCTTGACCGCCTGTGCGGTCGCCTTGCCATCGAGAATGGTGGCGGTCATGAGACCAACCTAGTGACTCCTGGATCGTCGGCCGCGCAGGGCAGGGAGCGCGCCGATCGCCACGGCACTGGCGGCCAGCAGCACGCCGAGCACCAGGGTGAGGTGGAAGGCTGCCCCCTGCGTGGGAGCCACCCAGTCCAGCAGGAGCGCTCCGGCGAGCTGTCCGGTGATGGACAGTAGGGCGAAGACCAGCACGCCCAGTCGCTGCACGACCCAGGCCGCTGTTGCGATGAAGAGCACGCCGATCGCGCCGCCGGCGTAGATCCACCATGGTCCATCGGGAAGGGGCACCGGGTCGTAGTCCGTCAATCCCCAGGCCACGCCGAGGGCAGCTCCGAGTATCGCGCACCCGAAGGTGAAGTTGACCCATGCGGCTGAGAAGTTGTTTCCTGCGGCGGCCCCGACGCGTCCGTTGATTGCCTGCTGCACGGCTATGGCGAGGCCGGCAATGCCCGCTGCTGCGATGGCGGGTACGGACGCGACCCCTGGTTCGGTCAGCCGGCCGGAGACGGCCACCAGCACGGCCAAGACCGCGAGCACCGCAGAGACGACCCGAGCACCGGTGATCGCCTGCTTGCCCGCGGGGCCGAGGCCCACTCGATCGACCACCAGGCTGTTGGCGCTCTGCCCCGCGACTACTGCCACCGTGAAGATCGCCACCCCCACGATGGGTACCGTCACGCTCTGCACGCACACGAAGAAGGCACCCAGGAACCCGCCCATCACCTGCCACGGTCGAAGTGCGCCGGTACGCACGGCCGCGATGACCTGGGCGACGCCATTTCGTACGGGCCTGGAAGCGATCAGCAGGAGCGTGAGCAGGATCCAGCCGCTGCTGAAACTGACGACGGCCGCCTCGATGCCATTGCCCGTGACGGCCGAGAGCTCGCCATTGAGCCTCGACTGAAGTGCTGTCAGCGCACCGACGACGAGTGCAGCGACTCCCGCGATCGTTGCGGCGTCGCGTCGCCGATCGGCGCTGGTGCCGAGGGAGGGCGGCGGGGATGGCTCTGCGGACCCACCGCCTCGATGCTCGTCAGCCATGTGTTCAGTGGAAGAAGTGACGTGTGCCGGTGAAGTACATCGTGGCGCCGGCTTCCTCGGCGGCCGCGATGACCTCGTCATCACGCACGGAGCCCCCCGGTTGGACGATCGCTCGAATGCCAGCATCGAGGAGGACCTGGAGTCCGTCAGGGAAGGGGAAGAAAGCATCCGATGCCGCCACCGCCCCCTGCACGCGATCCTCACCCGCGCGAGAGACGGCTAGCCGGGCGGCATCGACCCGATTGACCTGGCCCATTCCGATGCCAACGGCCGCGCCGTCCCTGGCGAGAAGGATGGCGTTGGACTTCGGCGCGCGCACGGCACGCCAGGCGAAGGCCAGATCGCGCATGGTTCCAGCGTCGACGGCCTCACCGCAGACCAGGCGCCACGTCGCGGGATCGTCGCCAGCGGCTCCGAGGTCATCCGCCGACTGCAGGAGGACTCCCCCGGCAATGGCACGCAATTCGACCCAACCCGACGCGGGCCGAGGCTCCGCCCGGAGGACGCGCAGGTTCTTGCGCTCGCGCAGCATGTCGAGCGCATCATCGTCGTAGTCGGGCGCGACGACGACCTCAGTGAAGACGTCGGCCATGTCACGGGCCATCTCCGCGGTGACGGTGGCGTTGGCGGCGACCACCCCGCCGAAGGCAGAGACCGGATCGGTGGCAAAGGCCTTGCGATAGGCAGCGGCGATGTCTGCCCCGATCGCGATGCCGCAGGGATTAGCGTGCTTGATGATGGCGACGGCGGGCTCGGCGTAGTCGTAAGCAGCACGTCGGGCCGCATCCGCATCCACGTAGTTGTTGTAGGACATCTCCTTGCCGTGGAGCTGCTCCGCGCGAGCAAGGGCCGGGCGAGAGAAGTCAGCGGCGTAGACCGCAGCGCGCTGATGGGGGTTCTCGCCGTATCGAAGCACCGCCTGGCGCTCCCAGGCCTGGCCCAGCCACGAAGGGAGGCCCTCCCCATCGGGGTCGGGCGCCACGACAGTGCCCATCCAGGAGGCGACCGCTATGTCGTAGGAGGCAGTGTGCGCGAAGGCCTCGGCCGCCAGGCGTTGCCGCTGCTCGAGCGTGAACCCGCCATCGTCGAGCGCCGCGAGGACGTCGCCATAGCGATCAGGGGAGACAACCACGGCGACATTGGCATGATTCTTCGCCGATGCCCGCACCATGGCAGGCCCGCCAATGTCGATCTGCTCGATGCAGTCGTCGGACGACGCACCTGACGCCACCGTGCTCGTAAACGGATAGAGGTTGACCACGACGAGTTCGAAGGGCGCAATGCCGAGCTCCTCGAGTTGCTCTCGATGCTCGGGGAGCCGCAAGTCGGCGAGCAGTCCGGCGTGTACGCGCGGATGCAGTGTCTTGACGCGCCCGTCGAGGCATTCGGCGAAGCCGGTCACCTCAGACACCGGCGTGACCGGCACCCCGGCCTCCTCGATACGCGCAGCGGTCGATCCCGTGGAGACGATCTCGACTCCGGCTTGGTTCAGCGACACGACGAGATCGGCGAGGCCGGACTTGTCATAGACGGAGACCAGCGCACGCTTGATCCGCCGACGGTCGATGTCCTCGCTCACGGGATCGTCACCCTCCTGCCATCGACGGTGCACCCCTCGGAGCACAAGCGGGTCACGATATCCACCAGGAGGCGCCGTTCGACGACCTTGATGCGCTCATGCACCGCTTCGACGTCGTCGTCGGTGCCGACGTCGACCGCCGCCTGGCCGAGGATCGGCCCGGTGTCGACGCCGGCGTCGATCAGGTGCACCGTGCAGCCCGTGACCCGCACGCCGTAGTCGAGGGCGTCACGGACGCCGTGGGCGCCGGGGAAGGCCGGGAGCAGTGCCGGATGCGTATTGACGATGCGCTGCGAAAAGGCCGACAGGACCGCGCCTCCCAGGATGCGCATGAAACCCGCGCACACGACCCAGTCGGGCGACCAGTCAGCGATTCCGTGGGCTAGGGCGGCATCCCAGGCCGAACGGTCCGGGAAGTCGCGGGGATCGACCACGAGCGTGGGGATGTCACGAGACCGCGCTCGCACGAGACCCTGCGCCTCTGGACGGTCGGCAACGACGCCCACGATCTGGAAGGCGTGCTGGTCGGCATCGAGGAGTGCCTGCAGATTGCTACCGGCGCCGGAGACAAGGACGACGATGCGAGCAGGCACGGGGTGAGCCTAGCGGCGCGGAAGGTGGATGCGTCGTGCGCTAGCGGACAGCGCGCGTGCGAACGACGATGTCGCCCGCGAATCGATCGGCGTATCCGCGCAGTCGACCCGATATGTCCCAGAGGGGGGAGAGGCCGACCACCAGCGTCACCAGCCACGCGAAGCCGCCGACGTAGGGTGCGAAACCCAGGGCGCCCGCGATGCCGTAGAGCAGCAGCCAGCGGCGCAGCGAGACACCCCACCCGGGGGCCTTGCCGGTGTCCGCGCGCACGCACTTGATACCCACGAGCGCCCCTCCGATCGTGCGTCCGAAGAGCGCCATCAGGGGTACGACGTAAAGGGCGGTGAGGATGACTAAGACGAGCAGGGGCAGCCACGTCATCTGCTGGGTGCCAGCGATGATCGTGCGGGCCCCTTCTGCGTCGATGCGCACCTGCGCGGTGCTGGGCGTGATGGTGGTGATCAGCGAGCTCAACGCCCCCGCCGCGAACAGCAGGATGAGCAGGTCGATCACCGCCCCGGTGACGCGTCGCGACATCGGGGCGGTAACGAACCGGGGCCTCGACGCCGAGGCTGCTCGCCTCGAGCGAGTGCGCGGGGCTGGTGCTCGGGTACTAGCCACCGGCCACGTCCGGGACGGGCTCGAGAACGGGGGCGCGCGTGCGCGACGGCCAAACGACCACGGCCAGCGAGCCGACGAGCAACAGCACGGTGGTGGCCAGCCCCAAGACCAGGGGCGACGGTCCGAGGTCGGCGAGGCGTGAGGATCCGAGGCTGCCCGAGGCGAGCAAGCCCAGTAGGGCCATCGCGGCTCCGGCGACAACGGCCGACAGGGCGGCCAGGCCGGCGCCGGCGCCGCCCACCCGATCGCGGCGGCGCAGGAGCCAACCGCACGCCGCACCTGCCAAGAGCCCGACGGCGGGCAGAGCGATGCCGAAGGCGGGCGCCTCGGACGGCAACGCGGCGAGGAGCGGAAGCCCGGGGACGGTCGTGGCCGGGACGTCGGACAGTGGAGCGATGACGTGACCCTCGCCGATGGCGAATCCGGGGCCGAGGAGGTAGGCCGTCGCCCACACGCAGACGACCGGGAGGTAGGCCAGGGAGAGGACGGTGAGGAGAACGGCCCCGGCCACATCGGGTTGGAGGCGGCCAAGCAGCAGGCCCACGTCGGGCATGTGCAGCAGGATAGACACGGCGACCGCGATCGCTCCCGCCGATAGCAGCAGGAGCGTGCCGACCATGGCGGCAGCCACCACGTCGTGGAGAACAGGGACAGTGCGCAGAGCCCCCGGCACCGACGTACGAAGCGAGACGAACGCCGCGATGACGAAGCCCAGCATCATGCACACGAGCAGGGCGCGCAGTGGTGCGACATCGAGATTGCGGCATACGAGCGCAACGAGTGCTGCGATGAAGCCGTAGGTGACCGCCGTGGCTCCCGCGACAGCCAGCGCCTCGCCTCGACGACCGGCGGATGATGCGTTGGCGGCCCACCGGGATGCGGCGACGAGGAGCGCCATGCTGATGAGTCCGAAACCCCAGGGCAGCAGCGTGATGCTGACTCCCTGGATGACCGGCGACAGCCCCTGCCCGGCAAGCCACGCCCCGCCCGCCGTCTCGATCATGGTGGCGGCATGGAGGTCTGCGGCGGGGGCGAGCATCCACGCGATGAGGGTGACGAAACCCAGGGCCATCAGCGGAACGCCGGCAGCCACGGCTCCGGCAATGCCCCCCGCGACGATCAATGGCAGGGGCGCATCAGCCTCTCGGCGACCTCGCTTGGGAGCGGCCCGGCGGGGCGACGAGGCCGCCGCCATCGAGCCCTGACGCGCACCGTCGGGCGTCCGCGCCCGTCGCGCGGCAGACGGGGGCCGACCGGTGTCCAGACTCACCGAACTAGCCTCGCAGTCACCACCGCGCGATTCGGGGAACGGCACGCCCATGCGTCCCACCCATCACACAGGTGAGGGAGGCGGTGAGGACGCGAACCGAGGCGCGGCTAGCCGCGCAGGATCGCGCGCAGGAGGCGGGCCGTCTCGCTGGGTGTCTGGCCCACCTGCACGCCTACCGCCTCGAGGGCAGCCTTCTTGGCCGCCGCCGTGCCGGAGGACCCTGACACGATCGCTCCCGCATGGCCCATGGTCTTGCCCTCGGGTGCTGTGAAGCCGGCTACGTATCCGACCACCGGCTTGGTCACGTTGTCGGCAATGAATGCGGCAGCCCGCTCTTCGGCGTCGCCGCCGATCTCGCCGATCATGACGATGGCCTCGGTCGCGGGATCCTCCTGGAACGCCGCGAGGCAGTCGACGTGGGTCGTCCCGATGATCGGGTCTCCACCAATGCCTACGCACGTGGTGAAGCCGATGTCATTGAGCTCGTACATCATCTGGTACGTCAGGGTTCCCGACTTCGACACCAGTCCGATCGGCCCCGGCCCGGTGATGTCCGCCGGGATGATGCCGGCGTTGGACTGTCCGGGTGAGATGATTCCGGGGCAGTTGGGACCGATGATGCGCGTGGCTGCGGAGTTGACGGCGTACTGGAAGAACACAGCGGTGTCATGCACGGGAATCCCCTCGGTGATCACCACGCAGAGAGGGATTTCGGCGTCGACAGCCTCCTCAACCGCAGCCTTCGCGAAACGCGGGGGCACGAACACCACCGAGACGTTGGCACCTGTCGCGTCCATCGCCTCGCGAACGTCGCCGTAGACGGGAATGCCGTCGATCTCCTGCCCTCCCTTGCCGGGAGTTACGCCAGCCACGACGCTCGCGCCGCTGGCCACCATGCGACGCGTGTGCTTGGTGCCCTCGGAGCCGGTCATGCCCTGCACGAGGATGCGACTTTCAGCGTTGAGCCAGATCGTCATGCTGCACCTGCCGCGGCGAGCTGGGCGACACGTCGCGCCGCATCGTCCATCGTCTCGACCATCTCGACGAGCGGATGGTTGAACTCCGTCAGGATGCGTCGGCCTTCCACCGCGTTGTTGCCATCGATGCGGCAGACGATCGGCTTCGTCACCGGAGCTCCGCGCTGGGCGAGAGCACCCACGGCCTGGATGATTCCATTTGCCACCGCGTCACATGAAGTGATGCCGCCGAAGACATTGACGAACACTGCGCGTACGCCGGGGTCGTCGAGAACGATGTCGAGCCCATTGGACATGACCTCGGCACTGGCACCCCCGCCGATGTCGAGGAAATTCGCGGGACGAATGCCCCCGAACTCCTCACCGGCGTAGGCCACGACGTCGAGGGTGCTCATGACCAGGCCGGCACCATTGCCGACGATGCCAACTTGACCGTCGAGCTTGACGTAGTTGAGGTCGAATTCCTTCGCGCGCAACTCGATGGGGTCGATCTCGTCGCGATCGACGAGATCGGCGTGGGCCGCATGACGGTAGTGGGCGTTGTCGTCGAGGGTGACTTTGCCGTCGAGGGCCAGCACCCGGCCGTCCCCGCTGAGGACGAGCGGGTTCACCTCGACGAGAGTGGCATCCTCCTGAACCAGGACCCGCCACAGCTTCACGAGTACGTCGGCCACCTGATCGCGGATGGTGGGCGGGAAGCCAGCCGCCTCGGCGATGGCGAGTGCCTTCGCTCCATCCACGCCGGCGAGCGCATCGATGCGAATCAACGCGAGTGCATCGGGCCGGGTAGCCGCCACCTCCTCGATATCGACACCGCCTTCGACGCTCGCCATGGCGAGGAAGGCGCGGTTAGCACGGTCCAGGAGAAAGGAGACGTAGTACTCCTCGGCGATGTCGGTGGCCTCGGTGACCAAGACCTTGCGTACGACGTGACCCTTGATGTCCAGGCCGAGGATGTCCTGTGCGCGTGCCTGAGCCTCATCAGGCGTGGCTGCCAGCTTGACGCCGCCCGCCTTGCCACGTCCGCCCGTCTTGACCTGGGCCTTGACGACGACGGCTGAACCGATCTTGCGGGCGGCCTCGTGCGCGGCATCCGGTGTCGAGCACACCTCGCCGGGCGTCACGGGTATGCCATGGGCGCCAAAGAGATTCTTTGCCTGGTATTCGTAGAGGTCCACCGTGCATCCTTCGCATCAAGACGAGCGACGGGAGCCTACTGAGGCGGGGGTCGCATCAAGACGAGGGGACGGCGTCGAGGCTGTCAGCGACCGTCCGAGTGCCAGCTACGAGCCGACCGCCGCCGACACGTCGACGTGCACCCAGTCGACGATCTCCTGCATGGGCGTGCCCGGCCCGAAGACCTTCGCGACGCCCATCCGGGTCAGAGCCGGAATGTCAGCAGCGGGGATGATCCCGCCGCCGAACACCACGATGTCGGCGGCATCACGGGCCCGGAGCTCATCCATGAGTTCCTCGAAGAGCACCAGGTGCGCGCCTGAGAGAACGGACACCCCGATGGCGTCGGCATCCTCCTGGAGCGCCGTCTCGACGATCTGCTTCGGAGTCTGGTGCAGGCCGGTGTAGATGACCTCGAATCCGGCATCGCGAAGGGCACGCGCCACGACCTTGGCGCCACGATCATGGCCATCAAGACCGGGCTTGGCCACGACGACACGCAGGGGGGCGGCCATGGTGCTCCCTTCGGTTGAACGACCCCAGGGTACGAGGTGACATCCGACCGGCGACATTCCCTTTGCCAGGGGGGCTATTCGCGCGGCGCGGGGTTAGCCTCTGCACCTGTCATCGGGCACCTGCCGCTACCTGTCGACGGCCGAGTCATTCGCGAGATCGGCACGGCGTTGGCCACGCTGGACCCGCAGCCGCCTGACTATGAACACATTCGGACTTAATGGTCATAGATTGATTTCAGCCTCACAAGCCCCAGACAAGTTCGTCTGAGATGCCCCTGGGCTGATAGGTACATCTTGTGCGTCGTTTCGCCCTGCCGCTCTTGGCCGCCGCCGCACTGGTCCTGGCCCAGGGGGCCCTCGTGCTCTCCTGGGGCGCCGCCTCCCTGGCGAGCACCCCGGCGGGTGCCCAGCCGCGGGGCCAGACCGGCGCCGGCGGCGCTGGTGCTCCGCTGACCGCCGCCCTCGTCGACCCCGGTGATCCAGCCCTCGACGGATCGGCCGGCACGGCACTGATCGCGTCGATCGCTGCGGTACGCGCCCTTGCCGATGCGTCATCGACGACGTCGACCCGGGCGAAGGATGTGCCCGAACCCGAACTCCCCGACTACAGCTATCCCGTGACGTGGGGAACTCCCGTGACCGGCAAATTCGGCGCCCAAGGACCCGAGTGGCCCGGAGGGCACGCGGGCATGGACTTCAATGGCGAGACGGGCGACCCCATCTTTGCGGCCACCGACGGACGCGTCACCTACGCGGAGTTCAACTACGGGGGTTACGGCAACCTCATCATGATCATGCGCAAGGACGGCACTCAGACGCGATACGCGCATCTGTCCAAGATCCTCGTCGATGTGGGCGACCGCGTCGAGGCTGGCGAGACCATCGGGCGCATGGGCAACACCGGCAACTCCTTCGGTTCGCACCTGCACTTCGAGGTGCGCGTAGGTCCGGTGCCCACTCCGGTCGACCCCAACAGCCTCTGGACAGGCTCCAAGCCCGGGATTCCCGGCAAGCCGCCCAAGTGGGCGTGCCAGAAGTACGGCTGCTGACCTAGAGTTTTTCGACCGGCGCGTAGCGCAGCAGCAGCCTCTTGGTGCCGGCCGTGCCGAAGTCGATGGTCGCCTCCGCCTTGTCGCCCACCCCGGCGGTTTGCACCACCGAGCCCATGCCAAACGTTTTGTGGACAACTCGGTCTCCCACGGCAAGTGCTACGACCGGACGCGTGCCTCCGGTGGGCTGGGGTCGCGCAGAGACCGAACCGGCGGGGCGCGTCGGTGATGCACCCGACCATGCTGTGGCCACCGGCTCCTCCCTGCGTGACTCGATGAGCTCGGGCGGGATCTCGTCGAGGAAGCGTGACGCGGGGTTGTAAGAGGGCGCACCCCAGGCCGAACGCACGACAGAGCGAGTGAGGTAGAGGCGCTCGCGCGCACGCGTGACGCCGACATAGGCCAGTCGCCGTTCCTCTTCGAGCTCGCTCTCCGAACCCAGCGACCTGATGTGAGGAAAGACGCCGTCTTCCATGCCGGTCAGGAAGACGACCGGGAATTCCAAACCCTTGGCGGTGTGCAACGTCATGAGCGTGACGACTCCATCGTCGTCGTCGGGGATTTCATCGGCATCGGCGACCAGCGACACCCGCTCGAGGAAACCGGCAAGGGTCGCTTCTTCGTTGTCGCGCTCGAACTCGACCGCTACCGACTCAAGCTCGGCGAGGTTCTCAAGACGTGTCTCGTCTTGGGGATCATGAGAGGCCTGCAACTCAGCGATGTAGCCCGTCTGCTCCAGGGCTGCCTGAAGGACGGTGGCAGGGCCCGCTCCTGACTCGACAAGCGTGCGCAGGTCGGTGAGCAGTCGCGCGAATGACTCCACCTGGGTGAGGGACCTTGTCGCAAGCCCGGGCACGTCAGCCGCTCGATCGAGGGCGGCGCCGAAGGAGATGCGGTCGCGTCGAGCGAACGACTCGATCGCCTCCTCCGCTCGATCGCCGATACCGCGCTTGGGGACATTGAGAATGCGCCGTACGGAGACGTCGTCGTCGGGATTGGCGATCGCTCGGAGGTAGGCGATGGCATCGCGGACCTCTCGACGCTCGTAGAAGCGCACGCCTCCCACCACGGTGTAGGGCAGGCCGACCCGGATCAGGATCTCCTCGACCGCCCGGGACTGGGCATTGGTGCGATAGAAGATGGCGATATCTGCCGGCCGAAGGCCGGCCTCGTCACTGAGAGCGTCGATCTCGTCGGCGATGAAGCGCGCCTCATCATGCTCATCGTCGGCGACATAGACCACGATGGGCTGGCCGGCGCCCTCCTCGGTCCACAGGCGCTTCGGGCGGCGGCCGGTGTTGCGCGAGATCACGCGATTGGCCGCATCCAGGATCGTCTGAGTCGATCGATAGTTCTGCTCGAGCACCACGGTGCGAGCGTCGGGGAAGTCGCGCTCGAACTCCTCGATGTTGCGAATGGTCGCTCCCCGGAAGGCGTAGATCGACTGGTCGGCATCGCCGACGACGCACAACTCGGCCGCCGGGATGCCGTCGCTGCCATCGCCGACGAGTTCGCGGACCAAGACGTATTGCGCGTGGTTGGTGTCTTGGTATTCGTCGACGAGCACGTGCCGGAAACGGCGGTGGTAGTGCTCGGCCACGTCTGGATACAGCCGAAAGAGTGCGACCGTGGAACTGATCAGGTCGTCGAAGTCGAAGGCGTTGGCCCTGCGCAGCCTCCGCTGGTATTCGGCATAGGCCTCGGCAAGGACCTGGTCGGCCGGTGATTCGGCCGTGCGCACGAAGGTCTCCTCGTCGATGAGCTCGTTCTTCAGGTGCGAGACGCGGGCCGACATGGCTCGCGGAGGGAATCTCTTGGGGTCGACCTCGAGGTCGCGCAAGACCATCGACATGAGTCGCTGGGAGTCGGCGGCGTCGTAGATCGAAAAGGACGTGGATACGCCCAGGCGTCCGGCCTCGCGTCGCAGGATGCGCACGCAGGCCGAGTGAAAGGTCATCACCCACATGGCTCGCGATGGAGGACCGACCAGGGCCGTGACTCGGTCAGCCATCTCTCGGGCTGCCTTGTTGGTGAACGTGATCGCGAGGATCTCGCTCGGGCTAACGTCGTCTTCGCGGATCAGGTGAGAGATGCGCTGCGTGAGGACCCTGGTCTTGCCAGACCCGGCACCGGCAACGATGAGCAGGGGGGTGCCCCGATGTGTGACCGCGTCGCGCTGAGCAGGATTGAGATCGGACACCGGCTGATGGTACGGCCGGACTGCGACAACGCCGGAGGTCAGGGGACGACGATCCGGACGTTGCCATTCATGTGGACGGCAAGGATCTGCTCGAGCCCCGGCGCCGACTGGTAGGTCACGAACCACCGCAGCACCCCGAAGTCCGGCGGGGCCGAGGTGGCTCGCATGAGTTGCAGGCCCACCAGGGGGTTCTCGAGAGGGAATTGGTCGCTGTGGCCCCGGCGGTAGTCCTGCGCCAGGCGCAGGGCCTTCTCGGCGCTGATGCGCGGTGACTGCACGCCCAGGCTGCCGATCTGGGTGATCGGAGCGAAGTCGACCGATCGGTAGCACAGGCCGCGATAGGCCAATTGCAAGCGTGCCGACGTCTTGTCGCGCCCGGGCGTGCTCACGATGACGCGGTAGCTGACGATGTTGTCAATCAGGCCGCTCGCGTCGGTCGGCGGGACACTGGCCGAGGACGGTGCCAGGAGCTCTACCTCCAGTGGGCTGACTCGCGTGACCGTGGCCTTAGCGCCGTACTCCTTGCGCACAAATCGATCCAGGTTGATTGATGACACCTGCCGATCAGCCTTCGACATGAGGACGTCCACGTCGCCGGTCCATCCGCAGACGTGGACAGTGGCGGCAGCGGGAGCGGCGGCTGCGACAGATGCCGCGAGAGCCGCGGCGGCGGCCCCGGCAATGGTCCCCCTGATCACCGACGCTCCACGAATGCCCTAGCGCAGGTAGGCGACGACGCGCGCGTCGACACCGAGGTCACCCGTGACGGTGCGCCGCAGCGTGCCCTTGGCATCGAGCGGCACGATGACCAGGCCGGAGATCGATGATTGGCGCGGAACGACCATGGACGGAGTGGCCGGCGCAGCCAGCGACCAGAAGACGACCGAACCGCCCTTCCTCGCCGCCGTCACACGCACCTGCAGGACAGCGGCGATAGCGCCCTCGACGGCCGACGAGAACTTCGGCTCCGACAGTCCGACCGAACGAACCTTGGCGCCCCGCTCGTGCTCGCCCAGGACAGTGCCCAGGGTGGTGCGCTTGGCGCGCACAGTGGTCGGCGTGACAGGGATCAGCAGCGATCCGAGTTCAGGCGTGCGCACGGCAGAGGCCTGGACGGCAAGGATGACGTCGACTGGGCCACGTCCGGTGTTGACGACCGTGACCCGGCCTTCGGAGTCGAGTGCGGCGAGGAACGTCGTGGTGACGGTGTCCTTGCGGCGATAGGGCAGCACGGGCGTTGCCTCGGTGCGCTTGTCGCCGGTGCGGCGGAGCACGATCTGGCCCATCTGACTGGCGCCAGTCGCCGTCACGGTGATCAGGGCTCCTGCCGGGGGCCCACCGCTGGTCGACGCCTTGCCGACATCGATGACCCGCTTTTCACCCGGCTGGACGGGCTGCTTCAGGACCGTCGTGTCGTAGACGACGTCGTTGGCGTGGGTAAGGAGTCGGCCGCCCACACCGGCAGCCGCTTCCGGCGTGACGAAGTAGCCGACTAGATCGGCAACGACGTGGGTCGCACCCGAATCTGTCGTGAAGGCGACGGTGCCATCGGCACCGACCGGCAGGATCGTCACCACGTCGCGTCGCACGTTGACATCCACCGAGTCCAAGGACCCGTTGACCGCGGTGCGCAGCGTCGCGGGTGAGTTGGAGCCGACAGTTGCGACGCGCAGTGCCACCGCGCGTACGCCCCCTGGCGGCACGCCCTTGCGGTTGGCAAGGTCGAGCACGATAGGGGATCCAGGACCGCCACTGGACCGCGCCGCGAGTCGGCAGGCTTGGCCGCTGACACCGCGGCCGGTGCGGGTGTCGAGGATGCGCTCGGGGGCCACGGGCAGGTAGTCGAGACCGTCTCCAGGATCGATCGGCGTGGACGACGGGGTGCGCGAGCTGGAGCAGAAAGGGGCCGGGCTGGGGGTGCCGCCCCAGAAGCTGGTCTGGCCCGCTGCACCGTCCCAGGACAGCGACAGGTGGATGTGATCGCGGTGGCAGTAGGTGTCGTAGGCCGAACCGGGCGTGCTGTAGCAGCCCTTCAGCTCGGTCCAACGCCGGGTGTAGGACTCCCAGATCTCGTCTCCCCAGCCGATGTACATGACACCGAGTCGACGCGCCATCGCGAATTCATTTCCGTTGGCATCGGTGGCAAGCAGCCAGTTGAGGAAAGACTTGGCCTGGGCATTCTGCTCGGGAATCCTCTGGGAGATCATCCAGTCAACCGCGCGGCCTTCCTTGTGCTCGCTGCGCCCACCCTGGTTGCAGTCGCGGGGGATCCAGATACTGGAGGCATCGACGTAGGTCGCACGGATCAGCGCGGCCAGCTTCTCCGAACCTGGCTTGGGGTCAGGAGAGCAGATGTATTGGCCCTGGTAGCTGGGGAGCGGGTCGATCTCGACCGGGAGGTTGGCGGGCAGGGCAGGAGCGGGCGGGATGGGGACGTCCTTGGCGGGGTCCTTCTTCTTAGAGTCGTCCTTGTGGGGGGTGCGGTCCTTGCCAATGCCCGACGGATTGTCCTTTGAGGGAGGCGCATGGCCGTGGTGGTGGCCGTGGTCGTCGAGGGGCCCGGCCGAGGTGACGTCGCTCGGTGTGTGATCGGCCTCGCCTATGGGTGATGCCTGGGCCGGCGGGGCCACGAGCAGTGCTCCGGCGAGCCCGACCGCTCCCAGCGCCGCAACGGTGGCCGGTAGCGCCCGTTTGACTGCTCCACGACTCCTGCTTGCGAGCGTCGCGTGCGGGCGGCCGAAGCGCCCCGGGTGGGCAAACACGCCCTCCACGATAGCCTCTAAGACCCGGGGAGCCCCTCGTGGAACGCGTGTTTCCCCAGGGAACTCCGACACGAAGCCCTTCTACATCACGACCTAGCCCTGGAGACCGCGTGCTCGACACGACCCCGGCCGACCCCGTGGAGCGGGCCCTGGTGGTCACGGCCCACCCCGACGACGTCGACTTCGGCGCCGCGGGCACCGTGGCCCAGTGGGTGCAGGGGGGCACCCAGGTCGCCTATTGCATCGTTACCGACGGTGACGCGGGTGGTTTCGACCCCGCCGAAGCCAGGTCCGAGATCCCGCGCATTCGCCGAGCCGAGCAGGTGGCCGCGGCCGCTGCCCTGGGCGTTACCGATGTTTGCTTCCTGGGGTATCGGGACGGCGAACTCGAGGTGTCGCACGGGCTAAGACGCGACATCAGTCGAGTGATCCGTCAGGTGCGTCCCCAGCGCATGCTCATTCAGTCCCCCGAACGCAATTGGGCCCGCATCCCCGCGTCTCATCCCGATCACATGGCTGCGGGCGAAGCGGCGATCTTCGCCATCTATCCCGATGCGCGCAATCCCTTCGCCCACCCGTCCTTGCTCAACGACGAAGGCCTCGAGGCCTGGACGGTGCACGACGTATGGGTCATGGCCGCACCCGATCCTGACCGTGCTGTCGACATCACCGATCAGCTTCCACTCAAGGTTGCCGCCCTACGAGCGCACGCTAGCCAGACTGCGCACATGGATGACCTCGAGGAGAGGATCACGCAGTGGATGACGTCAGCGGCTCAGGCAGCAGGACTGCCCGACGGTCGCCTCGCCGAGGCGTTCAAGGTCGTGTCCATCCCCTGAGTCGCCGGATAGTCTGACGACGTGGCATTCGTCTACAACGCCCTGCTCGTCCTGCACTTCATCGGCTTGGCCAGCCTCCTCGGCGGCTTCCTCGTGCAGATGAGGACACCCGACAAGGGCGTAAATCCCGCCATGCTCCACGGCGCGCTCGTCCAGCTGGTCACCGGCGTGCTCATGATGGGCATTCTCGAGGCGGGGCTCCTGCCCGACGAGACGGCCAACGTCACCAAGCTCTCGGTGAAGCTCGGGGTGGTCGTGGTCATCACGATCCTCGCCTTCATCGGCCGCCGGCGTACGCCCCCTCAGGTGGCGCTCTGGGGTGCGATCGGCGCGCTGACCCTCGTCAACGTCGTCATCTCCGTCTTCTGGAACTAGCCGGGCTCTGCCCGTCTCACTCCCACTCCCCCTCCTCCCTACAACCGCCTCCCGCCATTTGTCCCACAATGTGGGAGAAACGAGGAGCGCTACTCCCACTCGATGGTGCCGGGGGGTTTGCTCGTCACATCCAGCACCACCCGGTTGACATCCCGCACCTCATTGGTAATCCGGGTCGATATGCGTGCGATGAGGTCACAGGGCAGCCGCGACCAGTCGGCGGTCATCGCGTCTTCGCTTGACACCGGGCGAAGCACGATCGGGTGCCCGTAGGTGCGTCCATCTCCTTGCACGCCCACCGAGCGCACGTCGGCCAGCAGCACCACGGGGAACTGCCACACGTCTCGATCGAGGCCAGCCGCGGTCAGTTCCTCACGGGCGATCGCGTCGGCAGCTCGGAGGATGCGCAGGCGATCGGGATCGACCGCGCCGACGATGCGGATGGCGAGACCGGGTCCGGGGAAGGGATGCCGCCACACGATCTCGGGAGGGAGGCCCAACTCCAGGCCAACCTGTCGAACCTCGTCCTTGAAGAGCGTGCGCAGAGGCTCGACCAGCGTGAAGGCGAGGTCGTCAGGGAGTCCGCCGACGTTGTGATGGCTCTTGATATTGGCGGTGCCGGTGCCGCCGCCGGACTCGACGACGTCGGGGTAGAGCGTGCCCTGCACGAGGAAGTCAATCGACTTTCCGTGCTGGCCCGCCTCCGCTACGACGGCTCTCGCGGCGTCCTCGAACACCCTGATGAATTCATGGCCGATGATCTTGCGTTTCTGCTCTGGGTCTTCCACGCCGGCCAGTGCGGTGAGGAAGCGCTCTTGCGCATCCACTACGACCAGTCTCACTCCGGTCGCCGCGACGAAATCGCGCTCGACCTGCTCCGCCTCGCCGGCTCGCAGCAGGCCGTGATCGACGAAGACGCAGGTCAATTGATCGCCAACGGCACGCTGCACCAGTGCTGCCGCCACCGCGGAGTCGACGCCTCCCGACAGTGCGCAGATGACAAGTCCGTCGCCCACCTGGTCCTTGATCGCAGAGACCTGCTCGTCGATCACCCCGGACGTCGTCCAGGAGGGTGCGCAATCGGCAATGTCGTGCAGGAAGCGCTCAAGGATTCGCTGGCCGTGCTCCGAATGGATGACCTCCGGATGGAACTGCACCCCGACCAGGCGCCGGGCTGGGTCCTCGAAGGCGGCCACGGGTGCGCCCGCCGAGCGCGCGGTGACGACAAACCCATCGGGGGCCACGGTGACGCTGTCGCCATGTGACATCCACACTGATTGCTCACGGGGCAGTCCCCCAAACAGTCGAGCGTCGCTGTCGACGACGGTCAGAGGTGTGCCCCCGAATTCGCTGAGGCCAGTGCGCTCGACCGTCCCACCGAGGGCCTGGGCCATGGCCTGGAACCCGTAGCAGATGCCGAAGACCGGCAAGCCCGCAGAGAAGAGCCCCGGGTCGACGCGCGGTGCACCGTCCGCATAAACGCTCGAGGGTCCGCCGGACAGGACGATGGCGACTGGATCTCGAGCCAGCATCTGCGCCACGGAGGCCGTGTGGGGGACGATCTCGGAGTAGACGTTGGCCTCGCGGACTCTCCGCGCGATGAGTTGCGCGTATTGCGCCCCGAAGTCCACGACCAGGACGGGGCGAGGCGCCTGTGTCATACGCCGAGCGTAGTCACGACGGGCCGAAGGCAAGGGCGAGGGCGTAAGTCGCAGCGACCACCGTGATGACCACCAGCGTCGCTAGGCTGAGCACGAAGGCGGCGAGAGCCAGCCCGCGTCCCCCGCGTAGGGGCCGCGTCACGGCCTGGTGCAGGGCCACGCGACCCAGCACGAGACCGAGCACACTGCCGACGACGGGAAGGATGCCGACGAGCCCGAGCACCGCGAGGCCGAATCCGCACACGCCCAGCCACGAGGCCCTGGCCTCGGACGTCGCTGCTGAGGCGTCGCCAGGCTGCTCCACGCGATCAGGGTAGACCCGTGCAATGTGAAGGACCGGCGCATCAGCGCCGGCCCCTCACATTCAGTGCGAGGAGCGTCAGTTCATGCTGCCGGAATTGGAAAGCAAGGCTGCGCCGAGGATGACGTAGAGGATCACTGCCACAACGCTCAGGATGATGCTGATGATGCCCATAAGGTAGCCAGCCTTGGCCTGACCACCGTTGTCAGCACGGCCAGCGGCGGCGGATGCCATGCCCTTCTTGCCGTAGATGATCGCCACGATCGACAGGATTATCGGGCAGACGAAGAAACTGAGAATCCCGCAGACGAGAGCCACCGTGCCATTTGAGTTCTCGCTTGTGTTGCCTCCGCCGGAGGCTGGCATGGCCGGCGGGGGAGGAGGAGTGGTCGACATCGGACCTCCAGGTCTCGGGCCGCCGGCCCTCGGCGGCCCATGGGCTACAACCTAGACCCGGGTTGCCGGGCAACTCACCCTTTGGCCTGCGGGAATGCCAATCCTCCCCTAGCGTCTGCCCTACCTGCCGAGGGGTGGGTCGGCGCCTTGGGTGCCGGGAGTTCCCCGGGAGAGTTATGACCCACGTTCCCATCAGCGTCACCGTCGACGGTGCGCTGTACGAAGCCGAGGTAGAGCCCCGCAGCCTACTCGTCCACTTCCTGCGCGAGGACATCGGGCGAGTCGGCACGGTCGTGGGCTGCGATACCTCGAACTGCGGCACCTGCACGGTGCTGCTCAACGGTCGCAGCGTCAAGTCTTGCAGCGTTCTCGCCGTCCAGGCCAACGGCGCAAATGTCCTCACTATTCAGGGCCTAGCCGAGGGCGATGGCAATTGGCATCCCGTGCAGCAGGCGTTCAAGGAGTGCCACGGCCTCCAATGCGGCTACTGCACTCCTGGCATGGTCATGTCGGCTGTCGACCTCCTGCAGGAAAACCCCAGCCCCTCGGAGGAGGAGATCCGCGAGGGACTCGAGGGCTGCCTATGTCGCTGCACCGGTTACCACAACATCGTGAAGTCTGTGCAATTCGCTGCCGAGATGATGGGAGGCAAGTAATGACCGAGACCATGGACGTCACCGGGTCTGCCATCGGGCGGCCGCTACGCCGCAAGGAGGACGCTCGACTCCTCCACGGCCAAACGAACTGGACCGACAACATCCAGCTGGCCGGCACCCTCCACATGGCGGTCCTGCGCAGCCCGATGGCCCACGCCAAGATCGCACACATCGACGTCTCCCCCGCCCTCGAGCGCCCCCACGTCGTGGCGGCCTTCAGCGCGAAGGAACTCGGCGAGCTCAATGGCGCCGTGCCCTGCGTGTGGCCCGTCACCGACGACATCCAGATGCCGCCCTTCCATGCTCTGGCGGTCGACAAGGTCCGCCACGTGGGCGACTGCGTCGCAGTCGTAATCGCCAATACCAAGTACGCCGCTGCCGATGCCCTCGATGCCATCGACGTCGACTACGAGCCGCTGCCCGCGGTCATTGACATGGAGGCCGCGCTCAAGCAGGGCTCAGTCGCCGTACACGACGCAGCCGATGGCAGCCTCGGCACCAACCGCTGCTATGACTTCCCGCTCAAGCCCACCGGCGACGGCTCGTTCGAGGCAGCAGTCAAGGCGGCCGGAGACGATGCCGTCGTCGTCAAGCGTCGCTTCATCAACCAGCGGATCATCGCTGGCTTCATGGAGCCGCGCGCCGTCGTGGCCTCGCCCATGGGCATGAGCAACGAAATGACCGTGTGGTCGGCCACGCAGATCCCGCACGTGCTGCGGGTTCTCCTGGCTCTAGTCACGGGACTCCCCGAGAACACACTGCGCATCGTCGCCCCTGACGTCGGAGGGGGCTTCGGCGGCAAACTCCAGCTCTACCGCGAGGAAGTGCTGGCAGTGCAGATCGCGCGCCATCTGGGTCGCACGGTCAAGTGGGTCGAGACCCGCAGCGAGGACATGGTGTCCTCGCACCACGGCCGCGACCAGATCCAGGACATCCAGATCGCCGCGACCAAGGACGGCAAGCTGATCGGGATGAAGGTCGACCTCCTGGCCAACATGGGGGCCTACCTGCAGATCATCACCCCGGGCATTCCGCTCCTCGGCATGTTCATGTTCCCGGCCATCTACAAGATGGACGCCTACGAGTTCTCCTGCACGGGTGTCTTCACCAACACCACGCCCACCGACGCCATCCGCGGCGCCGGTCGACCGGAGGCGACGTACGCTATCGAGCGCATCATGGATGAGCTCGCCGCCGAACTGGGCATGGATCCGCTGAAGCTGCGCGAGATGAACTGGATCAAGAACACCGAGTTCCCCTACACCACCGTGGCGGGGCTCGCCTACGACAGCGGCAACTACGAGGCAGCGACTGAGCGCGCGCTCGAGCTGTTCGGATACGACGAGCTGCGCGCCGAGCAGGAGCAGCGCCGTGCGTCGGGCGATCCGGTCCAGCTCGGCCTAGGCATCTCGACCTTTACCGAGATGTGCGGCCTGGCGCCGTCGCGCACGCTGGGCGCCCTGAAGTACGTAGCGGGCGGCTGGGAACACTGCACGATCCGGGCCCTTCCCACGGGCAAGATCGAGCTCATCACTGGCACCTCGCCGCACGGCCAGGGGCACGAGACGGCATGGAGCCAGATCGCCTCGAGCATCCTTGGCGTGCCCGTCGATGACATCGAGGTCGTGCACGGCGACACCGGTCGCGCGCCCTACGGCATGGACACCTACGGCTCGCGGTCGCTTGCCGTGGGCGGACAGGCCATCAAGAAGGCCGCGGAGCGACTGGTCGAGAAGGCGCGCATCATCGCCGCGCACCAGCTCGAGTGCTCGCCCGACGACCTCGACTTCATCCAGGGCGAGTTCCGTGTCAAGGGCGACCCGGCCAAGGCACAGCCGCTCGCGGCCGTCGCCTTCGAGGCGTTCACCGCGCACAACCTGCCCGACGGGGTCGAGCCCACACTGCAGGCCGAGGCCACGGTCGATCCCAACGACTTCTCCTACCCGCACGGCACCCACCTTGCGGCCATGGAGGTCGACGTGGAGACCGGCAAGGTCAAGATCCGCAAGTACGTCGCGGTCGATGACTGCGGCGTCCAGGTCAACCCGCTTATCGTCGAGGGCCAGGTGCACGGCGGTCTCGTCTGCGGCATCGCTCAAGCCCTTTACGAGGGTGTGGAGTACGACTCCGACGGCAACCTGCTCACCGCCAGCCTGGCCGACTACCTCATTCCGAGCGCGGCCGACCTGCCCAGCTTCATCACCGATCGCACGGAGACCCCGTCGACGACCAACCCGCTGGGCACGAAGGGCATCGGCGAGGCCGGTGCGATCGCATCCACTCCGGCGATCATCAACGGCATCGTCGACGCGCTGCGCCCGATGGGCGTGACCGACGTCAAGATGCCCGCGACACCCGAAAACGTGTGGCGGGCTATCCAAGCCGCCCAGGGAGGTGCCCAGTGATTCCCGTTGCCTTCGACTACACCAAGCCGAGCACCGTCGACGAGGCCGTGCAGGCGCTCATCGCCGGAGGCGAGGATGCCAAGGTGATCTCCGGCGGCCAGTCGCTCATGCCGGTGCTCCGGCTGCGCATGGCCGCACCGTCGGTGCTCGTCGATGTCGGCGGTATTGCCGAGATGAACGGCGTATCCGACGACGGTGACCACCTGCTCATCGGATCCAACACGACGCATCATGACGTCATGAACAACGCGCTCGTGAAGCAGCACGCGGGCCTGCTGGCCATGACGGCGGCGACGGTGGCCGATCCGCAGATCCGGCACCGCGGCACCCTAGGTGGCTCGCTGGCTCACGCCGATCCGGCAGGCGATCTGCCGACGGCAGCGCTGGCGCTCGAGTGCGTGATGGTGGCGCAGGGGCCGAAGGGCCGTCGCGAGATCGCCGCGAAGGACTTCTTCGTGGACTACTTCACCAGCGCCCTGGAGTCCGACGAGGTCCTCGTGGCCATCAAAGTGCCCAAGATGGGCGATGGCTGGGGCTACCACTACGAGAAGTTCAACCGCACCGCCCAGGCCTGGGCGACGGTCGGTGTCGCAGCTGCCGTGAAGCGGCAGAACGGCACCATCACCGAGGCGCGCGTTGCGCTCACCAACATGGGACCCTCCCCGATCCGGGCGAGTTCCGTGGAGTCGGCGCTCGCCGGGGCGTCGGCATCGGCTGATGCCATTGCTGCAGCGTCGACGAGCGCTGCTGACGGCACGCGTCCGACAAGCGACCTGCACGCCACGGCGGAGTTCCGCGAGCACCTCGCTCGCGTACTCACCAAGAGGGCGGTCGCGCAGGCTGCGGGAGTCTAGTACGTCGACAGTGGGGGCCGGTCCTTCAGGACCGGCCCTCACTGCTCGGTTGATGGGTGGCGAGATGCGTGAACATCTCAGGCCATGGAGCGGCACAGTGCGCCAATCACGAAGAAACCGCGGCCACGCCGCGGAAGCCTCGCAGCAGGAGGAGCGAGCCCACGGTAAGCACGCTGAGCACCATGAGGACGGCCATCGCGGAGAAGGGCAGGACGATGAGCGTGATGACCGAGGCCGCCAGCGCGATGAGCAGGCTGCGCGCAGCCGCCATCAGGCCGGACAGAGCACCACGCACCTGATCGGGCACGGTCTGCTGGACGAGCGCGGCGAGCAGGCCCAGGCAGTAGGACGACGTGGCGCTCCCCAGGAGCACGAAGCCGCCCGCGACGAGACCCGAAGCGAGTAGCCAACCCGCTGCCACCACGAGGACCGACGCGACGCACACGACCGCGTAGGCGGTGAAGACGCCGAGGAGCTGGCGCCGGACCGGACCCAGCGACCCCGTCACGACCAGGGAGAGACGCCCGACCATGACGCCGACCACGCCACCGAGCAGCACCAAGAGCACCAGGCTCTCGTTGCCCTCATCGACGAGGACGACATTGGACAACTGCGTCGGCACCACGAAGGTGATGACCAGGTCGGCGATGACGATGTAGCGCAGCACAGGCATCTCGCGCAGCACACGGCGTAGTCCCGCGAACCCAGCACCCGACTGACCCGCTGCGGGTGAGGCGGACACCGCCGGACGCACGGAGCGGGTGAGGACAGCCACCCCGACGCCGACAACGGCCAAGGTAGCGGCGCACGCCGCGAGGGTCACCTCGGGCGACGGGCTGATCCGAGCGAGGAAGACCCCGATGATGCCGCCCACGCTCAGGCGCAGGATGTTGATGATCTCGGCCGAGCCACGGGCATCCAGCGGCACCAACGCGGCCTGGAGCTTCAGCAGCG